>Ga0255756_1003577_pt1 | contig 15555 bp, 19 predicted proteins | sample 011ome_20_FD_179956 | JGI IMG/M metagenome (GOLD analysis project Ga0255756, IMG submission 179956) | Coastal salt marsh microbial communities from the Groves Creek Marsh, Skidaway Island, Georgia - 011509CT metaG (version 2) | ecosystem: Environmental > Aquatic > Marine > Intertidal zone > Salt...
AATTTGCTTTCCCAAAAACGCAAAACATGTTGTGGCACGTCAAGCAGCGCAGCGACTTCAGAAATTGTTTTGAAAGCGTCGTCAGCTTTATCGTTCATTGCGAACCGTCTACACGATCCTTAAGGATATGCGATGGGCGGAACGACAGAACGCGGCGTGATGTAATGACCGCTTCGGTACCCGTTTTCGGGTTACGGCCAACGCGCTCGCTTTTCGAATGAACTGAAAAAGTGCCAAAAGAGGACAGTTTTACCTCTTCACCAGCCTCAAGACAGGCGCAAATTTCTCCAAGAACTGCCTCGACAAGATCGGAGGATTCATTCCTTGATAACCCTATATTCCGGTAAACGGATTCGGTCAAATCTGCGCGTGTAAGTGTTCCCATAGCCTCAAAACGTTAACCACTTTTGAACCTGTGGTCAATTCCGAAAGTTTATACGAGTGATGGATTAGGACGAAAAGCCCAAAAAAAATTGATATTTGCGGCACCCAACCAGAATCAATGGACGAAAATCACGATGGGCGACCGAATTTCACCAAGGCCGCGCCCCAAACAAGACCGCCACCAATCGCTTCCATCGCCAAAACATCACCATTCTTGATTCGGCCATCATCTACTGCCGCACTAAGCGCCAGCGGAATTGACGCTGCCGATGTATTGGCATGCTGCTCGACCGTGCGCACCACCCGATCAGATGGCAAATCCATTTTTTTCTGCATGGCATCAATAATGCGCACATTTGCCTGATGCGGAACCAGCCAGTCAATATCGCCCGCTTGCATATTGGCGGCGGTAAGGGCTTCATCCATAACCGATGCAAGCTTTTCAACGGCATGGCGAAATACTTCTTTGCCTTCCATACGAACATGACCAACCGCGGCATTGCTTGATGGGCCACCATCAACATAGAGAATATCACGATAGGCACCATCAGAGTGAAGTACCGACGAGCGAATGCCCCAATCACCAGCATCATCAGCAAGTTCAAGCACCACAGCACCAGCGCCGTCACCAAACAAAACACAGGTTGTTCGGTCTTTCCAATCAAGCAATTTTGAAAAGCTTTCCGCCCCAACAACAAGCGCGCGGCGTCCACGGCCCGATTGCAACATGGCATCAGCAATATCAAGTGCATAGACGAACCCCGCGCAAACCGCCTGAATATCAAAGGCAATCGCGCCTTTTGCTTCAACCATATGCTGCAATTTTGTGGCAGTTGAGGGAAAGGTGTTATCAGGGGTTGTTGTGGCAATAATGATAAGGTCAATATCGCCGCCGGTTAGCCCAGCATTGGCAAGCGCCTTTGTGGCGGCATGATAAGCCAGATCGGCAGTGGTTTCACCATCAGCAACAAGATGACGTTGGGCAATGCCGGTACGCCGCCTGATCCAGGCATCATCCGTATCAACAAAGCTGGAAAGTGCTTCATTCGTGACGACATTGGTTGGCAAGTAAGATCCGACAGCGGTCATCAAAACCCGTTGATTAGTCATTCACAATCTTTCTTCTTTCGCGGATCAACCCCGCCTTTTCAATGGCAGCACTGACATCAGGAATAAATCCATGATCAACAAGATTGGCAGCAACATCAATAGCATTTGAAAACCCAAGTGAGTCGGTTCCGCCATGCGATTTTACCGCAATTCCGTTCAGCCCCAGAAAAACCGCACCATTGTAACGTCTTGGATCCATCTTGGTTCGGAAATTCTTGAGCGATTTGCGGGCAAATAAATAGCCAATACGCGCAAAAACCGAAGCCCGAAACGAGCGGCGCAGCATCAAGGCAAATAATCCGGCAACGCCTTCGGCAGTTTTCAGCGCAATATTGCCAGAAAACCCATCCGTCACGACAATATCAACGCTGCCCTTGACCAGATCAGACCCTTCAACAAAGCCATGATAATTCACCCCTAAATCGGGGTTTGACAATTCTTGGGCTGCCAAACGCAAATATTCATGGCCCTTTTGCTCTTCTTCACCAACATTCAACAAACCGACGGTTGGATTATCTTTTCCCATCAATGACAGATAAAATGCCTGCCCCATCAGGGCGAATTGTACCAAATTTTCCTCGTCACATTCAAGATTGGCACCAAGATCGAGCATGCACATGGGGTCATGTTCAGTCGGAAAAAAGCCGGCAATGGCTGGGCGGGTGATGCCGGGCATGGTGCGAAGCTGTAATTTCGCCATCGCCATCAACGCGCCAGTATTGCCAGCCGACACAATGGCATCAGCCCGCTTGGCCGCAACTTCGGCAATGGCAAGCCACATCGAGCTTTCACGCCCGCGGCGGACCGCTTGCGAGGCTGTTTCCTCTGACGAAACCGCAAATTCGGTGTGAGTCACGTCGGCACCTCTGAGATGCTTTGATTTGGCCAGCAAAGGACGAATCACCGTTTCGTCACCAAAGAACAGGATTTCGATATGCGGCGACTTAGCCTTGGCAATATCGGCTCCATCAATAACTGATGCTGGCGCGTTATCGCCACCCATGGCATCAAGCGCAATCTTAATTACTCCAGACAGGGTATATCCTCCCAACCTGCTTTACATTATTTGGGGGGCTGGCGTTTTAACGCAGCAAGCCCAGCAAATGGATGATCCGACGATTCCTCGCCAATTGTGAATGTTTCCGGTGCCTCAGGTGCACGCGGCCACGGGGTAACTGCAACCGCAAGCGATTGCGCCAACATTTCGCCAATCTTGATTGCGCCATTTTCAAGAGGTTCTGCCTCATCAAGATGGACTTCAACCTCGTCAGGGTCGCCGGTGGTGCGAACATAGCGTTCTTCGAGCAGAAAATCTATAGTCTCGCTGACTGGGACGCCAGTTGCACCACAAGCCTGAACAATCTCACCCTTTAACTGACCTGAAACATCCCAGCAGCCGCGCGCGGCTTTGCGGACGCGAATCTCGGCTGATAAAGATCCAACCTCGATAAAATCAAACCGCGTCGCTAACAGCTGGCATTCGGCGTCAGTGGCAACAAATTTATAGAAACTGCCCGTATCCGGTCGGACGCGTTCAACATTGATCTCGGAATCCAAATTTATCAGAGGCATTTTTATATTTACCAAGCTATTTTGCGGCCAAAAGTGACTGTTCCATCAAGCGTTACTAGTTCAAATTGATTGACCCTAAATAACCAGCAAAACACCATCCGCCAAACATAAGCGCAAAGCAAAACGGTGAGCACAACGTTAGACAGTGCTGGCCTATTTGATGTCAAGCATGCCCACAAGAACCTGTTCAGCCGGAAGATTATCGATTTCCTTGACCAGCGCAAACAGATAATCAACAAGGCCATTCGCCAAGGGATCAATTGTTTGATTGCCGCGAAATAAATTACGGCTCAAGGCTGCCGAAAAAGATTTTTTATCATTATTATCAATGGCATTAACATAGAATTCAAGGCGACCCATGAAGGCTTCGGCCATGGCGCGAACGCGTTTTGAAACGCCAATATCGCCTGCGCCCATTTCCCGAAGCGACAAATCCATGTCAGCAAACATCGAATCAAACAATTGCTGGCTCAATGCTTTGCCATCATCATCCAATGTTTTCAGCTTGCGCATCACCAAAGCCACAATCAAGCTAAGCGCATCAAAACGCCCATCAACATCATCGGCAACACCATATCTGTCGAAAAAAGCTGGATTTCGGGCTAAACGAACCGCCTCCGCATATAGCTTTTCCGCATTATCAGCCTGCCGGCGCTGCCCCCAGCCAAGTAATTTGCCGAGCCATGCTTGTGCTTTTTCGTTCATTGTTGCAACATCCCGCAATATTGACCTATTTTATTGGCGTGACCAAAATGGCCGCGTGGCCCTTTCTATATCGCAGGAACCTCATAATGACCAGTGTCTCTTTGACTCGACTATCTATCCTACGCCAAATCAAACAAAGCTTTGGCACGCTTGGCATTGGCATTTTCTGCCTTGGCTTTCTAGCCGGATGCGGCGAACGGATCAGCGAACATGGCCATGTCATTAATCAGGCTGAGATGGACACAATCAAAATTGGTCAAACCAACCGCGCCGATATCATCGGCATGCTTGGCAGGCCAAGCTTTGAGGGCGCTTTTGATAGTCGCAAAATCTATTATGCCAGTCAAATCATGGAACAGCCAGTTGCCGGTATTAACAAAACCAAATCGCGGATGATTTACGTCTTTTCATTTGACGCAAACAACAACCTACAACAAATTAATTTAATTGATGAAAAAAGCGGTCTTAATGTTGCGCATATCGATCCTAAAACACCAACACCCGGTGATACATTCGGCGTCTTCGAGCAGATTTTCTCAAATTTGAAACGCCGGCAAGCAACCAAATAAACGGCCAAGCCTAACCGCCAAAACCTATTTCCCCATCTCAACAGTGCGGGCGTTATGCGCCATGCGATCAAGAACCGCATTCACAAACCCGACATCGCATCCGCATGCGTCGCTCAAAGCGGCATATTCGCTGACCGCTGCACGGGCGGGGATATGCGGCATTGAGCGCAATTCATAGGTTCCGCATCGCAATAAAGATAATTCGATCCGCGCTAGACGATCAAGCGACCATCCCTCGGCAAGCTGGGCTGCAATTGCCGTATCAATATCAACAACATCATGTTCAACACCAGCATAAAGCACATTGAGATGCCCTTCATCCAGATCTTTGACCTTGAATGATTTTGCCGCATCGCCAGCATAATGCGCTAAAAATTGCGGTGCAAAATTGATTGCAGATTGACCGGTGATCAATGTTTGATAGATAATCTGAACGGCTGCAAGCCGCGCCGCAGAACGGCGACGAACCGGAACCGCTTTTAATGTTTGTTTGTCATCACTCATCAGATTAACCACAAAATTCCTGTTTTAACGCTGCCATGGCCAGCGCTGCACGAGCGGCATCACCGCCCTTATCCTTGCGCGCTGCATCAGCACGCGCCCAAGCCTGATCATCATTTTCAACGGTCAAAATGCCATTGCCAATCGCCAATCCATCAGCCAGCGACAGATCCATCAATCCGCGTGCTGATTCATTGCAAACCGTATCATAATGGCTGGTTTCGCCGCGAATAACGCAGCCAAGCGCAACATAGCCATCAAAATGCCGGTCGCCAATCGACGCCATAGCGATCGCCGCCGGTATTTCAAGCGCACCAGGCACCGAAACATGCTCATAGCTTGCCCCTGCTGCTTCAAGCGCGGCAACGGCGCCTGCGGACTGTGCATCGGCGATCTCGCCATAGAAACGTGCCTCAACGATCAAAAAATGTCCGGCCATTATATTTGCTCCTGATGAATGCGCTGCCAATCGGTGATTTCAAGGTCATATCCTTCAAGGCTCACCACGTTTGGACGTGTGTCGGATAACAAGATCATCTTGCGAATACCAAGATCGGTTAGAATTTGCGCACCAACGCCATAATCGCGCAAATCGCGATTGCCGCCTGTATCACTTGTCAATTTCAATTTCTGGCTCACCATTGATGAAAGGCTAGAAGCGATGGATTCACGCAACACAACGATAACGCCGCATCCGGCTTTGGCAATTGCCGCCATTGCTGTTGCCAATTCGTCACCTGCCCGCTTTTCCGACACCGCGCCAAGAAGATCGGCCATCAGATCAAGCGCATGCATACGCACCAAAATAGGATCACCAGCGCTGATATCACCCTTTACCAAGGCAATATGTTCGATTTTCGATACCGTATTGGCATAGATCACCATACGCCAGTCACCACCAATGCGTGTTGTGATTGCGCTTTCAACGGTGCGTTGAACAAGCGATTCATTGCGCCGCCGCCATGCGATCAGATCGGCAATTGATGCAATTTTAAGATCATGTTCTTTGGCAACACCAATCAAATCCGGAAGACGTGCCATTTCGCCATCATCTTTCATGATCTCACAAATCACGCCAGACGGATGATCTGACCCGCAGGCACGCGCAATATCGACAACAGCTTCGGTATGGCCAGCGCGAACCAAAGTTCCACCATCGCGGGCAATCAATGGAAAGATATGACCCGGGGTGGTGATATCGCGTTCGCCACAATTTGGATCAATCGCAGTTTTGATGGTCAGTGCGCGATCTGCGGCCGAAATGCCAGTTGTGACACCCTCGCGCGCCTCGATTGAGATGGTGAAAGCGGTTTCATGCCGCGACTCATTGCGGCGTTCCATCATTGTCAGGCCAAGCTGTTCGGTGCGAATACGCGTCAAAGCAAGACATATTAATCCACGGCCATATTTAGACATGAAATTGATCGCATCTGCCGTCGCATATTCACCAATGACACATAGATCGCCTTCATTTTCGCGGTCCTCGTCATCAACAAGAATGAAAAGCTTGCCTGCCTTGGCATCGGCAATCACCTCTTCGATTGTTGACAAACCATTGCGGCTTGTTAGAGCCATTTCATTAATCCTTATCAAACGCTGCAAGGCGGGCAACATAGCGCGCCAGCATATCAATTTCCATATTCATCTTTTGCCCAACGACAGCCTGTCCCCAGTCGGTTACTTCCCAGCTATGCTGGATGATATTCAGGCTGAAAGCATTGCCCTTGACCGCATTGACTGTCAAGGACACGCCATCAAGCGCAACCGACCCCTTTGGGGCAACAAATTTGGCCAAGGCTTGCGGTGCCTCCAGCCAGACAACATGGCTGTCGCCGGCCGGCGTGATTGACGTAATCACGGCCAAACCGTCAACATGACCCGATACGATATGCCCGCCAAGCTCGTCGCCAAGACAAAGGGCGCGTTCAAGATTTATCCGATTTCCCTGCTGCCAATTGCCAAGCGTTGTCACGGCCATGGTTTCGGCTGAAGCGGCCACTTCAAACCAATGATCCTGACGGTCAATTACGGTTAAGCAAATCCCCGAACATGCGATTGACGCACCAATATCAATCGCGGCGCAATCCCAATCGCAGGAAATGCGCAATCGCCGATCGCCTGTATCGGTGATCACCTCGAGGCGGCCAATAGCTGTAATAATACCAGTAAACATGGTTCATGCCTGTGCTCTGCCAGTGTTGGCATTGGGTTTTTGCAAGACAATCAGGCGGTCACCGCCGATTGCCTGATAATGCGTCTGGATATATCTGTTTTTGGCAAAGATTGCCACCGTGTTGATTGGTTGAGACGCAAATTGCCCAACCGCTGGCAAGGCGTCCCCCCCTAAAATACGATCTGATTGTGTCCAATAAAGGCAATCAGCAGCATCAGCCGCCAAAAAGCTGGTAACAAGGCCGGTACCAGCCTCGACAAGCGCATGATTGATTCCCCTCATGCCCATATAGCGCAATGCCGCACCAATATCAGGTCGCCCTTCAGCATCACCGGGCAAAGGCACAATCACACATCCGGCATCACTAAGCGCTTGGCGGCGTGGTTCAGATGCTGCTTCACTGCAAAACAGCGTCACCGGATGGGGGCTTTGCAAAATTGCTGCGGCAGTGGGAGTCCGCAAAAGCCGATCAAAAATGAAAATAGGCGGGCTGTCATTTTCGAGCCCTTCATTGCGACAATTCAACTGTGGATCATCAGCAAGAACAGTGCCGATACCGGTGATAATGGCATCGGCCTGACTACGCAACAAATGCACATAGCAGCGCATTTTTGGACCGGTTAACCAGCGTTTTTTGCGGTCAGAAAGCGCAATTCTACCATCAATTGACGCTGCAATTTTAAGTGAGAGGTAAGGTTTATCATTATGAATTTTATGAATAAAATATTTTAATGATTCAGACGCCAGCGCAGCCTCAACACCAAGGCAAACAATAATGCCTTCTTTGGCAATTTGCGTCAAACCATTGCCATTTACCCGGGGATCAGGGTCTTGGAGCGCAACAACAAGACGCGAAATACCAGCGGCAATCAGCGCATCGGCGCATGGCGGGGTTTTTCCGTGATGGGCGCAAGGTTCAAGCGTGACATAGGCAGTGCCGCCTTGAAGTGCGATACGTCCAGCATCATCAAGACTTGCCAATGCCGCAGATTCGGCATGGGGAACGCCGCCTGCCCCTGTATGGCCGGATGCTAGCAATTGCCCATCAGCACCAATCAGAACACAACCAACCGGTGGATTAACCCCGCTACGGCCAATGCCGCGCTTTGCCGCCATGATGGCAGCGCACATCCATCTTGTATCTTCGGGGAAAACTGGATTTGACCGGAAATCCTGCGTCTTAGCCGCTTTACTAACCAAGCTCTTTTTCGACAAAGGCTTCAAAATCCTTGGCCTCTCGGAAGTTACGATATACCGACGCATAGCGGACATAGGCGACTTGATCCAACTTGTACAATGCTGCCATCACCAATTCACCAACACGCGCACTTGGCACGTCACCATCGGCATGGCTTTCTAGCTGGCGGACGATATCATTGATCGCCATGCCAACAGCCTCAGCGTCAACATCGCGTTTGCGAAGGGCAATATCGAATGACCTTTCCAGCTTTTCACGGTCAAAAACGGATTTACGACCATCACGTTTAACCAACGTAATCTGGCGGATTTGCACCCGTTCAAAGGTGGTAAATCTGGCGTCACATTTCCCGCATAAGCGCCGACGTCGGATCGCCCCGCCATCTTCGGCAGGGCGTGAATCCTTTACCTGTGTATCTTCGTTCCCGCAAAACGGACAAATCATCGTATCACACTACCCTAATTCGGAAATGACAAACAACATTTTGTGTCTGCAGTGAGTGTACACACTATTGATAGATTGGGAAAGCCCGACATAATAAGTGCACTTCTTCGCGCACACGCGTCTCAACCGCCTTGTTGTCCTCGGCATTTTGCGCCAAACCATCAAGAACATCACCAATCAGATGGCCAATTTTCACAAATTCGTCATTACCAAAACCGCGTGTTGTTCCAGCAGGCGTGCCAAGACGAACACCCGATGTCACTGTCGGTGGCTGCGGATCAAAAGGAATACCATTTTTGTTACAGGTGATGCCAGCATGCTCAAGCGATAGCTCAGTCACGTTACCGGTCAAACCCTTTGGCCGAAGATCAACAAGAACAACATGGGTATCTGTACCGCCTGACACGATAGACACACCGCGTGAAATCAATGTTTCGGCAAGAATGCGCGCATTACTGACAACCATATTTATATAGGCCTTGAATTCAGGACGAAGCGCCTCGCCAAAGGCAACCGCTTTACCAGCAATTGCATGCATCAATGGGCCGCCTTGCAAGCCGGGGAAAACGGCTGAATTGAATTTTTTGGCAAGCGCCTCATCATTGGTCAGGATCAAGCCACCGCGTGACGCCCGCAAGGTTTTATGCGTGGTCGAGGTGACAACATGCGCATGCTCGATCGGGCTTGGATGCGCACCAGCAGCAACCAGACCTGAAATATGCGCCATATCAACCATGAAATAGGCACCAACCGAATCTGCAATCTTACGGAATGCGGCAAAATCCAATGTCCGAGGGTAGGCCGATCCACCAGCAAGGATCATTTGCGGCTTATGCTCGAGGGCGAGCCGCTGTAATTCGTCAAAATCCACCTGTGCGGTAGCTTCATCCACGCCATATTGGATTGCGTTAAACCATTTACCAGACAGGTTTGGTGCGGCACCGTGCGTTAGATGACCACCCGCTGCCAATGACATGCCAAGAATGGTATCTCCTGGCTTTAACAAGCTCAGGAAAACAGCTTGGTTTGCCTGCGCACCCGAATGCGGCTGCACATTGACGAAATTACAATTGAACAATTTTTTCGCGCGCTCGATCGCCAATGTTTCGATCACATCAACATATTCGCAACCACCGTAATAGCGACGACCTGAATAGCCTTCGGCATATTTATTGGTTAGGACCGACCCTTGCGCTTCCATTACCGCGGTGCTGACAATGTTTTCTGAGGCAATCATTTCGATCTGATCTTGCTGGCGCACCAATTCATCACCAATCGCAGCAGCCACTTCAGGATCACTTTGTGCCAGTGTATTGCTGAAAAAACCGCCCATTTTCATTGCAGCTTGCGCATTACCGAATTCATCCATCTTTCGTCTCCTCAAAAATATGCCTTACCACAGGCAAAACCATGACCCAAGCGGCATCAATCTAATTTATCAATGCGTAAAACCGGCAATCAATATTGCAAACCTATTCCAATTCCAAACGACCGTTACCAATCGCGGTTAATTTATCTACCCGCCGCTGATGACGACCACCTTCAAAGGCAGTGCCTAAAAAAACTTCAATACATGTAATCGCTAATGCCCAATCAATCAACCGTTCGCCCAAAGCTAAAACATTCGCATCATTGTGCTGGCGCGACAGGCTGGCCGCTTCGGCAGTGCTAACAAGCGCCGCCCGTACCCAAGAAAACCGGTTTACCGCAATCGAAATGCCAATACCGCTTCCGCAGATGGCAATACCGCGCGCGGCTTTGTCATCCTTTAGCGCCATCGCCAGTTTGTCACCATAATCAGGATAATCAACCGACTCGCCCTGATCCGGCCCAAGATCAACAATTTGATACCCAGCAGCAGCAAGGTGCGCACAAACAGCAGCTTTCAGCCTGTATCCGGCATGGTCTGATGCCAGATAAATTGTTTCTTTTTGCATTAGTCTATCGCCCCTTGTGCCAATGGGCCAGCCGACATAGTCATCATCTTCACCTTAACTGTCAGATAACATGGTTTTTTGGCCAAACACAAAGATAAACGAACCTCTGGCAGAGGCTGCATCACTTAGCGCGGCTGACCAACCCGAGTTTATTGCCGGCAAACGAATAAGGCAATTTTTTGTCTGATTTGTTAAATTTTCGTAAATTTTATGTCGACAAGCCGTTGAAAGTTTCCTAGGGTTTTAGTATAAAGTCTCGAAAACCGAGTTTAGGGAGAGCAAACACTGGCATCAAGATCAGTGGTTGAAAAAGGCAAGGCGTAAGCCTGGCTTTTTTTTTGGAAAAAAATTGGCGCATTATGCCAAGCAATCGGCAAGCACCCTAGCCCTACCATGTCCCCGCCGCCTAAATAGCTGCAAAGACCTAAAGCTGATCAAGAGATAGAAAACCCGAATCAATCACCCAAAATACGATGGCAAATAGGACCGACGCAATCATTGTGGCAATCATAGCTTTGCGCCAAAGCATTGGTTTTTCCGGCGCTGATGTAGCATGGCCAACCTCAACCGAGTCAGGCGTCTTCACGCCAAATGGCAAGGTCATAAAGAACACCCACCACCATAGCAGAATAAAAACCACGATTCCTGAAACAATATCCATCTAATGCGCCCCACCTTCGGTAACCTGTTCTAATTCGATAAGCGTGCCGTTGAAATCTTTTGGATGCAAAAACAGCACCGGATTGCCATGTGCACCCGTTTTCACACTGCCGTCACCTAGCACCCGCGCGCCCTTTAGCTCAAGCTTGGCACGTGCTTGGTCAATATTGGCAACCTCATAACAGATATGATGCATGCCACCATCAGGGTTACGCTTTAAGAATCCGGCAATTGGCGAGGCTTCGCCAAAAGGCTCCATCAATTCAACCTGACCATTGGCCGAGCGCACGAACACAATTCGCACGCCATGTTTAGGCAATGTTTGCGCTTGGCTAACTTCGGCACCAAGCATGTTGCGCCAATGTGCAGCTGCCGCGTCAAGATCGGGAACGACAATCGCAATATGATTTATATTTCCAATCATGCTCGCAAATCCTCTTCGCCGACCCGCATGATATGAACCTGCGCGATTGGCCGCAAGCCGAACATTGACCGCGCAACCCGCCGCACGGCCTGCGAGACAACATCTTCAACCGATGCATCATTGCGCCGTGCTGTTTTACCCAGAATTTCAATTGCATCTTCAACCGCAATCGAGGCTGCCGCAACATAGTCGCCTGCGGCATCGCCATCACCAAGGCCGCTTTGCGCGACACTTGGCACGGTGCGAAGCGCCCCTGCCTTATTCAAGATCACCGAAACGGTAACAACGCCATTCCATAGCATCCGTCGCCTTGCCCGCATCATATCAGCCTGCAATTCGATAATATTGCCCTTTTCGGCAGTCAAAGCCCCGGTATGAACATGATCAATGATACCAACCCTATCGCCATTCAGCCGGATCACCACACCATTATCAGGAAGGATTGTTTGCGAGACCTGACAGGAATCGGCCAATGCCGCATGCGCCAGCAAATGCCGCGCGGTACCATGAACCGGAATGGCAATTTTCGGCCGGATCAGACCATACATTTCAATCATTTCACCGCGTGACGGATGCCCCGACACATGGACCGGCGCGTCCTGATCGGTCACAAGATGAATTTTACGCCGAATCAACATATCTTGAACCCGCGCAATGGCATTTTCATTGCCCGGAATTTGCCGTGATGAATAGATAACGGTATCACCTGCCTCAAGACTGATCGTTTCATGCGCCGCAGCAGCAATCCGCGCCATGGCTGCCCGCGGCTCGCCTTGGGTACCGGTACAAACAATCACAATCGAATCGCGTGGCAATAAATCAACATCGCCTTCGGATACCAGATCTGGCAAATCGGCAAGATAACCAACCTCACGCGCGGCCGAAATCGCCCGATTAAGCGCCCGCCCGACAATTGCCACTGACCGGCCATTGGCTTTGGCCGCCTTGCAGATCGAGTCGATCCGCGCGACATTGCTGGCAAAACAGGTGATGGCCACCCGTCCGCTTGCTTTGGCAATGGCGGCTGTTAACCCGACCTTGGCATCACTTTCAGATCCGGTGCGCCCCTCGACCATGGCATTGGTTGAATCCCCGACAAGCGCTAAAACCCCCTCATCACCAATGGCGGCAAGACGCGGTGCGTCAGTGTCGGTACCAAGAACCGGCGTTTTGTCGAATTTCCAGTCGCCGGTATGAAAGATGGTTCCAGCGTCAGTGCGGATGGCAAGCGCTGCCGGATCGGGAATCGAATGGTTTAATGCCACCATTTCAATTTCAAACGCACCAAGCTTAAACGGCGCATTCATGCCAATTTCATGAAGTTTTATGTCAAAATCACCGCGGGACTCGGCAAGCTTGCGCCGCAACAGTGCGAGGGTAAAGGCGCTGCCATAGATTGGACAACCAAGTTGGCTCCATAGATAGGGAATTGCGCCCAGATGATCCTCATGGCCATGGGTCAGCACCAGACCAGCCAATTTATCACGCCGTTCGGCAATGAATTTCAAATCAGGAAGAATAACATCAACACCCGGGGTGCTTTCATCGGGAAAGGAAATGCCAAGATCAACCATGATCCAGCTGTCTTGATAATGGTAAAGATTGACATTCATGCCAATCTCGCCAGATCCACCTAAGGGCGCAAACAGCAGATCATCTTTTGCATAATTCATAAACAAGGCCTTAATTTTATGTAACAAGTTTGGTTTCGGTTCAGTTTTATTAGGGTTCAGTCTTATTTTGGGCGTGGATGCGAACCAACCCTTTCAGGGTAAGATCGGGATCAACGATTGAGATCGCTTTGACATGTTCGGCGAATAATGGTGCAAGACCACCAGTGGCAATGGCAGCTAGATCTTTATCATGATCACGCCGCAATCGCTCGATTAATCCTTCAACCATGCTGACATATCCCCAAAAAATGCCCGAATGCATGGCACTAACCGTATCTTTTCCCAACACCGGCATATCAGCCGCCCAAGGTTCAACCGCAAGACGCGGCAACCGCGCTGCCGCCATATAGAGCGCCTCAACCGACAAATTGACCCCAGGAGCGATAATGCCGCCTTGATAGGCACCATCCTTGCCGATTAGGTCAAATGTCGTTGCCGTGCCGAAATCGAGAATGATCGCTGGCAAATCATGAAAGTCACGCGCCGCCACGGCATTGACAAGACGATCAGCACCAGCCTGATCGGGCCGGTCAATATGAATATCAATACCAAGGTCAATGCCACTGCCACCAACGACCTGCGGCACAATGCCAAAGCCACGCGATGCCAGATTGATTAATTTTGGCTGCACCTCAGGCACAACGCTGGCAATGATCATGTCGGTTACATCATCAACTACCAGTGAGTTGAGACTCATCAGCTGGGTTAACCAGACAAGATATTCATCCGCGCTGCGCTTGGGATCGGTACTAATCCGCCAGTTTGCCCTCTGGATGTCGCCATCATAAAGGGCAAATACAATATTGGTATTACCGCAATCTACTGCTAAAAGCATTGGTTAACTGCCCAAAAGTTTTACATCACCTGTAGTGATATGGCGTGTCTGACCTGAATCATCAAGCAAAAGCATCGTGCCATCCATGCCAAGATCGTGAAAAACCCCTGAAAGCGCCTTTGTGTCGCACTGAACGGCAACGCACTTGCCCAAAAACAGCGCATTTTCCAACCACGCATCGCGAATTGGGCCAAAACCTGATTGGCAGAACCGATCATACCAAAATGCCAGCCGGTCAAGATAGGCGGTAGCAAGATCATAAGGTTGCGGCAAAGCAGCAGCAGCATCAGGCCAGACATCAGCAAGCGCAATCGGTGCGATATTCTGCGACTCCATCTGACCGACTGGCGCAATGTTAATCCCGCTTCCGACAATCAACGCCTTGCCGTCAACCTCAAGCAGGATCCCAGAAATCTTGCCGCCCGCGACAATCACATCATTTGGCCATTTCAAACCAGTTTGCGGCATTTCAAGCGGCGATAAATGCGCTGCAAGCTGGCCAGACACCGCTTCTAAAACAGCTAAAGAGGCGGCAAATGACAAAGCAAACCACTGATCAATTGGCACGCTGGGGCGAAGCAGAACCGATAAATACATACCGCCTTTTTGCGAGTCCCAATGACGGCCATACCGCCCACGCCCTGCAGTCTGTTCAATGGCCAGAAACGCATGCCCCGAAGGCGCGCCACCGGCCGCCGCCCGTTTAGCAAGATCAGATGTTGATGTTGCGCTTTGTTCTGTTGTAATCGACCATTTGAGCGGTTCTGTCATAAGAGCCTAAAGCTGGGTCATCAGGGCTGTTGCCGCCACATTTGCCGCTTCAAGCAAAGGGCTAAGCCCGAGGAAAAACAACAGAATAACGCCAATCGACACACCAAGAACCATTTTATTGGCAGTCGGCATATCGGTATCAAGCGGCTCGTCGGTTTCTTCGAAATACATGATCTTGATGATCCGCAAATAATAGAAGGCACCAACCACGCTCATCACGACACCAACAACGGCAAGCGGAACAAGCCCGGCATTGACCGCCGCCAAAAACACATACCATTTCCCAAAGAAACCAGCCAAAGGCGGAATACCAGCCATTGAAAACATCATGATCATCAGGCCAAGCGCCAACATCGGATGGGTTCGTGACAGACCCTGCAAATCAGCAATCCGCGTTGCCGATTGCCCATCACGCCGCATCAGCAGAATAATCGCAAAACTGCCAGCGCCCATGAAGATATAACCGGTCATATAAATCATCACGCCTAGCGCACCTTGATGGCTGCCAGCAGCCAATCCGGCAAGCGCATATCCCATATGGGCAATCGATGAATAGGCCATCATGCGTTTGATATCGCGCTGCATAATCGCGCCAAGCG
>Ga0255756_1003590_pt1 | contig 15517 bp, 13 predicted proteins | sample 011ome_20_FD_179956 | JGI IMG/M metagenome (GOLD analysis project Ga0255756, IMG submission 179956) | Coastal salt marsh microbial communities from the Groves Creek Marsh, Skidaway Island, Georgia - 011509CT metaG (version 2) | ecosystem: Environmental > Aquatic > Marine > Intertidal zone > Salt...
CAAAGATTCTTCATATTCTGAATTCTTGGGATAGCGAGCCGGCCCAACGAAGGCAGCTCTCTTCGATTACTAGTTATTTCAAACTTCTAGTGATTGGACAGAACTTTTTTCGCTCAAACGCTCTCTCTTCGACGTAGTGTCCGCGTTCCCGGAGGAACGCGACCCCGATCTACGCCTATCACTCTTCAATCGTAAACGGTTGCGCTCTTTGGCAAAGCTGCAAGCTCATCCCGAAAGGATCTCGCAGCATTATGAGCCGACTCCCTTCCTGTGGATTGACTTCAACGACAAAAGACGCGCCGGCTTTTATCAGTCGATTCATCTCCGACTCGGCATCCTCAACCGCAAAGGCCAAATGATACTCGATCGGATCCATCGACTTGTAGTCCGGTACTTTAGCGGCGCGGTTGCAATAAAGCTCAACCACTACGCGGCCCGTCTTGTCAGCCAGGAACCGCATATAAGGAGGTCCATCGATAGAGAGCGTGATGCTCATTTCACAATGGGCGACGTACCAGTCCGCTACCGCGACAGGGTCTTCAACATTTATTGCGTAGTGCTCGAATTTCATGGCTAGCAAGACGTTGCCCATCAATTGCCCGAAATGTCACGAATTTTTTCTCCGCTAGAGTTTATCTTAGCACCATTGGAACGCATTGCCGCCCCTCTTGTATGGGATTCGCAGACAGACCGCTTCTCTACTCGTGCTCGTCGCCGTCTACCTTTGGCGCTCGTTTCAGACTGCCTAGATAGGCGACAAGGTCTCGCACTTCCCCGTGGTTGAGGAGAAGTCCCATGGGAGGCATTCCGGATATGGGAGGTTGCTTCGACGCGATCTCGGAATGGCTGATCTTTTCTATCTTACCATCGGGAAGCTTCAAACTCACTCCATCCTCGTTATCTTCCATTAAGAGCCCGCTAGCGACCTCGCCATTCTTGCGAGTCAAGACCATCATTCCAAAACCAGGGGCTACAACGGCTCCAGGATCGACGATGGCTTGCAATAGGTATTCCCGATCGTGGTTGAGCCCAATCGTTGTCAAATCAGGACCGACTTCGGCTCCATAGTCTTTCACTTTATGGCACCTTACACACTGGGCCGCGCCGTGATTCATGAAGACGTCCTCTCCACGATCAACGTCTCCCCCTTGAAGGCTGAATGCATATTTGACCATAGGCTCAGCTGTCGCGATCGATTGATCGTACTCCGTGACCAGCTTCTTAATATTTGCATCCGACCGATTCCGAGCCGCTTCAACAATGTCCAAATTCGTCTTTGGATTCCCCTTGCCGCCAATCAGTGCCTGAAGCTGTGTTCGCAGATAGTTGCCTGACATAGAGTCTGACTGGGCCCCAAGCATCGCAATCGCATCTTGTCGCGTTACGACTGCCCCTGATTTCGAAAAATTGATAGCCTCCTGCACTCCTTTCACAGGATTCGCAACGAGCAGGGCTCGCAACGCGCTCGAACGCAGACTCGCTTGCCTATCTTTCAGATTCGCAAGGGCGAACGCCTCCAATGCCTGATCCTTGCGTTCCGTCAATGCGTCCAGGGCCGAGACTCGAACTTCTGACGAGTTGTTCCGGTTTTCAAGCTGGGCCACGAGCACCTCTCTATCCACTTCGTATCCATATAGCAATGCAAGCCGCGTGGACTGAATCAACACGTCGCTTTCCGCAGTCTCCAAAATAGTCGCAATCTCGGATTTCACAACGTCATCGATCGCATCTCGGACTCCGGGATTGTCACGAGGCAATCCCGTCGTCGTATCAATCGGGTTTTGGTCGTCCCAACCTTCTATCGCCGCGAGTGCCTCTCTGCGGAGACGGGCAGGTACTTCTGCATTAGCAGCGTATTTCAAGAGCGCTCGGGCATTCCCCTTTTTCGCCTGGTAATAGTTCGCATTGATAATGCGGTGATGCATGAACGCGTCTACATCGGTCTCTGGCATTTCGCCTACACCACCCGGCAGGAAGTGTTCAATCATATCTGCCAGTTCTCCCTCCACCGACAAGAGAGGAAGATCGTTAATCGCGCGGATCGCTTCATAAGCGAGCGACTTTTCCGGATCTTGGAGAAACTCCGCGATTTGTGGGTCTCGAAGCTTTCTCAAGGCTAGCAACGCACCCATTCGAACATACTTCGAATCATCTTCAATTCCGTGCTCCCAGTTCAATTTTTCGATTCCGACTAGACCCATAACCGCCCCGTGACGCAACCACAAATCTCTGTCCTGATTGCGTTCGATTACTGAATACAACTCGGAGACAGCTGGGGCATAACCGATTCGGCCCAGACCAATTCCCGCGTACATCGCGACTCGAGGATGTTCGTCGCGAAGGGCTTTCACCAGAAGGTCGGCTGACTTTGCCACGCGATGGTCTCCCAATACACGAGCGGACTGAATGCGTACTTGGTCGTTCGAGTCGGAAAGCAAATCAAGGAGCGGATCCAAAATTGACAATCCTTCATCCGCAGCCATCTGGCCCAATCCCCAAATACCGTGGATCCGGACCAGCGTAGGCAACTCGGTACGCGTCGCGGCACGAGTGAATGCTTCGATTCCCTGCCTTCCTCGTTTCGCTAGTTCGAACTGGCTCTTTTGACGAATCTGCAAATGGTCTCGACCTAGCATCTCAGCTAGTTCCTGCACTTCGTACTGGGCGAAGTCTGATAGCAATATCGCCGCATTCGCGGCGACTTCCGGCTCGTCGATTTGGCCAGGGACCTCCATCGCATAGATATTCCCTACGTCCTGATTCTTCCAGCCTCCGTAGTTGTAATCGGAAATGTACAATTTCCCATCTGGTCCAAATTCGATGTCGACGCAGTTCGAGCCTCGGAAAAACGTCTCGTTGTTTGCCATCTTGTAGGAAGCTCCGTCCTCTTCAACATTGAACATGGAAATGTAGGACTGGGTCAGGGAACCTTTGTAGACGATGACAAAAAACTTGTCGTCGTACTTTTCCCCCATACTGCTTGAAGGGTTAAACACGAGCCCCGATGGCCCCCCAATCAATTGTCCAATGCCGGGAAGGATGAATGCTGGCTGCTTGTCATTGCGAACCTCCCAAACGTGCTCCGTTATCCAACTGAGCGGCAATTTTGCATCACCGGTATACTTCGAGGATCGAAGTTCAAGGTCCTTGGTAAACGACATGATCGACTGGTGCCCTGCGTGCCAGCCCGAATCGCCACCCTCCACCAGATAATTGATACGCTCCAAGTCGACACCATCGGCGTCGTTGTCCGCAGTAAAAAGATTCCCATAGTCGTCCCAGGCAAGTTCCTGTGGGTTGCGCAGCCCGTCATAAAAGAGCTCCACATTCGACCCGTCTGGATCGCAGCGAAAGACAGCCCCCTTATTGGGTCCGAAAAAGTGCCTTCCCTCTTTTGTATGCACATTGTAGCCACGGTCCCCCATTGACCAATACAACTTGCCATCTGGCCCCCAGGTCAATCCATGCATGTCGTGACCCGAGAAGCTCATGCGGATTCCAAATCCGTCCTGCAAAGACGTTCTCTTGTCTGACACGCCATCGCCGTCCAGATCCTCCAACATCCAGAGGTGAGGAACATTCGTGTAGTAAATTTTGCCGTCGCGCTCGATCAATCCAATGCCCGGACCATCCAAAGGGTCATTGAACCCACCGGCGAATATCTTCGAGCTATCCGCCCTTCCGTCGCCATCGGTATCCTCCAGCAAGCTGATCTGGTCCGCATTTCTCGAATAGTATTCCATGGGGAACTGGTCTGCATGATTTTGGAACATCTTCAAACGGTCCGCATTGCTCTCAATCTGGATGTCCTCAACCAGCATCATGCGACGCTCACGGATATCGTCGACTCCCGTCCGCCAGCGGTTGATCTCAGCTACGTAGAGGCGGCCTTTGGAATCGAACGTGATCGCAGACGGATTCTGCGTCTGTGATTCATCCGCCCACAATTTTATGACAACATCGTCCGGCTTTTCGAAATTCCGCATGCGGATTTCCGCTTTTTCGTCGTAAAACTCACGGATAGCCGGATCGGACTCCGCCCCGAAAAGTGCGGGGATGAGCGATAGTGTAAGGAGCAATCTCTTCATAAAAATCTAGGAACCTTGGTTTCCCACTAAAAGGACGGATCTTTTCGGCAAGTCAGTCAGGAATTTCAACCCAATTGCGCTTACCGATGGAGGATATCGACAGTGAAAGATCTCGCTTGATCCGAATTCCGGCTGCGAAACGACTCCCGCAGGGTTCGCTTGATCTAGAACCATTCCCAGTTTAAGCTATCGCTTCACTACCCTTACGCAGGTGCAGATGGGTACGTTTTCGACGATTTCCTGCCTAGAAAGCTTTCCCGATTCCGCATCGACTTCGAAATACACAATATTGCTGGAGTCTCGATTAGCGACAACTAGGAGCCTTCCGTCTTCGTCCAGAACGAAATTCCGGGGATGCTCGCCTCCCGAGGAAATCCGCTGTATTAAGGATAAAGAACCATCCCCCTCATCAATCGAATAAACCACAATGCTATCATGTCCTCGATTGGAGCCATAGAGGAAGCGATTGGAAGGATGGACCAGGATCTCGGCCGTTGTGTTCTCCTCAGAAAAACCATCCGGCAGCGTATCAACTGAGCTTTTGAGAGTCATTTCCCCTACAGCCTCATCCCACTCATATTGAGTCACCGTACCGTTGAGCTCATTTATGGCATAGATCCACCGCCCATTTCCATGGAATGCCAGATGCCTTGGCCCCGCCCCTGGAGCGGTCTCAACGTAAGGGGTCGCTGCCGGTGCGAGCGCTCCGTTTTCGCTGTTAAAGCGGTATACGTAAATCCGATCCATTCCCAAGTCGCAAACCAAGACGAAACGATTGGATGGATCGCTGTAAATCGAGTGGGCGTGCGGAGCATCCTGGCGGTCGGGATTCACTTTTGTTCCACTCCCCTCCAAGGTCAGTGAGAAAGCTCTTTCACTGATCACGCCACTATCACTAACGGGGAAGACAGTGATCACGGCATCATTGTAGCTAGCCCCGAGTAGCCATTTTTCTGAGCGATCTAGGTTGATGTGGCAAAGCCCTCCTCCAGCGGCTTCTTGCTCATTAATAAACTCCAATCCCACCTTTCGCTTATTGATACGAAAGGAACGAACCAACCCGCTTTCCCCCTCACCTAACGCGATCGAATAAAGCACCGTTTCATTTCGGTTTAATCGCTGAAACCCGGCCTTCTTTTGATGGCACTCGAGTTCCGCCGCGGAAAGTTCCAGTGGAGCATGTGAGAGCGTTTGTGAATAGATCCCATCGTCGCTGCCCGTTCCGCTGGTGCCGTAATAGGCGATGTACTTTTGGTTTCCTGTATTCATTTTTGCCAAGCCATAGTTGTCCCATCGCAAAACGCAAGGCGCTACTGAGAGGTTCCGGCATGGGATCAAACGCCGGCAGAGCGCTCGACAGAACGTGTATTTGAGGGCATTCGAATTGATTAGACTCCCCGATCCAATCTGCTATCTTTCCTACAATGAAAAGAACTGTTTTTATAATCGCTGTTACTTTTCTACCTTCCCTACTCCCTGCGGCTTCCCTGCCCGATCCGTTCGTCCCCAAAACGATTCAATCTGGCGAATTTGAGATAAAAGTCCAACGGCTCCCGCAAAACCCCATCATTTCCTACGAGTCCTCCACCACATTAGGGACCAAAATAAACGGCCCCTCCCTCATCAAAGTTCCCGACTGGATCGAAAACCCCCTCGGAAAATACTACCTCTACTTCGCTCACCACGACGGTAAATTCATTCGGCTTGCCTACGCAAACAGTATCCAAGGGCCTTGGACTGTCCACGAGCCCGGTACGCTTCGCGTGGAAGACTCACCCGCCTTCATTGGACACATTGCTTCGCCTGACATTCACATCGATCACGAATCTCAAGAGATCCGCATGTACTTTCACGGCTCGCGTAAGAACGAAAACCAGAAAACAGCTATCGCCGTTTCCCAAAATGGTCTGGACTTCAAAGCGTCCGACTTCGTCATTGGCTCCGCCTACTTTCGCGTATTTGAGCATTCTGGACACCACTACGCGATCGATGCCCATGGGTATCTCAATCGTTCTCGCCATTACGATCGAGATTGGGTAATTTCCAAAAAGCAGCTCATCACTCCCATCACAGTCAACGACCAATATGGGAATCGCGACGATGTCCGCATACGCCACTCCGCAACCTGGGTAATGGACGACACCCTCTTTCTTTTCTATACTCGTAAGGCCGACGCGCCGGAGCGGATTCTCATGAGCACCGTTTCACTTCAAGGCGACTGGCACGAGTGGAGCGCCAGCAGTCCTGTGGAGATACTTCGGCCCGAAGCTGAATACGAAGGTATCCAATTTCCCATTAAGCCTTCAAAAAAGGGAGGCGGAATCAAAGTGCAGCAATTGCGAGACCCCGCGATCTTCCACGATGACGATGACCAATCGTACCTAATCTACTCCATCGCTGGAGAAATGGGCCTAGCCATCGCCGAAATCTCAATTTCTCCAGCCACTCCGTAAGAACGGCATTACACCGTGATGTTTGGGGTAGCGGGCGATCTCCGAGCGCCCACATCAACCGTACCTATTCATGGGCGCTCGGAGATCGCCCGCTACCAAATTGAATTGCGAAGCCACCGTCAAAAAGGCGACCCTAACACTACAATATCTTTAAAAATGGCGCGATTCAAACAAACTGCCAAAATGCAATCGGCGCGCCCTGAGGGTCTGCCATACCTGCGAATCGGCCTTTGCCCGGGACGTCCATAATCGGCATATGGAGGTGAGCCCCTAGGGATTGAGCTTTTTCCACAGTAGCATCCAAGTCTTCAACGGTAATGTAGTTGATCCACATATTGGGAACCTCCGCACTCGGCGGCTTGAGCATACCAGCGATGGGTCTCGGACCCTGCATGAACATATCATACGTCATTCCGTTGCCGACTTCCATGGAGTCAACCGTCCAACCTAGCAGGTCCGTATAGAATTTCGTACTTCCTTCCACATCTTGGGTCAGCAATTCACGCCAGCTAAATATCCCCGGAGCCAGCTCTAGACTGCCGAGGCGGCAACGGAGCATTCTTAATTTTTCACTGTAGGAGCGATCGTTGATCGCTTACGCGACCAGCGGTCGCGTCTACAAGAAGCCGAAGCCACCGACAAGTTGGGGTTTTTGACAAGGCTTCGGAGCATTAGACCCAAAGAGAGTTAACTAGGTCAGTCATGCACCTTCGAAATATTTTTAGGTAGTGGCTGATCTCACATCAAAGCCCCAAGGCTCGCGGGAGCCAAAGCGTTAGAGCCGGCCAATAGGTGATCAACATAAGGCCGATAAACATCGCTATGAATATGGGCAAGAGAGGACGAATCACTTTCGCTAAGGTCGTGCCCCCCACGCCACATCCAATAAAGAGGCAGGTCCCCACCGGTGGGGTACACAAGCCAATGCAAAGATTCGCAATCATAAGCACGCCAAAATGCACTGGATCCATCCCTGAACTCATTACCACAGGCAGAAAGATCGGAGTGAAAATGAGAACCGCCGGAGTCATATCCATAAAGGTCCCCACAATCAAAAGGAGAATATTTATGATGAGCAACGTGACCAGCGGGTTGTCAGAGATCCCCAGCAAGGCGGCGCTTACCGCTTGCGGCACCTGTTCAAACGAGAGTGCCCAGCTCATCGCTTGGCTCGCCCCAATTAGAAACATGACCACTGAAGTCGTCTTGACGCTCTTGAGCAAAATCCGATGAAGATCGCTGACCTTGATTTCCCGATACACGACGATTCCTAAAAAAAGAGCGTAGGCCACCGCAACCGCAGACGCTTCTGTAGCGGAGAACACTCCACCTAGGATGCCACCCAGTACGATCACAATCAGCAGCATACTCGGCAACGCCCCAAACAAAGCCGCCCACAAGCTGGGCCGTTCGCTGGCATCTAAACTCTCGACCGTTGTCCGAGAGGGATTCGAAAGCCAAGCCGCAAACATTATGAGTGATCCGATCACGATTCCCGGTATCACCCCTCCAACGAAAAGAGCGGCCACTGAAACATTGCTAGCCACCACGGCATAGACTATCATTATGTTGCTGGGAGGGATCAGCAATCCGGTCGTTGCCGAAGTCGTGGTAAGAGCCACACTAAACTCCCGTCCATAACCCTTGCGCGTCATCTCCGGGATCATAAATCCCCCGATGGAAGATACCGCAGCGGACGCCGATCCCGAAACGGCCCCAAACATCATACAAGTAATCGTATTCACATAACACAACCCGCCTCGAAAGCCGCCTACTAAAAAATTGGCGAAGTCGATCAGCCGTCTCGCCATGCCGCCCTCTCCCATCAGCACGCCAGACAAGACAAAAAACGGGATCGCTAAAAGTGGAAAGCTCGCGATCCCCGTAGACATACGCTGGGCGACAACATATCCCGTAGGCACGTCGCCTATCGCATAGATAGTCAATACCGTCGCGCCTCCAATGCACACGGCAATCGGCACATCGAGCAGCAAAAGAACAATAAAGCTAACCAGTAGTATAAGCGCTTCCGTATCCATACTACTCTGACTCCTTTTCTACGGAATCCGGGGAAGTCTTCAAGTCGAAGGTACCCGAAAGGTACCCCATAAGGTGTTCAATGGCAAAGAGGCAAAACACGACTCCACTAATTGGCACAACCGAATAGACATAACCCATCGGGAGATTCAGCGCTGGAAGGACCTGCCCCGAGGCAAGGGTTTTAATCACTAAGTTCCATCCTCCGTGAACCAAAGCGAAAGCGGAAAAGGCAAATACGATTACTTCCACAAATATGGCCGAGAGCCGCCTAGCCGAAGGCTCGAGTTTACCGACAAAGTAATCTACGCCCAGATGGCCTTTCTCCCGAAAGGTCAAGGCCGCGCCCAAAAGCGAAATCCAAACGAGAAGATAGACGGCCAACTCTTCGGTCCAACGCGTTTGCTCTCCCAAAGCATACCGGGAAAACACGCCCCAAAGAACGTCGACCACAAGTATGGCCATCCCCACCACAAGCAGTACCTCCAGCCCTTTAACGATCGGGTGAACGCAGCGATAGAAAATCGATTGAGCGTGTGACATTACCGGACTTCCCTTATCCGCTCGACTAGAGATCCAATCGGGGTCCCTTCAAAACGCTCGTACATGGGAGCCATCTTCTCGAGAAAAGGCTCCTTGTTCGGCCGGTACACGGTCACGCCGTTCTCTTGCAGTCGCTCCAGCGACTTTTGGGTCTCAACTCGCCATAATTCTCTTTGGAACACGACGGACTCATCCGCCGCCTCTTGAACCCAGATTCTCTCGTGAGGAGCGAGTGATTCCCAAATCGACTGGCTAAACAAGACGATGTCGGGAATCCGCGTATGCTCGTCGAGCGAATAGTGCTTCGCCACTTCGTAGTGTCGGCTCGTTTCAAAACTGGGAGCATTGTTTTCCGCTCCATCTACCATACCCTGCTGCAGCGCCGTGTACAGCTCCCCAAAAGGAATCGGCGTTGGCGATCCTCCCATTTGGGAAATCATATCCATCGACATCTTACTCCGCATCACACGGATTTTGTGGGAATCCAAATCATCCGGCGTCAATATCGGCTTGTCGATTGTATAGAAACTTCGACTACCGGACTCGTAGAATATCAATCCGTGCAGTCCACTGGGTTCGCCCAAGGCCAAAAGTTCCTTGCCGATCGGTCCGTTGAGAACCTTCCAGAAATGGTCTTCGTCTCTGAATAAATAGGGTAGACCGAATACACCCATTTCCGGCGTGAAGGCCTCCATCGGCGCCACCGAGGCCTTGACCATGGCGAGCACCCCTCGCTGCACCTGCTCGATTGTCTCCGTTTCCGTGCCTAGCTGTCCGTTAGGAAATATCTCAATGACCACCAGTCCTCCCGATTTCTCGGCGAGCCGGTCACGCATAAACTCCATCGCCAGATGAACCGGGTGAGATTGGTCCAAGGTATGGGACAATTTGAGGACTTTCGTCTGTGAACCCGAACCGGATTCGGTACGGCTATTGGAGAGCAAAGAAAACGCGCAAACGGTCAACAACACCCCCACGATCAATCCAAGGCTGAAATAGGAGGTAGTTATTCGATTCATAAGAAAACAATTGAGAGAACACGCGCAGGAACATCCTTGTCAAGGGGATAGGATTTTCGATACGCGAATCAGGTAGGGCAACGATCTCCGAGCGTGCCGCGCCTGAATAGGCGACGGGTAGCGGGCGCTCTTTACGAACGGCCATAGATTGCGAGGGCCTGGAACCGTCGCTTCGAAATTCCAAACTGACTACAGTCGATACATGGATCGAGGTGGGGCACGAACTCCGGGCGTGCCTCAGAAGTGGATTAAGGCACTACGGCACGCCCAGAGTTCGTGCCCCACCTGATTGGACGAAAAGGGAGCTCGGCCCAAAGACAGTCTCAAGGTGGTGAGTTTTGTCGATTTAAGATCGACCGCTATCCTAATAGAAAATAATCGCTTCCTCCAAGTTTTACCGCAACGTTGCGTACGCTTAATCGATCCCCCAAACCGCCCTTCTCCATGATGCGCTTCCTATTGATCTCCCACTTTCTTATCCTAGCGGCCCTCCCGCCTACCCAGTCTACTGGCCCGGAGAAAGGCACCCTCATGATTGTGGGCGGTGGAGCAATGCCCCATCTCGCCGAACCGTTTTTCGAGCTCATAGGAGGCAAAGACGCTCCTATCGTATTTATTCCGACGGCTTCCGGCGATGTACCACCGGAGCGCTACCACGAGTATTCAAAGCGTTGGACGGAACAGGGAGCGACCAATGTAATAGTCATACACACCGCGGATCGCGCGATTGCGAATACGGAGGCGTTCGTCAAACCCATTCGCGAAGCCAAGGCAGTTTGGTTCGGTGGCGGCCGTCAATGGCGTCTGGTAGATGCCTACAAAGGGACGCTAACCGAACAGGCGCTTTGGGACCTCCTTGACCGAGGAGGTGTCATTGGGGGCAGCTCCGCCGGAGCAACCATACAGGGATCTTACCTCGCTCGCGGTGATACCCGTAACAACCAAATCATGACAGGAGATCACGAGGAAGGATTTGGCTTCGTAAAGAACATCGCTATCGATCAACACCATCTGGCCAGAAACCGGCACTTCGACATGTTCTCTATCCGGTCCAAGTACCCCGACCTACTGGGAATTGGAATCGACGAAGGAACCGCCGTCATCGTCCGAGGCAATCAGTTCGAAGTCATCGGAAATGGATACGTCGCCATCTACGACGACACCTTTTGGTCCAGCGAAGGATCGAGGCTGAAAGCGCTACCTCCAAAGGAATTCCTATTCTATTTTTTAAAACCCGGGGATCGTTACGATCTTGAAAATAGGACCGTAGTCCCGACCCGGTAAGGTAAGCAAGCGGGCGATCTCCGAGCGCCCATAAATACCTGATCCATCGATGGGCGCTCGGAGATCGCCCGCTACCAGTAAAGATCACCGGAGCAAGCTCTCGACTTCGTCGACTGCCGAAGCGGCAGCGGGGCATTCTTGATTTGTAGATGCGATCGGTGATCGCGTTACGCGACCATCCGTCTTCGCGGTGCTACACAGTGACAAGACGGTCGCGTCTACAGAAAAAGCCGGAGCCGCCGACCCATTCGACAAGCTCATGGCAAGCAAGTCGGGGTCTGCGACAAGCTCCGGGGTATTAGACCCAATGGGAATAAAAAAGCGACGGTCCGAAAACCGTCGCTTAGAAATTTGAACTGAGTCGTGATTAAACTCTTCGGCGGATTTCGGCACCGTCACCAGGAACGGGTACCACATTCTCTTCCGGGAGCACTACCGTTCCTTTTTCGAAGTCTTCCGCTTGCACGGTCGCTTTCAGATCGTAGAACTCCGATTCGGTATTTTCCATTAGATCACGGAATCGAACATATTTGCCTGTGTAAGCAGCGTAGCGACCCATGATTGCGGTGGCGGTGGATTCAGCGATCTGGCGAGCCTCGTTGATCGGATTGCCGCTCCGAGCGCTTTGTATCCAAGTAATCAATTCCTGTACATTGCCATCTTTATCCATGACGTTGAATTTCGGAATCGACACATCCTTGCCCTTGAGCTTTCCTCCCCCTTGGACCTCTCCTTCCGTTCCCCGGAAGAACTCGCCCACTCGTGGATAGGTTCCGCTAATTTGGCGACATTGGCTGTGGATGTGAACACCATCTCCATAGTCCAAGTCGAGACTGAAGAAATCGTAATTATTGCCCGACTCCCGGCGCGCCCTTCCGCCAAATCCAATCGCGGATTGCGGCGTCCGGCCGAGGTACCAATTGGCCACATCGATATTATGCACATGCTGCTCGCCCAAGTGATCGCCAGACATCTGCCACCAGTTGAGCCAATTACGAGCGAGGTAATCCGCATCGCTCCACCCCTTCTGACGTTCCCAGATCCAGGGTACCGTGCCATTCCAGCTTACCGTTCCCCCAAGGATTTCCCCTATGGCGCCATTCTGGATCTTGGCCGCATTCTCCATGTAGCCAATGGTGTGACGACGTTGTGTGCCAGCCACGATCGCCAAGCCTTTTTTCTTCGCTCTTTCGCCTGCCGCGATCACGCGGCGACAGCCAGGCGCATCGACAGCCACTGGCTTCTGCATGAGAACATGCTTCCCTGCTTCTACGAGCGTGTCCAAATGCTGAGGACGGAAGGAAGGCGGTGTAATCAGCATTACAAATTCTGCATCGGATTCCGCTACCTTCTGGTAGGCGTCCCATCCAACGATACACTTATCCCGACTGACCTCGTACTTGTCAGCTTGCTCGAAAGCCTTGTCCTCGAAGGCGTCCGCCATTGCCACGTACTCCGCCTCTAGGCCAAGCATATCGCAGGCTTTGATGAAATTCGGGATATCCCGATTCGAGCGTCCACCGCAGCCAATGACCGCGACTTTTACTTTTTTATTCTTTGAGACAGCAGCTCTTGCCGTGCTCGAGAGTAGTGTGCCTGCGGCAGCAACTGAAGTTGCCGCAGTCTGGACGAATTTGCGTCGTGAGAATTCCATAATGGTTGTGATTGGGGGTTGAATTAGGTTTCGCACCGAAAGTTCCCGTCCCCTCGGCAGCGCTAAGTTCTAGTAAGATTAACTCTTCCATAGGGGAATTTGGACTGATGTCCAGCCAGTGTGACCAATCATTTTAGCCAAAAGGTTACCGAATTGACAGTTTACATTCTTCGCGAATGCCACCAGTACCACGGGCTTCTTTCTACAAACCATTGATTCGAAAGCTATTATGTTCGATCTTTTCCGAAGCAAAAACAGCAATCCAAAGGACGATATCCTCTCCGGACTCACCGTCGCCCTCGCCCTCGTGCCCGAGGCGATCGCGTTCGCCTTCGCCGCTGGAGTAGACCCACTCGTAGGCCTGTGGGCCGCCGTTTTCATGGGATTCATCACTTCCACCTGCGGCGGGCGACCTGGGATGATATCCGGAGCGACCGGGGCGATCGCCGTGGTTGCGGGCAAGGCGGTCCAGCATGGAGACGCCTTGGGCGAAGGGCTCGGCCTGCAATACCTCTTCGTCGTGATCATGCTGGCGGGAATCATTCAGATCCTGTTCGGAGTCCTCAGACTGGGTCGCTTCATTCGACTGGTTCCGCACCCGGTCATGATCGGTTTCGTCAATGGCTTGGCGATTGTGATTCTAATGGCCCAATTCCCCTCCTTTCGGGATCTCAAGACCGACGAATGGCTGACGGGCCAACCGCTCCTTGTCATGGTAGCCCTTGTCGCCCTAACCATGGTCATCATCCAGTTCTTCCCCAAGATTACCAAAGCCGTGCCCTCGTCACTGGTTGCGATCGTCACGGTGGGCGTCATTTCCTTCCTCCTATTCAAGGACACGGCCACGGTATCGGACGTTCTCGCCAAGGCACCCGGAAATCCGGAAGGGAAGCTGTCCGGATCCTTCCCTCTTCCCGCTTTGCCCACGGGCATCGCCTGGGGAACGGAATGGGGGTTTCTGCTCAAGACTGCCTTTATTGTCGCCATGGTAGGAATCATCGAGTCGCTCATGACCCTTCAGCTGATTGACGAGATCACCGAAACTCGGGGTCAAGGCAACCGGGAGTGCGTGGCCCAAGGAAGCGCGAACTTTCTCTCCGGCCTTTTTGGAGGTATGGGAGGCTGCGCTATGATCGGCCAGTCCCTCATCAACATCAAATCGGGTGGTCGAGGACGCCTCTCGGGAATTTCTGCCGCGGTTGCTCTGGCAATCTTCATTATGGCTGCTGGAGCCGTCATTGAGATCATACCAATCGCGGCCCTCGTTGGAGTCATGTTCATGGTCGTCATTGGCACCTTTGAGTGGTCCTCGCTCAAAACCTGGGGCAAAGTCCCCTTTTCTGAAATCATCGTGATCGTTGCGGTCACACTCGTGACTGTGGTTCTCCACGATCTCGCCACCGCAGTATTTATTGGGATCGTACTGTCCGCCCTCGTTTTTGCCTGGGAAAGCTCAAAACACGTTTTTGTGATCGTGGAGAAAGATTCTCCCGACGAGCGCATTTACTCGCTTCAAGGGTTGCTCTACTTTGGGTCGGTTCGTGAATTCACCGACAAATTTCAGGCCAAGTCGGACGTTAAGAACATCGTCATCGATTTTGGGCATGCTCGTGTATGCGATATGTCAGGACTAGAGGCCATCAACGCGCTGGCGGATCGCTACCGCAAAGCAGGCAAAAACCTGCGCTTGCGCCACCTTTCTCCCGATTGCCGTTCCATGCTCAACAAAGCGGGTACTATGGTAAACGTGGAAGTCCTTCCAGACGATCCAAGATACACCGTAGCCAACCTCCGCAAGGATCTAGACTAGAGACACCTAATCGCAAAGAACGAGTAGCACAGTGCTTCAGCCTGAGTTCCCGCCAGGCCGGGACAAGTCGCAAAGGTGGGGCACGACCTCACTCCTTCGCTAAAGCTACGGCGGTGCAAGCCGGGGGTGTCATTTAAGCCGTTCAACCAACGCGGCTCGCCGGGCCGTCCTGTCCCACCTTTGCGACTGGCCATAAGGAAAAACGCTCTCGCCTCCCTTACGATTATTCATGATTGCCAAACGATGGGTTAATTCATTCACTCGCCACTATGCCTCACACCCGCTTTAACCGACGCCATTTTGTAAAATCTGCTGTTGCCCTCGGGGCCAGCGGATTTCTATCACGGAATGCTTTTTCCAAAACCAGCCCTTCCTATCCCCTGAAAGGACGACTCTACAAGACCCTCAAAATCAATATGATTCGCATCGAGGCGTCGCTAACGGAAAAGTTTAGAGCAGCCAAAGCCGCCGGATTCATGGGGGTTGAGATGAACTCACCCGGCATGGATGTTGCAGAAACTCGTGCGGCGATCGCGGCAAGCGGTCTGCCTGTCGATGGCACGGTTTGCAGTACCCACTGGAAGATTCGCCATTCCAGCCCCGATGCGACGGTTCGCGCCCAAGCCTCA
>Ga0255756_1003592_pt1 | contig 15513 bp, 6 predicted proteins | sample 011ome_20_FD_179956 | JGI IMG/M metagenome (GOLD analysis project Ga0255756, IMG submission 179956) | Coastal salt marsh microbial communities from the Groves Creek Marsh, Skidaway Island, Georgia - 011509CT metaG (version 2) | ecosystem: Environmental > Aquatic > Marine > Intertidal zone > Salt...
GAGTTCTCTCGAGTACATACTGTATTTCACGACGAGTCAGACGCGCCCACGCCCGCTCACTCGTCCGACTCGGGCTCGGGGAACGAGTCCACGATGTGCGCGTACAACTTCCCCTTGTTGTTCGACGCCCACATCGAGTCGAATCCCTGGTTCACGACCTGCGATCGAGGGGAGAGACGGGACGGGGGTCCGCGGTGAGTTCGCCGCCGCGGCGCAAAAAAAGCCCTAGGCGCCAGCTGTGCGCGAGGCTGGCTCGACGGAGCGAGCGCCCTTCGGCGCGCGCGGACGCGATCGGAGCGAGGGAGGGACGAGAACAGACGATAGACGCGACGCGCACCTTCTCGCCGACGAGTGCACCCGCGACGATGACGCCCACGTACACGCTCGAGCGCTGCGGAGGAAGAAGATGCGGGGGGCGACGGAGGGTCAGCGGATGGCCGAAGCGCGCGTCTTCTGGGGAGGGCAACGATTGCATTTCCGGCGCCGGGGCGCGTTCGCGCCGACGAGCGCGTCGTCGCGGGGGGAGAACACACCGACATCGCGGCGCGGTAGAAAGCTTCGAACATGATCTAAAGTTTTGAAAAGTCACCGACGCTGCGACCGCTCCTCGCGCGCTGTGCTAGTGAGATCGCGATCGCGCGCGTCCCTCGAGAAAGATCGGTCTCGCGGTTCGACCCCGCCTGGCAGTGACGAATCGTCCGTTGATCTCAGACGTCCTTTCAAGGTTTGCCCGGTGGGTACAGTAGGGCTAGAAGTTCGACCTCGAGCGAGGCGCGCCGCCGGCGCCACACACCGCCGCACGCGAGCGCGTTTCTTCGGGTTTCGCGAGGCGACGCGTCGCCTTCGCCGCGGGCGACCGGTCTCGCGCGTACGAACCCGCGCGAACGCGCGCGCGAGGGCGAGGGCGAAGTCCGCGCGCGTCAATCAAATAAGTCCGTCTGTGGACGCGTCCAGACGGAGAGAATCCAATGCCCGTGTCGCTTCGGCCGGGGGATACCTCCCTCGTCGCGCACGCGAAGGTGCGCGCGCTCGCTTCCGCGCTCGTTCGATCGGATCGCTGACGGATCCCTCCCCCTTGACGTCTCGCAGGCGAAGTACGTGGGCGCGACCGCGCCGAAGGAGTTCAAGGTGCGCGAGCCGCGCCCTTCGACGACCTTTCAACGACAAAAAGACCTTTCTCCGAACATACTTCCGCGGGCGACGACCCGCGTCGCGCCGCGCGCGCTCGCGCCGCCCGCGATCAATCCGCGAACGCGTTCCTGACGCACAACCCCTCTCCTCCCCCGATCTTCCCCCGACGTTAACCCCGACAGCACATCTGCGTCGCGGTCGAGAAAGCGACGAACGGCGAAGAGATCGCGCCCAAGGAGAAGCACGTGCAAATCTTGCTCGACGTCGTCCGCCCGGGCGCGTCCATCGCGGACGTGTCTTTCCTCGTGAAGTACCTGAACAAGCAGATCCAGGACACGAAGAAATGGCTCGGGATGTTGAAGACGCACGTGTTGATACATCGCCTCCTGCACGAGAGCGGGGATGAGTTCAAGTCGCAGATGAAGAAGGCGCAGCGCTGGACGGCGGAGGACCGCGATCGCGACTCGCGCCTCAAGTGCATGTTTAGCATTCGAAACTGGAAGGACGACAACGGCGTGGACGCGAGCGAGTTATCCGGATGGACGCGGTGCTACGCGCGATACCTCGAGGAGTACGTCGAAGCCCTGGACGACATCCCGCCGTTAGGGAAGTCGATGGGCGGCAGAGGCGGCGGGTCGTCGAGAGCGCGCGATCGGAGCCGGTCGCGAGACCGCGACGACCGCGGGTACGGTCGCGACCGCGACCGCGGAAGCTTCGACCGCGATCGCGACCGCGGGTACGGTCGCGACCGCGATCGCAGCCGATCCCCGCCGAGACGCTTCGGCGGCGGCGGCGACGCCGCGCGCCAGTGGGAGCCCGGAGACGGCACCGCGATCCCGACGACGATTCTTCGAAACTGCGACGAGACGGAGCTCATGGAAAAGCTCCCGATCGTCCAGAGCTTGATGCGACGTCTGCTGGACTGCGAGGCGATTAACTCGCTCCTGACGAACAACGACATCGTCATCGCGGGGACGTCGTTGATCCTGCGCGACTCGTTCAAGATCTACCGCATGATCAACGACGGGATCATCCGCCTCATCGATCTGTTCTTCGAGATGGGAAAGATCAACGCGATGAAGAGCCTGGAGATTTACAAACGCGCGACGTCGCAAGGCGACGACCTCGAGCGTTTCTACCGCACGACGAACCAGTGGAGCCAGTTCCGCGACGTGAAGATGCCGAACATCGAGAACCCGCCGTCGAGCTTCCTTCAGACGATGGAGGAGTACGCGCGAGGCGCCTCCGCGGAGGGCGGCGGCGGCGGCGGCGGCGGGTACCAGGGCGGGGCCGTCGCCGCCGCGCCCGCGCGCGCGCCGCCGCCGCAAGCGCCCCCGCCCGCGCCCGCGCCGGCGACCGGTCCGCCGAGCATCGGCACGATGCTCGGCGGTCTGACCGTCGGCGGCGCGCTCGCGGCGGATCCGTACCAGGCGACGCCGCCTCCGCCGCAAGCGCAGGCGGTGGCGCCGTACGCAGCGCCGGCGCAGCAGAGCTCCTCCCCGACCGCGCTCGTGGATCCGTTCGCGGCGCCGCCGCCGGCGGTGCCGCAGCAGCAGCAGCAGCAGCAGCAGCCGGATAATCCGTTCGGGGCGAACCCTTTCGGCGCGGCGGAGCAGCCCAAGGTTGACGTCGCGGTGAACCTCGACGCGCTCTACGCGCAAGGCTCGGCGCCACATTCGCAGAACCCGTTCTTGCGAGGCGGCGGCACGGGGATGCAGCAAGGGTACGGCGGCATGCAGCAGCAGGCGCCGCCGTCGTCGATGGGCGGGTACGGCATGCAGCAGCAAGGCTACGGAGGCATGCAGCAAGGTCCGCAAAGCATGATGGCGCCCGGCGCGTACGGAGGCGCGCAACAGCCGGGGATGGGCGGCGGGTACGGAGGCGTGCAGCAAGGTCCGCAAAGCATGATGGGGCCCGGCGGGTACGGCAACGGCATGGGGATGCAACAGCCGGGGATGGGCATGGGCGGCGGGTACGGCGCGCAGCAAGGTGGGATGCCCCCGCCCGGGGCGCGGATGTCCCAGCCCGGGTTGCAGCAGCAGTACGCGCCGCCGCAGTTTTCGCAGCCGAATCAGAATCACGGTTCCCCGACGGGGGGGCCGAGCTTGCTGTGACGCGAGCGCGCGAAGGCGCGAACGACTAGTCGCGTTGACATAGGTCGACCGCCGCGCGAGCGAGCGATCGGCGAACGCGTGTTAAATAAGATGAATTGAATCGACGTGAACTCGGTTAAAACACTTCCGACATGAAAACACTCGCCGGGGCGGGCCCGCTCGCCCCGTCGCGTCGCGCGCACAGCCTCCCTCGACGCGCACTACTTGATCTGGTACGTCGCCCAGCTCACAAACTTCGCCACGGGCACCGACCCTCTCTTCCCCGCGTCCACCTTGGCGAACATTTCGTTGAGAATCTGATCGTTCGGCGCGCTTCCCATGGCGTTCAGCGCGCTTCTTAACGTCTCCAGGTCGATCTCCCCGTTCACGTCCACGCCGACGTCCTTAAATTGCTTCGCCATCTGCATCTTCGCCCACGGCCCTAAGAAGTACCGCTTAAACTCCATGATGCTCACTTCGTTGTCCCCGTTCTGGTCCATGTCATTGAGCGCCTTCTTGATCGCGTCCGGGCCCGCGTCCTGCGCGAGGTCCTTCAGCAGCGCCTGGATCTCGTTTTGCGTCAGCGATCCGGATCGATCGACGTCGTATCCGTCGAACAGATTTTTTATCCGCTGCGGCGTGAGCACCTTGATGTACCACCTCGAGAAAGTCTCGAAGCCGACTCTGCCGCCGAGACCGATATTCTTGAGCTCCCTCGGGACTTGCTCGCTGAGGTTCTCGAGCATGTTCACGAGCTCGTTCGCCTCGAGGACGCCGCTCTTGTCAGCGTCGAACTCGTCGAATTGCGCGCGAATGTAAAAGATCGGCACGAACCCGCACTGGCGCTTGACCGTCTTCGCGAGCTTCGCGCGACCGGCCGGGGACATCAACTCCGCCCGTTTTGCCTTGTCCATCGGCTGCAGCTTCGCGGTGCTGGCGCCGCAACCCATGACGCCTCGTCTCTTCGCGCCGTGTCGGTCAAATCTTAATTAAGTATCTTTTCACGATTCGATCGACCGCGGTGACGAATCGAGCTCGTCGCGACGATCGAAGCCGCCGCGGAACGGAGCGCGGGACGGGACGTCGCCTGCGCTAGGGTTTCGCTCTCGCGCTCGCGAAGCGCAAGGGAACGTACCGCAGCCGCGACCGGTGCGCGTCGCTGTGCCCCTCGGCGCGACGTTTGACCGGCGTAACAGGCGATCTACTTTCAGATTTCTTTCCCCCGCTGTCGCGGCGCGGCCCACCTGCCAGCCGCAGCAGCAGCAGTGCCAGCGAACTGCTGCGGCTGCGGCTGGTCCCGGCGCGCGAACTTCGTCTCGCGCGAACCTCCTCGCGACATGGCGGCGGCGGCGGTCGCGGTCGCGGTCGCGCCGCGCGCGCGCGTCGCGCGCGTATCGCGGCGCGACGCGCGCGTCCCTCGCGCGGCCGCGACGCCGCGCGCGGCGCGCGCCGTCGTCCGCCGACGCGCTCTCGCAGCCGAGGCGCGCGCGCGAAACGTCGGGACCGTCGGCGGGGACCCTCGGAAGCGCGCGTCGTCGTCCGTCGCGCGCGCCGAAGCGGCGGGCGACGCGATTCCCGCGATTCCCGCGACTCCCGCGACTCCCGCGGTCGCGTCGCGGTCCTCCGCCGTCGCGACGTCCTCTGAGAGCAAGCGCATCGTCCTCCTGTGCGCGATCGCGATGCTCCTCGCGAGCGCGGACCGAACGATCTTCTCGCTCGGCTCGCTCGCGATCGCGGCGGACCTCTCGCTGAACATGCACGCGCTCGGGCTCCTGCAGTCCTCGTTCCTGTGGGGGTACGGGTTCACGCAGATCCTCGGCGGCGTCGCCGCGGACGAGTTCGGCGGCGCGAGGGTCCTGCTCGTGGGATTGGGGCTGTGGTCGATCGCCGTCGCGGCGATTCCGTTTTGCGCGTCGACGTCGGCGCCCGTCGCCGCGATGGTCGCCGCGCGCGTCGTCTTCGGCGCCGCGTCCGGGTGCGCCCTGCCCGGATCCGCCGCCGCGGTCGCGTCGTACGTCACCCCGGAACGACGCGCCGGGGCGCTGAGCGTGATATTCACGCTGTTCAACTGCGGCAGCGCCTTCGGATTGCTTCTCGCCGGCGGGTTGATCTCGACGCTCGGGTGGCAGAGCGTGTTCGCGGTCTTCGGCGGGGTCGGCGTAGCGTGGAGCGCGTTCGGCATCGCCGCGCTGCCGGAGGTGGCGAGGCGAGGGAAGAGGAAGGAGAAAACCGAGCTCAGCGACGGGGCGGCGGAGGTCTCGAGCGGCGAGAACGCCGCGGCGAACGACGCCGTGGCGGGCTGGGGCAACCTCCCCGGTTGGATGTACGCGCAGCTGTTCGCCATCGGGTGGTGCCACGTCTGCGTGAACTGGGGTTTCTTCATCCTGCAGTCGTGGCTGCCGGTGTACCTCGCGAAGGACTTAGGGTTTAGCTTAGGAGGCAGCGGGCTCGCGTCCGCGCTGCCGTGGTTTCTCACCGCGTTCACGTGCGGCGCGACGGGCGTCGCGTCCGACGCTCTCCTGAAAAACGGCGCGGAGCGGTGGAAGGTTCGCATTCACACTGGCTCCCATACGACCCCGTTCGCGTGGTGCACGCCGTTCCTTAAGGACTTTTCCCGTCGTCACTCTTCACCCGCGCTTCCCTTTCAACGTTTGACCGGTAAGACGTTCGACTGACCGATCGCTTCACCCACGGTGGAAGGTTCGGCGGCTGATGATGAACATCGCGACGATCGGACCGTGCGTCGCGCTGCTGCTGTTACCGCTCGCGAAGTCCGCGACGATCGCGGTCGCCTTGCTCGGCGTCATGTTGGGCTCGCAAGCGGTCGCGATCGGGGGATACTTGGCGTACATGCAAGACGTCGCCCCGGCGAGAGCTGGGGCTTTTCTCGGCGTGACCAACACCGTCGGCGTGGCCGCAGGCATCGCCGCGAACGTGCTGACCGGGTTCTTGGTCGAGCGCACGGGGGGGTTCGACGGGGTGTTTTTAGTCACCGCGGGGGTGTACGCGTCGAGCGCGATGGTGTGGAACGCGTTCTTGAAGGGGCGGATGCTGTTTCCAGGGGACGCCGACGCCGTCGGCGACGACGTCGGCGGCGGCGGCGGCGGCGCGGTCGCCGACGCCGTGAGCGGGCGCAGATGAGTCGGTACATTTAAGTATTCTCTTTAGAACGTAGATAGTACTTCCGGAAATATTCTTTAGCGGGCGACGCTTCGCGGGCCCCGTCATCAAACGCGATCGCCGCTCATCACTCCACGTCCGGCTCGTCGTCCATCATGCGCCGAGCGTCCATCCAGGCTCGCCTCGACTCTGACTGCGACGGCGACGCCGGGGAATCGTACGGCCCTTTGCTCCCCCCCGCGGCCCCTCCCTGCCACTTCGCCGCCGCCTTCCTGCTCGCGACGCCGGTGACCTGCCCCGCGCCGTGATCCTCGATCGGCGCGCTGAACGCCTCCGCGACGGCGCCCAACTGCTGCCACTGCTGAAACACCCCGCGGTTCACGCCGCGGTTCTCCCCGAAAACCTCGCCGATGACGTCGGAGGACGTCTCCGTGATGAGACCGAGCGCGGACGTGATGTCGCCCTCGTACGCCTGCCAGTACCAGTCCAGGAACCACTTCGTCATGAGACGCTTCGACGTGACGCACTTCCTGAGCGTGTCCTTCCGTCGTTCGATGTCCGCGACGTACTCTAGCCACTGATCGAACACGGACTGCTTGTACACGCGCCGCGACATCGCGTAGCCTTTCGACACGAGGTTCGCCTTGCGGACGTACTCCGCGTTGTACGCGCGCCACGCCCTCCACGTCGCGCGGAGCGAGTCCCTGCGCGCGACCGCGGCGTTGAGCTTCGCGGTGTGACGCGCGAGTCGCAGCGCGACTCTCGCGGAGTCGACGTGCGAGCGCCACTTGCGCCACGCGTGGACAAACTTCCCGCCTCGCCAGAATTTGATCGCGCGGCGTTCGCTTCTCACCGCGAGGAGGTCCCTCGCGACGTGAGACCGCCACGTGAGGTACGCGCGCGACACGCGCAGGATGTTGAGCTTCGCGATCGCTCTCTTCACCTTGAGCCGCGAGCGCTCCTGCGCGAAGCCGCGCTTCTGCCAGCCCGCGACGACGCGGCGAAGAAGCAGACGGGAAAAGTGATTCGCGCCGCGTCGCGCGAGCGTCTTCATCCGGCGTTCCTCCTCGATCGACTCCATCCACTTGTTCATCGCTCGCGTGAGCACCGAGTCGCGTATGCGCCCGACCGCCCGCGCGGCTCTGCGCTTGAAGCTCGCGGCGTCTCTCGCCTCCGTCGCCCAGGCGAGGAACATCGCTTCCGCGCGGTCGCTCTCGCGTCTCGCGCGCCACCGCGCCGCGACGTCGACTTTCCGCCGTTCTTCGACGGCGTCCGCCACGCGCGCGACCCACGCTCGAAACGCGTGGTACGTCTTCACCTTCCTCATGCGCGCGATGACCGTCCGCAGCGTCGCTCTCGCGTCCGCGGACGCGTCGACGACGGAGACCCATCGCTCGAACGCGCAGAACGTCTTGATCCTGCGCATCTTGTGGACAATCTTTTGCGCAAAGGCGAGCCGCGTCTTTTTCGTCGCGACGGACTCGCGCCACCCTTTGAACGCGAACGTGAGGCACCGCTGCAGCATCGGCGCGCGGACGCGTCGCACCGCATCCCGCGCCCGCGCGTTTCTCTGCGCCGCGGCGAACCAGCCGTGATACGCGCTCGCGAGGGCGCGGTTCCTCATGCGCCACACGAGCGACGTCGCGCGGATCCGTCGTATTTTGTTCTCGCGCGTCCTCGACGACCACCCCTCAAACGCCCTCGAGGTTCGGAAGCTCATCCACTTCCGGACCATCTTCCCGCAGCGATCGCGCGCGTCCTTGCGCCGCGACGCCGCGAACTTCCACCCTCGCAGGGCTTTGTACGCCTTCGACCGTCGCAACCGGAGCAGGTACAGCTCCGCGTTGTCTCTGCACGCTTGCTTATACAGCACCCGCGAGATCCACCCGGAGAACGCCGTCCCGAGCGTTCGGTTCTGCGCGCGTCGTATGAACCACCGCGCGCGGCTTCGAAGCGCGTGTACCTCCACGATGACCCCGCGCCACCGCTCGAACGACGCGTTCAGCGCGCCCCACCGCCACTTCACGATCGTTCGTCGTTGAAAGTCCATCACGCGTCGGCGCTTGTGCGCGAGCGCGCCGCACGACGCGGCCCAGTTTACGAACCCGTGCCTCAGCGCGTTTCTACGCAGACGCGCGGACGTCACGCGCGTGAGCAGCATCCGTCGGCGAGACTCGACGACCTCTCGGTGCCAGTGCACGAAACTCGCGTGCATCGTTCGGTTCAGGACGCGGAGGACGAGCTCGGACAGCCGGTTCCGGCGTCGGTTCCGCCCGCGCGCGACTTTGAACCACGCCCACGTCGCGTCCGCGAGCGAATGCCGCGACCACCGCCGCGCCACGACGGTCGCTACCGCGCGCAGGCGCACGCGCTCTCTGACGTATCGCGTCCAGCCTCGCAGCGCGGCGTGTTGGGACTGGTGCGAGAGTCTCCTCGCGGCGCGGCGGGCGACGCACTCGAGGAGGTATTCCCCTCGGCGCCCGCCGCCGCCGACGACGCCGCCGTGCCAGCACAGAAGCACGCGTCGTTTGAATTTCGCGCGCGTCGCCTTGGCCATCTTCAGCGCCTCGACGCGGCGCGAGGTGATGAACGCCGCGCGGTTGTGCCACGCGCGAAGACTCGCCTCGGTGCGTCGTCGCGAGTGACGCCCGACCATGCGCGTCAAGACTCGGCGTTTGACCGCGCGCTCGCGGGACATCGACCGCCACGCGCTCGCCGCGCGCGCGAGGTTGAAATACCGCATCCTCCGCGTCACTCTCGTCGCGACGCCGCGCTGTCGCGCGAGCTCGGCCGCGTTCTCGCGCCAGCTTAGGAAGTTTCGCAGCGTCCAACGCCGGCCGAACCCTTTCCGCGCCATCTCGACGACTTTCCTCCGCTGCCGCGACTGCTTCTCGAGCAGTCCTCGGACCTCCGCGCCGCAGAACGACGCGTCGGATATCCACTCCTGCCTCGTGACTTGAATCTCGTCCCGGACGTGCATCGCGAGCGCGCGCGTCTCCTCGCGCATGCGCAGAAGCTCCTTCTCCACCTCTTTCCTCGCGCGCACTTCTTTCAGCACGAACGCGCTCCACTCTTTGATGAGCACGCCGGACATCGTCCGCAACGCGTTCCCTTGCTCGTTCGATCCGGAATCATCCGCGCGGTGCCCCGGCGGCGGCGGCCGCGACGCCGTGCTCCCGGGGGTGTTCGACACCGACCGGTCGTCCGCGCGCGGGGGGGCCTGGAGTCGCGAGTCCGCGGTGGAGTCGGACGCGGCGCCGCGACCGTCGAATTCAACCCGCCGCCGCGCCGCCGCGACGCGCTCCTCCGAAGACGCGCCGCTCGACGGCGGCGACGGCGGCGCGTCCCGCACCGGGCTCGGCGACGCCTCGGACAAGGACATCACCGTCTGCGCCGTCTGCGGCGTCGCGACGACGATCCCGCTCGCGTTCGCGTTCGCGCTCGCGCTCGCGCTCGCCGGCGGCGACGGCGACGGCGACGCGCGCTCGAGCGTCGTCGGCGACGCGCGTTCGACGGCGCCCGCGCGCGCCCCGACGGCGTCGCGCATGTTTTCCGGCACGCGAAACACCTCGACTTTCAAAATCACGTTCGGCAGCCGCCTGGACTTCAATCGCATCGACGCGGACGTCCACTCCACGTTCGCGGGCTCGTCGAACGTCTCCCACTGCTCGTTCACGCCAAAGTTTGGGTTGAAGAAGACTAAACGCTCCGTCGCGCGTTTCCGCGCTTGGAGAAACTTACCCCCCGCCGCCGCGGATCGAAATCCGAAGAAGGACCCTTGGCGCACGAACTCCAGGTGCGTCGCCGGGTCCGCGATCGAGACCGCGTCCTCCAGCGTGGATTCCACGAACCGCGTCGGGGCGCCGGACGCGCGCGCGCCCTCCGCCGGACGCGCGACGTACGGCAGCCCGTTCGCGGATACGAACGCGACGACTTCGCCGTCTCTCAGCCGGCGTCCCGTTCGCGCGGGCTCCCCGGCCGCGCGCGTCGCGACCGGGCTCGAGACCGGGCTCGGTGGTTCCGCGCGCGGAGGCGGAGGCGCCGCCGCGGGCGCCGCGGGCGCCGCGGCCGCGCGTCGACGACGGCGCGCGTCGACGTCGACGTCGTCGTCGTCGTCGCTGGACGACGCCGCTTCGGGGGCGCGCTCTGCACGCTGCGCGCGGCGCCAGTCCGGCGTCGTCGGCGCGGATCTTCGCGCGCCTGGGGTGACGCGTCGAGGGAACGGGACCGTCGCGGCGTCAGAGACGGGATGGGACTCGGGGGATGGACGCGGGGAGGCGAGGGACGGGGACGGACGCGGACGATACGGCGAGGTAACATCGACCGGCGCGCTGGAAATCGAAATACGCGCCAACGGGCGCCGCGTTCGTCGACGCGATCGCGGCGGGTCCGCGCGCACCTCCGAACAATGCCTCCGCGGCTTGCTTCGCCCACGTGTTGTCCACGATGTCATCCTCCTCCATCGCGCGCGATACGTCACGACGGCGTCCGCGCGCTCCGCGAATGGCGCGCGGTTCGCCCCCTCGGAACGGCCGTATCGGCGCGAGAACTCTCCCCGAGCTGCGAGGTCAACAATCGTATCGACGGATCGTCGAGCGACGGCGAAGCGTCGCGGTGTTTCGACCTCGATCAACGGATGATTTGATAGGGACCCGACACGTTCTTGAACGTAGAAGTGCGTGAACAAATGACCGCGTCGCTTCGAGCTGGAAAAGAAACAGAATTACCGAAGGTACTGTACCGAAGGTATTAAGGTTAACCCGATTTTTAGCCCTACGTGTATGTTTTTTACCTTCGGTACTGTAGGACTTATGCAGATGAGATATTTTATTTTCGATCGGTTCTTCAGTGCGCAATTAGTCTCAACCTTTCGCGAGCCGCGTGCAGTGCGGTGAATGTGCGGGAAAGGAAGGGGCGCCGGAGGATGACCGCGTAAATGGTGTCGCATGCTGCCGATCCTTCGCCGCGCACTCCTTCTCGCGCCAGCGGGGGCGGCGCCCTCGCGCGCGGAATCCCCCCAAATGGCCGAGATGAGAGTTCAACCCACGCACGAGCCGTCGCGCCAGAAACCCGCGGGCGTGTTCTCGGACCCGTTCGGGTGGTACGCCGAGCGCGCGACGCGGCGGCCGAGGCTCATGTTTTTCTGCGCGTGGACCTTCGTCATCGCGCTCTGCGCCGCGGGCTTGCCGTACTTCGAGCAGACGGAGTCCTCGGAGTACGACTGGCTCATCGGCACCGACGAGACCGTGCGGAGGTCCTACGCGCTCAAGTCCGCGCAGGAGGACCTCGCGCTGTACAGCACGAACAACGAGCGCTCGGTGAAGAACACGGACCAGCTCTTGCAGTTCGTGTACGAGGCCGAGGGGAACACCGACAACCTCCTCACGCCCACGGTACTCGCGGAGATGATGAAGATAGAGAAGATGTTCTACGAGAACGCCAAGTTCGCGTCGTACTGCCACGCGCAGAGCACGGACAAAACGAAGTGCGCGGAATCGGCGACCGCGAGCGCGATCACGCGGCTGTTTTACAAGACGACCATCCAGCAAGATGCGAACGGGAACACGGCGGTGACGCAGACGCCGGCGATGACGTACGTGGACTTTAAGACGACGTTCTCGTTGACCACGCCGCTGGATTTGACGTCGCAAGCCGCGATCGACGCGCACCTCGCGTTCATCCTCTCCGCCCCGAACGGTCTCTACGCCGCCGCGCTCGCCGCCGGTCAGAGCGACCTAATAAAGAACACTGGGGCGGGTATCGACGCCGCGTTGGCCGACTCCGCCAAGTTGCTGCCGAATTTTTTCGACGCCACGTGGAGCGCGACGAACCTGAAGACGAAGTACATCCAGAGCTTTTACTTCCTCGGGCTTCCGCTGTCTGGGTACGCTAACCCGTACGTCTCGCAGGAGACGCAGAGCGAGCCGGGGAACGACCTCATCGTCCAAGTCAGCGACGAGCTGAAGTTGCACTTTGGGATGAAAGAGACGCTCCTGAAGTCGCCGTTCCAGAGCGAAGCGACGTTCGCGACGACGGCGAACGAGCGCGTCAAGGTGTACTGGTTCTCCCAGCCTGTCATGGAAAAAGAGTGGGAGCTCATCTCGAACAAGGACTTGCGGTTCGCGATCTTGTCCTTCATCGGCGTCGGGATGTACATGGCGTACCACACGAGGAGCGTGCTGATCTCGCTCACGTCGATGAGCATGACCGTGTGCTCCATCTTCGTCGCGTTTTTCTTGTTCCGCGTCGTGTGCCAGATCGTCTTCTTCCAGTTCATCAACTTCCTGATCATCTTCGTTGTTCTCGGGATCGGCGCGGACGACGTCTTCGTGTTCATGGACGCGTTTCATCAGTCCCTCGACGAGCTTCAGAGCGCGGGAGAGCCCGCGACGTTGCCGCACCGGATCAGGCACACGATGAAACGCGCGCTGCACGCGATTTTCGTGACGTCGCTGACGACCGCGGGTGCGTTCTGCGCGACCGCGCTGTCGCCGCTCGTGCCGTTGCGTTCGTTCGGCGTGTTCTCCGCTATGGTGATCCTGTGCGTGTTCACCCTGAACGCGTTGATTCTTCCCCCGCTCACGGTGATGTACACGCGGTCGCTCGCCGGCCGAGGGTGGTGCGCGAGCATTCTCATCGTGTGCACGTTTGGTCTGTGCGGGACGAAGAAGTACGAGGATCCGGGAGAGTCGCTGAACGGGTCGCAGTACGTCGTCGGCGTCGAGCCCGCGCCGCCGCCGCCGCCGCCGCTCTCGAATAATCCGTTCCTGAAGATGGTGGCGTCTCCGGCTCAGCAACCGTCGCCCGCGTCGCAAAACCCGAACAACCCGTTCGCGGCGACGTCCGGGTCGCAAAACCCGAACAATCCGTTCGCGGCGACGTCCGGGCCGGTCGTCGAGGGCGCGACGCCGTCCGTCGAGGAAAAGCCGCGGCCCGACCCGGCGGAGAAGCGGGACACGAAGAAGATGCGATTCACCGAGCGGTTCTTTTACCAGCACTACTACAAGTTCCTGAAGTCGCCGGCGAGGTTCCTCGTCTTGCTCGCGTTCGCGGGGCTATTCTTCTTGGGCGCGTACCTGTGGCTGCAACTTGACCTGCCGACGGAGCCGGAGCAGTGGTTCCCTGCCGATCACATGTTCCAGCAGTACCAGGAGCTCGCGACGAACAAGGTTTTCTCCGCCGCTCCTACGCTCGTGAACGTGTCCATCGTGTGGGGAATCGGCGGCGTGGACGACTCGAACACGAACCCGTGGATCCCCTCGGACTTGGGGAACGTCGTCTACGCCGAGAATTTTGACCCGTCGACCGCGGCGGCGCAGGCGTACATCATGCGCGTGTACGAGACGCTCAAGACGGCGGCGTGCGCGAAGTCAGCATGCGTCGGGTCGCTTCTCATCAACCCCCTGTACGAGATTCGAAACATCCTAGGCCAGACGAGTTCCACGGGGGCGTTAAACGCCGGGTTTTATTATTGGTTAAATTGTGGAGAGGGTAATGGGTACAGCGGAGTAACAGTGAATAGTCTTAACCCTACTGTTGGTTCTGCGAGCAGCGGGTACTGCCAAACAACTTGCGGAGGAGTCACTGTCACCTGCTCCGGAACGGCTACCACCGTGGATCCGACGACGAACCCGCTGACTGGGGACGCGTTCAACGCGGCCATGTGCGCGTACGCAAACGTAGAGGACACGAAGGTGCAATACCCGTCGCACGTCGGGTTCTTCACGAGCTCCTGCGCGACGTCGCCGGCGTCGCGCGCGTCGTTCATGCTCATGGACGCCGCGTCTTCGCTGAGGATGCCCGTCGCGCCGGTCGCGTTTAAAGAGGTTCGAGACGCGTGGAACGACTTCGCGGCGACGTGGAACGCGGACGCGCCCTCCGAGCTCGGAGCCGGCAGCGCGACGTCCACGAACCCGTTCTGGCTGTGGTCCGTCACGTCCTTATCGTTGATGGACAACGTGTACTTGGGGTTCAAGGTGTGCTTCCCCATGGTCTTCGTCGTGTTGTCGATATCCACGTGCAACGTCGTGCTCGCGTTTTACAGCACGGTGACCATCGCGGGGATCGTCACGACCGTGATCGGCGTCGGCGCGGGCGGGATACAAGGGTGGGACCTCGGCACCGCGGAGGCGATCGCCGCGGTCATCGTCATCGGTTTCTCGGTCGATTACTGCGTCCACCTCGCGAACGCGTACATCGAAAACGACGCGGTCGATCGCCAGTCGCGGACGCGAAGCGCGCTGACGACGATGGGAATAAGCGTCACCGCGGGGGCGATCACGACGATCATCGCAGGGGTGTTCCTCTCGATGTGCATCCTGCTCTTCTTCGTGAAGTTTTCGTTCCTGATTTGCTGGACGATCTTCTCGTCGTACGTGTGGGCGGTCGTGTTCTTCGGGGCGCTGTGCATGACCGCGGGGCCGAGCGGGAATTTTGGGGACATCTCGTGGGTGTTCGACGCGTTGTTCTGTAGGAAAAAGAAAGATTGATTTTTTGGCATTTTGATATTTAAGTTTAAGTACTCGTAGAAAATAAGTTGAGTGACGTTAAACGCCGTGAATCTCCTTCAGGAGCTGCCCTAATATGTCCGCCGCGAACGGGATGACGACGAGGTCCTCGCCGTCGTTCGAGCGTTTATACCGCGTCAGCTCGTGATCCGTAAACTCCGTGAGGTGCGACCGCAGCGTCACCTCCGACGTCGCGAAGAATTGCTCTCTGCACGCGGTGTAAAACGCGTGAAACTTCCACCCTTGCTCGTCCGGATGCTGCAGCTGATGCTCCGCGAGCAGCCGGAATATATCCCGCGCGTTCGACGTCAGCGATCGCAGCACGTTCGATGCGCCTCTGACGTGCCGCTCTTCCCCCTTGGACGCCAACAGCTGCGGGACGTTCGCCGTCTCCAAGTGATACGGCGCGAACGTCGTCGCCCGCTGCCACACCCAGTTGAACCTCGCAGCCTCTCGTTTCGACCACAGCAACGGCGCGTTGACGTGGTCCACGCTCGCGATGATGTGCACCCTCGGCATCGCCGCGAGCTCGCCGAGGAGCGCTTGCGACTCCGCGTTTCGCAGCGGCGCGCCGTCGACGTTGTGCAGCACGATGTAGAGCCTCCGCGGCGAGCGCTCGACGACGAGGTCGCCGGCGGCGGCGGCGGCGCCGACGACGGCCA
>Ga0255756_1003594_pt1 | contig 15510 bp, 6 predicted proteins | sample 011ome_20_FD_179956 | JGI IMG/M metagenome (GOLD analysis project Ga0255756, IMG submission 179956) | Coastal salt marsh microbial communities from the Groves Creek Marsh, Skidaway Island, Georgia - 011509CT metaG (version 2) | ecosystem: Environmental > Aquatic > Marine > Intertidal zone > Salt...
CCCCCCCTTGATGAAGCCCACGATTGACCCACACCCTTGGAAATTAACGGAGTCCTCCTGGAATCCTGAGCACCAAATCCTTTCCGAATCCCTGTTTTCCCTGGGCAACGGCCGAATGGGCCAACGCGCCAACAACGAAGAAGGCTTCTCCGGAAAGCACCTACAAGGCACCTACATCGCGGGCGTCTACTACCCCGATAAGACCAAAGTGGGCTGGTGGAAGAACGGCTACCCCGAGTACTTTGCGAAAGTCCTCAATGCCGTCAACTTCATCGGCATTCATGTGCGCGTCAACGGCGAGGCGTTGGATTTGGCCACCGCTAAGCAGGTAAGCCATTTTCACCGGGAGCTGGATATGCACCAAGGACTCTTGCGCCGAACCTTCACTGCCACCCTGGCCAACGGCCTGAGCGTGCGCGTCGAAGCGGAGCGCTTCCTCAGCATCGTCGACGACGAAGTCGCGGCCATTTCCTACAAGGTTACTGTGGAGGACGCCGCCACCGTGGAAGTCGTTCCTTACTTGGACTTCAATGTGGTGAATTCGGACGCCAACTGGGAAGAGACCTTTTGGGCCCAGCAAGGCCATGCCTCTACCCCCGGCCAAGGCCATGTCCACGCCAAAACCAAAAAGTTGGACTTTCACGTCGCCGCCGCCATGCACTGCCAGGTCAGCGCCGAAGGCCAAGCCTTGAATGCCCACGCTTCCGGTCGCGAGGGCTATGTGGAAAGCCGCTACAACGCCACGCTGCCCGCTGGCCAGTCCGTTCACATCCTGAAATACGTTGGGGTGGTGAACAGCCTCAATGCTGCCCCAGAACAGGTCGTGGCACGCGCCGAAGAACAGGCGCAGCAAGCCGCGGCCAAAGGCTACGAAGTCCTGCGCAATGCCCATGCCGACGCATGGATCGCGAAATGGGAGTTGGCGGACATTCGTATTGACGGCGACGATTCGGCCCAGCAAGGCATTCGCTTTAACATCTTCCACCTGTTGCAAACGTTTACGGGGGTGGATGCCCGCTTAAACATCGGCCCCAAGGGCTTCACCGGCGAGAAGTACGGCGGTTCGACCTACTGGGACACCGAAGCCTACTGCCTGCCCTTTTACATGGCCTCCACCGACCAAAGCGTCGCGAAAAACCTTTTGATCTACCGATACAAGCAGCTCGGCAAAGCCATCGAAAACGCGGAGAAGCTCGGCTTCACCGACGGCGCAGCCCTCTACCCCATGGTCACGATGAATGGCGAGGAATGCCACAATGAATGGGAAATCACGTTTGAGGAGATCCACCGAAACGGAGCCATCGCCTACGGCATCTACAACTACATTCGCCACACCCAAGACCGCAGCTACCTCGCAGAGGGCGGCTTAGAGGTCCTTGTGGCCATTGCCCGGTTCTGGGCGCAGCGCGTCAACTGGAGCGACGCCCAGGAGAAATTTGTCATCCTAGGTGTGACGGGGCCCAACGAATACGAGAACAACGTCAACAACAACTACTACACCAACTTCATGGCGGCGTGGTGCCTCGAATACGCGGCCGAATGTGCCCAGTGGTTGGCGACGGAACAACCCGCCGACTACGCCGAACTCCTCGCCAAACTTCAATTGGACAGCGACGAAATCGAGCAATGGGAGGCCATTCGGGAAAACCTCTACTTCCCCTACAGCGAGGAACATCAAGTCTTCCTCCAGCAAGACGGCTTCCTAGACAAAGAGCTCATCCCTGTCAACGAGCTTGACCCCGCACAGCGCCCCATCAACCAAAAGTGGAGCTGGGACCGCATCCTGCGTTCGTGCTACATCAAGCAGGCGGACACCCTCCAGGGCATGTTCTTCTTTGAAGACCGCACCGACTTAGACGTGCTCAAGCGACACTTTGACTTCTATGAGCCCTTGACCGTGCACGAAAGCTCCTTGAGCCCCTGCGTGCACACGGTTTTGGCTAGCCGCCTCGGCTACAAAAAGAAGGCCTACGAGCTGTACTTGCGCACCGCACGTTTGGACCTGGATGATTACAACCACGAAGTCTACCAAGGCCTCCATGTCACCGCAATGGGCGGAACCTGGATGTCCGTCGTATACGGTTTTGGCGGCATGAAAATCGTCGGCGAGGACCTGCACTTCCAGCCCTTCCTACCCGAACAGTGGACCGGCCTCTCTTTCCACCTACGTTGGCGCGGCGCCCTCTTGCACGTTCAAGTGGCCGAGTCTGGCCTGACTGTAGCCCACAAAGACGGACCCGACGTGACCTTCCATGTCGGTGGAATGGCCCACACATTGAAGTGTTGTGAAACGTTTCATGCCTGACAGAACTCGGGCTGTTCGTTCGAAATCAAGTGTTTACCTTACTATCCCCATTATTCTAGCCCTATAACCTCTTGATTCCCTTGACTATTCGACCCCTCTACCCTTTAACCGGTCTCGCGCTCGCGCTCCTCGTGAGCTGCGGGCGACCCTCCTTGCCCATCGGGGATGAGGAGGCTGGCCTCGGATACCGCCCCGTGCAATTAGTGGAGGGCGAAACCAAGCTCTATGTGGAAGACTATGTGCTTTCCGAGGTCGAATCCGTGGATTGGCCCAAGGGCTTGACCGCCCGCTACCAAAAAGATTCGGCCATCTACCGCATCACAGGCCGGATGGATGCCCCCCTCGGCACCGTCACTTTTCATGCTGCCGACGGCGAATACAGCCTCCTTCTCAAGCAGAGCATGGCCCAGCCCGTGACCTTTCGGTATGGACCAGCATCCGATAGTTTGCGCGTGACGCTTTTTGGGTCGTTCAACAACTGGAACCGCAGCGCTACCCCCATGCGCTATGTCGGCGATTCTGCGGGCGGAAACTACCAGGCTACGTTGAATTTGCCGGCTGGAAACTACGCCTATAAGTTCTTCGTGCAAGGCGAAGAGCGCTTGTGCCCCGGCGATGATAGCACTTTGGTGCCTAATGGCTTTGGCAGCTTTAACCACAGTTTGACCGTCACATTGCCGGGCCAACCATGCCAGCCACTTCGTGCACTGAGCGTGGGCGATGCCGGAACCGGCGAGGATGATTCTTTTGTGGTGCTCGACACGCTCCCCGAGGATCAAGAGGTCTTGGCATTCTGGAATACCTACGCCTTGCCCGCATCGGCGATAGAGCGTCAGTCGGACGGCACAGTTTGGGTCTATTTGCCCAAGGATTCGGATTGGTCCGAACGCAACCACCTACACCTCTACTCTCACAACGGCGCCCAAATCAGCAACGACGTCCTCATTCCCTTTGGCGAAGACCAAATGATCTCAAGCACCAGTCAGCTCAACCGCAGCGACTGGGAAAATGCCACCCTGTACTTCATGATGGTGGACCGTTTTTTCAATGGCGACAGCAGCAACGACGCTCCCCTGAACCGTCCCGATGTGCTTCCTCTGGCAGACTATATGGGTGGGGACGTGGCCGGTATCACCCAAGCGGTGGAGTCGGGCTACTTTGAAGATTTTGGCTTCAACACCGTGTGGCTTTCCCCCATTGGCCGCAACCCCGAGGGGGCCTACGGGCTGTGGAACAAGGGCGGAGTGATGACGCGCTTTTCGGGCTACCACGGCTATTGGCCTACCTCCGCCAAGAAATTGGACCGGCGGATGGCCAGCCCTGAACAGCTGCACCAGCTCTTGGAGGTCGCGCACGGCCGCAACCTCAATGTCCTATTAGACTATGTGGCCAATCACGTGCACCTGGATCACCCCGTGTACAAACAACACCGCGACTGGGCCACCTCGCTCTACCTCCCGGACAGCAGCCTGAATACGGAACGCTGGGATGACTACCGATTGACCACGTGGTTTGACACGCATTTGCCCACTTTGGACTTGCGCCGCCCCGAGGTGGTGGAGCCCATGACGGATTCGGCCTTGGTGTGGATGACGGACTACGGCATCGATGGATTCCGACACGACGCTACCAAGCACGTTGATCTCCTGTATTGGCGTACGCTGACAAAGAAGTTGAAGAAGCAAAACCAGAGCGGACAACGCCTCTACCAGATTGGGGAGACCTACGGTTCGCCCGACCTCATTGCGAGCTATTTGGGCAATGGCATGTTGGATGCCCAGTTTGATTTCAACTTTTATGATGCGGCGGTGCAATACTGTGCGGATTTGGGAACAGATGCTGCCCGAATGGCCTCCGTGCTCCAAAACAGCCTCAACGTGTACGGATACCACCATTTGATGGGCAATATTTCGGGCAACCAAGACAAGCCGCGCTTCATCTCCTTGGCGGACCGAAGCGTTTCCCCCGATGAAGACAGCAAGCTCGCGGGCTATACCCGTGACATCCAAGCAGGCGATACCCTGGGCTACCAGCGCCTGGCCCTGCTGCACGCGCTCAACCATGCAGTCCCCGGCATCCCCGTGGTCTACTACGGCGACGAATACGGCATGGCCGGCGGCAACGACCCGGACAACCGCCGATTCATGAAGTGGTCCAACTACCGTCCTGCCGAACAAGCCCTCCGCCTGCGCACCCAAGAAATCGTCACCGCTCGGAAGAACAGCATGGCCCTCACCTATGGCTATACGGAAGTCTTTAGTCCTAGTGCCGACGTGCTCGTTATACACCGCCAGTACCTGTCAGAACACGTGTGGATCCTCCTGAACCGTGGGGCAAGCCCCTACGTTCATCCGCTCACGCAGGACGTCACGCGTTTGGCCGGCAACGCCCAAATTGGCATTTCCAGCGCCACCGTCGCCCCGTATTCCTTCGTTTACCTTCAACATTAAGCCCTCCCAACCCATGAAAAAACTCTTCACCTTGGCCGCTGCCGCCTTGATCTTGGCCAGCTGCTCCCAGCCCGAAAAAGTGGTGGACGCCCCCCACGAGTACCACCCCGAGTGGTCCAAAAACGCTAACATGTACGAGGTCAACATCCGTCAGTACACCCCTGAGGGTACGTTTGCGGCCTTTCAAACGCATCTGCCTCGCCTGCGCGAGATGGGCGTGGACATTCTTTGGCTGATGCCCATTCAGCCTATCGGCGTGAAAAACCGCAAAGGAGTGCTTGGGTCCTACTACTCCATTCAAGACTACCGTGGGATTAATTCCGAATTTGGGACGGAGGAAGATTTTCGCAACCTCGTCAACGCCGCCCACGAACAAGGCTTCAAGCTCATCATCGACTGGGTCCCCAACCATACCGCGTGGGACCATCCTTGGATGAACGAAAGCCCCGACTTCTACTACCGTGATCCGGAAACCGGTGAAATCTCCAACGGCCGTGACGACCACAACAATCCAACGGATTGGACAGATGTGGCCGAATTAGACTACAGCAATCCGGCCATGATGGAGGCTCAACGTCAAGACATGATTTACTGGCTTGACCAATTTGGGATCGACGGTTTCCGCGTGGATATGGCAGGGGGGCAAACCCAAGACTACTGGACCGAAACCATCCAGCATCTCCGTGGCCACAACCCCGAGATATTCATGCTCGCTGAGTCCGAGTACTTCTACCTCCATGAAAGCCAATTCGACATGACCTACGGCTGGGAGTTCCACCACCTTCTCAATAATGTGGCCGGCAAAGGGGCGGACGTCGCCACGATGGACGAATACCTCGCCCGCCAAGCCAAAGACTTTCCTGCAGACGGTTACCGCCTTTACTTCATTGACAACCACGACGAGAACTCTTGGAACGGTACCGTGGAAAAGCGCATTGGCAACAATGCCCACGCGGCCTTCATGCTATGCGTGACCATGTCCCAGGGCATGCCTTTGATCTACAGCGGTCAAGAAGTCGGCCTCAACAAGAGCCTGCGCTTCTTTGAGCGCGACACCATTGACTGGAGCGCACCTTCCCAAGCAGACTTCTACAGCAAGGCCTTGGCCCTTAAGACGACTCAAGGCGCTTTGGCCAACGGTTCATGGGGCGGTGCACAAACACGCATCACCACCAACCACCCCAGTGTCTATGCTTTTTCCCGCGTGAAAGGCGACAACATCGTGACCGTGTTTGTCAACTTCAGCGCCGAAGAGGTGACTGTTGATTACAGCGGAGCCATCGACGAAGACTACACCAACTGGTTCACGGGCGAAGAGGCTGAACTCGAAGAAGATGGCCAAATCACCTTGCCCGCCAACGGCTACCTCGTGCTCACGCATGGGGAGTGTTAAGGAGCTAGAAGGCTAGAGAGCTAGAGGGCTTGAAGGCCCCTCTTTCGCCGTTTTGCCCACTAAAAGAGGCCGGGGATTTCCCGGCCTTTTTCGTTTGTTGGCTTACTACGCCTGAATGGCTGAAGGTTGAGCGCGCGGCGAAGGTCCGCTATAAAGTTTAAGAGGAAAAGAGATTAAACGTTTAAGGGAATACGTCTCAGCGCAATGCGCGAGCCTTCAAGCTTTCTAGCCCTCTAGCGCGAGGGCAAAGCCCGAGCTCCCTAGCCCCATAGCCTCAGATCACTCCAAGTTCCCTGCCCACCTCGGTGAAGGCCGCGATGGCCCGGTCGATGTGCTCGGAGCTGTGGGCGGCACTGAGTTGGACGCGAATGCGGGCTTGGCCTTTTGGAACGACGGGGAAGAAGAAGCCGATGACGTAAATGCCGCGCTGCAAGAGGGCGTCCGCAAAACGCTGCGACAGGGCGGCATCGTAAAGCATTACGGGGACGATGGCGGATTCGCCGTCCTTGAAGTCAAAGCCTGCGGCGCGCATGCCGGCTTTGAATTGCTGGACATTGGCTTCGAGCTTGTCGCGGAGTTCGGTGGTTTCGGACAAGAGGTCCAAAACAGCGATCGAAGCCCCCACAATGGCGGGAGCCAGGGAGTTGCTGAAGAGGTAGGGGCGCGAGCGTTGGCGAAGCATTTCGATCACTTCCTTCTTGCCGGTTGTAAAGCCGCCCATGGCGCCACCGAGGGCTTTGCCGAGGGTGCCTGTTATGATGTCGACTCGGCCCAAAACACCGCGAAGCTCGATCGAACCGCGGCCCGTCGCACCAATAAAGCCTGTGGCATGGCATTCGTCCACCATGACCAAGGCATCGTACTGGTCGGCCAGATCGCAAATGGCGTCCATTTGGGCCACATAGCCGTCCATGGAAAATACCCCGTCGGTCACGATCAACTTCGTCTTCGCGCCAGCGGCATCGGCGGCCTTCAATTGGGACTCCAAATCAGCCATGTCGTTGTTGGCGTAGCGGAAGCGCATGGCCTTACAAAGGCGCACTCCATCGATGATGGACGCATGGTTCAAGCTATCGCTGATGATGGCATCTTGCTCGCCCAGTAGGGGTTCAAATACGCCCCCATTCGCGTCAAAGGCCGCGGCATATAAAATGGTGTCCTCGGTATGCAGGAACTGCGCTAGTTTCTGCTCCAAGGTCTTGTGAATGTCTTGCGTACCGCAGATAAAACGGACCGAACTCATCCCAAAGCCATGGCTCTCCAACGCAGCGTGGGCTGCATCCAGTACTTTGGGATGGCTGCTGAGGCCCAAGTAGTTGTTGGCACAAAAATTCAATACTTCGCTGCCATCCGTCAAGGTGATCACCGCGTCCTGGGGCGATGCAATGATGCGCTCGCGCTTGAACAGTCCTTGCTCTTGGATCGACTGCAATTCTTCCTGCAGTCCGGCATAAAAAGCGGATTTAGCTCCCATATAATTCAATTTGATCACGAAGGTACACCCGAAGGGTTTCCGGTCGGGTTCCCAGAACAGCCGTCAATCCGTCCGCATACCGGGCGATTTGCTCCGCATGTTCGTCTTCGACTTCCCCCGTTTTATAGTCGACCACCAGCCAGCGGCCATCTTGCAGCTTCACCACCCGGTCAGGTCGGCGTACCCCCTTTTCCGGCATCAGCAAGGGCCGCTCGGTATAAATCTCGGCCGCCTCAAAAAGAGGTTTGAGTCGTTCATCGGCCAACGCTTGGTGGACGCGTTCCACCACGGTTTTATACTCCGAGGCCGTCCATTCCATCTCCATGGCGGTTTGTTCTATGGCCTTGGTCGCATCCCCGGGCCGGCGTATTCGCTCCATCACCCGGTGGACCGCATTACCCAATCGCTGCTCGGGGCCTTCCTCTTGGAATCGGGCCAAACGCACCCGTTGCGTCCAATCGTCGCTCGCGACGTGGGTCAAAATCCATGGTGAAGCATCCCCGACCTGGGGCCGGCGGCGGTCATCCTGGTCCGGCCATGCACCCAGAACGAGGTGGTCCGTAACCCCCGGATACGCTTGTTGAATGTGGGCCCAAAGATCCTTGCCATACCCCTCGTCCCAGAGATAGCATGTCAACCCGTCCCGCGGGCGGGTTAACGCTACATACAAGAGATTGAAATCGTCAAAAATGCGCTCCTGTCGGGCATTCTCCGAGGCGGCCACATAGTCGGGATGCACCGCTTCGATGGCCTCTCGAATGGACTGCTTGCCATCCGAATGGAGGGATTTAAGCGTCAATAGGGATTTCGGTGGGGCTTCCGTGTCAAGCCCAAACAAATCCGTCCAATCCATCGTCATCCAGACGCTCCGGCCGTCTTGAATTCGGAACGAGCCGAAGGGCACATACACCAACGGGTATTCCAAGCCCTTTGCCTTGTGAATCGTCAGAAGTTCGATGGCATCCATCCCTGGAGGGGCGGAAATACTCCAATCATCCTTTTTCCGATCCCATTCAGCCATAAAGGCTTCCAAACGATTGATCTGCTTGGTGGAATATTCGTGCAGGGCATCCAAAAAACGCAGCACAAAGGGGTCGCTTTGGTGACCAAAACCCAGGGCGCGTGCCAAATATTCGCCCATTTCATAAAGACTCAACTTCCAGGCAATGTCGGGCGAGAACTCGGGCAAGATCTCCCGGAGCACTGCCTCAAATGGCCGGTCGGGTACTTTTTGGGCCAGCGCAACCCCCGCCGCGTGGAGAACGGTTTCCGGTACCGCCCAAATCCCTGCTTCCTGCAGCTGACGGAGCACCGCCCATTGGCGGTCCTTTTCTCGGGGTACGAGCATCCAATGCATGACCGACGCCATCGCCCCAACCCAGGATGAGCTGGAAAGCGCCAGCAATTCGGACGAAACCACAGGAATATTCTCCTGGGCCATGCGCAAGGCAATGGCTCGGCCCTGACGTTTGTCCCGCACGAGAATGGCCATGTCCCCCCAATTCCAGTGGTCGGCCTGAGCAGACCGAAGATCCACGACCAGCTGATCCAAAATTTGTGGCCAGAGGTCCTCGACCTTGGCTTTGGGCAGCATGCGCAGCTCCACCCGGCCCCCTGGATCCCCTTGGGGTGTTTGGGGCGCCGCTTGGTAGGTTTGTTGGTGCAGGTCCCGGGGCATTTGGCTCGCCATCGCTTCAAACAAGCGGTTGTTGAAGGTGACGATTTCACGACGGCTTCGCCAATTGTCAGACAAGGGAATGTGTTCGGTTCGGCCAGCCAAAGAGGGCAGATTTGCGTTGGGAGGCGCCTGCACCGATGTATGTTGAACCATCGTCAAGAACTCCTCCGCTGCGCTTCCGCGCCACCGGTAAATGGACTGCTTGCCATCCCCCACGATCAAGGCCGAACCTTCCTCGGTGCCCCCCGATAAGGCATTCTCCAACAGCGGCCACAGATTTTTCCATTGCAGTGTGGACGTGTCCTGGGCTTCATCGATAAAAAAATGGCGGTAGCGATCACCCAAGCGCTCAAAAAGGTACGAGGCCGGCTGGGTCGTCAATTCATCGTGAATCAGTTGATTGAATTTCCATAAGGGCTGCACCCGTTGCCGCTCAAGCACCCGTTCTAGGGCCTTAGCCATTTCCACCATGACCGAAGCACTGCGATCATTCTTGCGGATTTCATGGACCAGCAAGGCTTGCCCCGCCCAACTCCGAATGCGCTCAACATGGATGGCGACCGCCTGACCGAGCTGGGTAGGATCCACCTGGCGCTCGGCCCCTTTTTTGGAAAAAAGAGCCTGGGGATCCGAACACACCTTGCTGACCGTCGCGTTGGGCACCCACTCTTCCGGGTCTTTTCCTTCCAGCTTCTCGAGAAAAGAGAACCAGCGGTTGGAATAGGAAATGTCGGAAGCATCAACCTGACCCAGGAGGTCCCGAATTTCCCCCGCGGCTCGTCCGACCTGTTCGCGCAGGTGGCGTTGAAAATCATGTAGGGCAGAATGCGCGGCACCATGGTGCTGCATGGTCCATTGGGCGAGCTCACGAAGTGCCTCGGTGCTCGACTCTTGGGCCAAATGCTTGGCCATATCCAACAAGGCCGGATAGAGATCGCCCCCTTTTTCATCATCCACATTGGATTGGGCGTAGGAAACGAGCAGTTGGGTTAATTCGGCATTCTGGCCTACCTCACTCATCAGTTCTTGGATGGCCAATTCCAACAACATTGTTTGATCCAATTCCACATCAAACTGACCCGGTAGACCGAGTTCCAAGGCAAACGTGCGCACCAAGCGGTGGGTGAATTGATCTAAGGTCCCGACCCCGATGGAGCCGTAGTCGTGCAACATGCTTTCCAGCGCCTTTCGAGCGCGAATCGCCAACTCTTCCCCCGAAATATTCAGGATGTCTTGTACCGCTTGGGCTAAGCCCTTGGATTCGCCAAAATCGGAGACCTCCGAAAAATCCCGCAGACTGTCCAAAATCCGGCGCTTCATTTCATGCGCCGCCTTGTTGGTGAAGGTCAAGGCCAAGATCTGCGCAAAGGCATGGGGCTCGTTGGGATCGCGCAAGGCCGTCGCGATGTACTCGGCCGCCAAGCGGAAGGTCTTTCCCGCTCCCGCGCTAGCGCTGAACACACTCAAGGGTTGCTGACGGAGGGGGAGCTTTGGCATTCTTTAAAGATACAGGGCAGAGAGAACCGGCAACCCCTACCTTTGTTATACCTTCTATTAAAATTCAACGATATGTTTACGTTACCCAACCTTCCCTACGCCTACAGCGCTTTGGAGCCCCATATTGACGCTCAAACGATGGAAATTCACCATTCGAAGCACCATCAAGCGTACATCAACAACCTCAACGCCGCCATCGAGGGTACGCCCATGGCCGGCAAGTCCATCGATGCGCTAATCACCGAACACGCCGACGTTCCCGCGGTGCGCAACAACGGCGGTGGGCATTGGAACCACAGCATGTTTTGGACGGTCATGACCCCCAATGGTGGGGGTGAGCCCGAAGGCGAATTGAGCGAAGCGATTTCCGCCGCTTTTGGTTCATACGAAGATTTTAAAGCCGCCTTTGCCAAGGCAGCCGCCACCCGTTTCGGTTCCGGCTGGGCGTGGTTGTGCGTCAACAAGGGTGGCCGTTTAGAGGTTTGCTCCACGGCCAACCAAGACAACCCCTTGATGCCTGGTGTGGGCTGTGAGGGCACCCCCATTTTGGGCTTGGACGTATGGGAGCACGCCTACTACCTCAAATACCAGAACCGTCGCCCCGATTATGTGGGTGCATTCTTCAACGTGGTCAACTGGGCAGAAGTATCTGCGCGCTACCAAGCCGCCAAGTAATTCGGACCCGGAAAAAAATCAGCCCCTCGTTGCCCGCTGCATCGAGGGGTTTTTTTATGAAAAAAGCCCTTGATTTCTCAAGGGCCTTCTTTCACATCCAACTAAACTCACGCTTTACTTCCTTATTGTGTTTTTTCGTCTGAATCATCCTTTGATCGATGTGAGTTGAACTTTAAACCAATGCAGTGGCTCGTTCCAAGTTGTTGGATGACTGCATTCGTATTGTTCATATAGGCATAGCTAAAACCAAGATTGGGCAGGACAAATAGTTCCAGGGAAGCCACATAATCACCCAAAGAGCGATATCCTCCACCTATTTTAAACCGAGAGGTCCCAAAATTCAAATAGCCTTCAGCCACCTCCCCAAAAAAGTAATCGCTTCTGTAGACACCATCAATACCCATCTTCAGCTTGGAGCCTAGTGGAAGTTTCATACTCGTAAATGCACTCCAAGTATTGGCCCCAAGAGTGCTATAATTGATGATCTTGTCCGGATTAAACTGATTGTTTGTCAGAAAATTATTGTACGACCCACCTATTGAAAAAACATTCTTGAACGACAATTGTCCAGAGACAGTAGCATTGAAATACGCTCCACCATATTGTCCTAAGTCCACATCAATAGCGGTGTTTGGGGTAAGGCCCGTGAAATCTGGTGCATTAATCAACAACTTTGAATTCAGCCCTAGCTGAAGGCTCAATTGATCGTTGAACTTGGCATTAAATACATAGGGTAAAGCAATCGATTGGTAATCAAAAGTCTTGAATTGCAGAGACATCACTTGGAGCCCGATGCTATTCTTTTCATTTGCTTTAAATGCCAATTGGAAGAACATGTTTTCCGGGGAATTTGGAATACTGTTCCACTGCTTTTTGTAGAAGGAAGTAATCCCCAATTCTTTGGCTTCCAAGCCTTCACCAAGACTTGAGGTATTCAGGGATGACTTTGCCATCCAATACGGCATTGCCATAATGCCTTCTTGAGCAAATCCAGAAAATGGTAATACAACCAAAAGGCTAAGTAGAAGAAGTCGTTTCATGACCTGGTTAGCGTAAAATTGTGACTGTACCATAATAGGTTTCATTTGATGAAATCGATTCTAGGATGTAATAGTAATCCCCCATGGGTGCAGGAATGCCATTAATCGTTCCATCCCATTCTACATCTGTTCCAGATTCAGCATAATAAACTTGAGCCCCTTGGCCATTGAACACCCTGAGGGTGAATCCAGTTTGCCAAGCAAATCCACGAATCCTCCATGTATCATTTTCACCGTTATCATTTGGCGTAAAGACGTTCGGAATGAACAGGCATGGCTCATACAATTGAGGCATTTCGTAGTAAACCGTGGTATCGCAACCATGGCTATCCATGACTTTCAAGTAAATCCCTTCAGTTCCTAGGCCGGTCACATGCCCATTGTTTTGAACATCATCTAAATAGTATTGGTACCCAGGAGAACCACCCTGTGCCATGATATACACCTCTCCGTCGTAGCTGTTCATACAGGTCGCTGGAATGGTATCTATCAAAATCTCTAGAGGAGTTGGTTGACCAACAAAAACGGAATCCGTAAAGCCACATCCATTGGCATCTAGGACACTAAATGGATGCCAACCAGAATGCAATCCAGCGATCTGAGGATTATAGATTCCATTCCCCCAATTCACCAGGTATGTGTTGCTGATGCCTCCGGTAATACTCACCGAAATGGCTCCATTGCTCTCGTCATAACAGTTGGCATCTTCCACTGAAGAACTAAATGCAAGAGGGTCTGGTTCAATCAAAGTTGTGGTATCCAAAGTGGTACATCCATTTGCATCTTCAACCTGAACGTAATATGTTCCTGCTTCAAGATTACTCGCAATTTGCGTAGACTGTGAAGGTGTTGTACTCCATGAATACGTCTTCAAACCAACTCCTCCAGTCGCCACAACCCTTGCTTTTCCATCTGAAGCTCCATGGCAGGATACATTGTAAAAATTAAAGTTGGTATATGGGCTTGCCACTGCATTCAAAGCCAAAGGCTCAACGACAGTTTTAGTAGCGGTTTTAGTACAGCCATTGCCATCCGTAACCGTTACCGTATAAACACCTGCTGGAACACCAACGAGAGTGTCATTGGTTCCGCCTTGGTTCCAGGAATACGTGTAGTTGCCTACACCTCCTGCAGCTATAGCGGCAATAGATGCATCACTAGCACCATTACAACTGATGGAGTACCCATTATAATTCGAAACAATGTTGCTCGTTGCAGTCAAAGGTGTAGGTTGAGTCAGAGTAAGCGTGTCCACCGCAGTACAGCCATTAGAATCACTTGCTGTCACGTAATACGTTCCTGCGGGAATTTGACCAGAAAAGGCCCCTAAAATTCCAGTGCTCCAACTGTAGGAAATTGCCCCAGTTCCACCGGTAGCTATAGCCGTTGCGGATCCTGTAGATCCAAAACAACTATTTGTAAAACCATTTTGAATGTTTGTTGGGGTACTTACAACAGACATTGGTGGGGGTGCTATCATATTTATGGTGTCAAAAACTTGACAACCATTTGCATCCGTAACTCGAACTATGTGGCTACCTGTGTTGAGGTTAGAAACTTGTTGACTTGGCGTTTGGGAATTCCATAGGTAATAATATGGGCCTACCCCTCCAGATGGGGAAACTGATGCGACGCCGTTAGAGCCGCCATTACACGCAATACCATAGCCTCCAAAATCTGAAACAACTTGTCCCAATGCCATTAATGGAGTTGGTTGGTTGAGCGTAGTTTGGGCTGTCTCCGAACACCCATTGGCATCTGTAATGTTTACAGAATATGTGCCTGCTCCAATATTTTGAAGAATAGAAGTTGTCGTACCATTATTCCAAGCAAACGAGTATGGTGAATTCCCTCCAGAAGGAACAGCGTTGATTACGGCATTTTGCCCCCCGTAGCATGGTATATGATAGCCATTTGTCGTGGTTGATTGCACTACTATGTTTGCTGCAAGAGAGGAGGCTGCTGATGCAGTTAGAGTTACCGTATCTCTTACTGCACATCCAGCATCATCACTAATTGTAACAAAATAGGTACCGGCTAAAACATTCGTAAGTATTGCAGATGTATCTAAAGTACTCCATAGAACACTGTACGGTCTTTCCACTTGAGTCACTGAAACGGACATATTTGTGGTTCCACCTGGACATGGAATATGGACTCCGTTTACCAATGAGTCAGTTAAAATTTGAACTTCAGGGCAAGCAGGAACATAACATACAGGGGTATATGAGCCAAAAACAAAGGACGCATTATAGGAGTTACCCGAAGAGTACGTGAACACCGTTACTCCACTCTGATTGGTGATTGTAAATCCAACTTCTTCGGTCCAGGATCCTAAATTTCCAACTTGAATAGTCAATGGAATGCTATCACAAAGTAGTAGCGTCTCCATAGCTGATGATCCAGATACAAATTCCCCTCCAACAATTCTTGTAACACCATTTTGAATGAAAGCAAGCGTATTGCCATTCCACCCGTCGCCATAGCTATCCGTCATGTTCACTGTAAATGCACACTGGTTAGCAGGAGGGCAAGCGGTACATACGGGCAAGAAGCTGCCAAAGTTTTGACCAGCAGTCATCGTTGAACCTGCGGCATGAACTACCACGGTATCGCCGTTTGAGTCGGTCACCACAAAGCCCACTTCTTGGCTCCATGATCCCAGAGTTCCCAAGTCCACACTTACAGAATCCCAAGAACACAAGCCAACATAAGCAGTATCCAAGCTTCCAGTAGGAAGTGTAACAGATGCATTCACATTACCGCTCTGAGTAAAGGTCACCACGTTTCCGCTCCAACCGTCACCATAAGAATCCGTCATATATACCGTGTACTGGCACTGGTTAGAAAGCGCACAAGCTGCGGTCGTTGCAGAGGCGTCCGCACTCCAAGAGCAGGTGTCGCCTACCGAACAGATTTCACGTGCAGAGAAGTCGTAGCTCGTAGAAGCCATCAAACCAGAAATGGTGATGGACGTTCCCGTGCTGCTTACGACGGT
>Ga0255756_1003595_pt1 | contig 15507 bp, 14 predicted proteins | sample 011ome_20_FD_179956 | JGI IMG/M metagenome (GOLD analysis project Ga0255756, IMG submission 179956) | Coastal salt marsh microbial communities from the Groves Creek Marsh, Skidaway Island, Georgia - 011509CT metaG (version 2) | ecosystem: Environmental > Aquatic > Marine > Intertidal zone > Salt...
GAACTGAACATCGCTATAGCCATCAGCCAAAGACGACAGCACAGCGTAGGGAATGTTGCCCACATTTTGTGTTGGCCCAGGATCTGGCGTTGGTGTTGGACTGACAGGGTTTACAGGCCCCTCAGATCCGCCCCCACAGGCGGCCAGTGTCAAAATCAAAGTAGATGCAATAAAAGAATAAAAACGCATAACGCAAATAACCAACCCTGTTTAAAGCAGATTATCAAAATACGTTATGCGTTACGACCAAAACATATCTACAATTTTGCAAAGATGTTTTTTAATTTTTGCAAAGTGGCCAATTAAGCTTGGCCAACTTTGTCCTGTGTTTTCGTATCGAAATCAGATGCATCGTGGCGTTCGTGTAATTGCATCGCAGGATCACCATGCAGCCGGTTGACCATACGCCCACGCCGCACCGCATCACGCGCATCAATCTGTTCGGCCCAGCGCAGAACATTTTTATAGGACGTCACATCCAGAAATTCCGCTGCATCATATTGGCGGCCCAAAACCAATTGACCGTACCATGGCCAAATGGCGATGTCGGCAATCGTGTATTCATCGCCAACCATATATTGCGATTGGGCAAGGTGTTTGTCCAATACGTCCAACTGGCGTTTGACCTCCATCGTGAAACGATCGATGGGATATTCCATTTTAAAGGGCGCATAGGCATAAAAGTGGCCGAATCCACCGCCCAAATAGGGCGCACTGCCCATTTGCCAAAACAGCCAATTCATACACTGCGTTTTCGCGACCAAATCTTGGGGCAAAAATGCCCCAAAGCGTTCCGCCAGATAAAGCAGAATCGATGCAGATTCGAAAACATGCAGATCGGGCGATTGCGTGGTATCGATCAGGGCCGGAATTTTTGAATTCGGGTTGACCGCGACAAAACCGCTGGAAAACTGTTCGCCATTGCCAATGTGGATGGGCCATGCATCATATTCGGCACCACTGTGGCCGGCGGCCAACAGCTCTTCGAACATGATTGTGACCTTAACGCCATTCGGGGTGGCCAGTGAATGCAATTGAAACGGATGTTTTCCGCGGGGCAATTCCGCATCATGCGTGGGCCCAGAGATGGGCCGATTCACAGATTGAAATGCGCCCCCATTTGGTTGTTCCCATGTCCAAACCTTTGGCGGCGTGTATGTCGTATATGTCATGTGTGTGATGGCCCCTTATGTTAAACCTAGGCCTAGATTTAGGTCAGTGGAACTGACCCCTCAAGGGGCCGACACAAACGAATGTCATTATTCTAGACGGGCGGGGAATCCATCGGCACGCAGATCAGTATCCAACAGGTCTTCTAGCAGCTTGGCAATCATTGGCGATTGCGCATCCCCACCGAACGCCGCTTTGGCCGCAACATAGGTTTGATTTGTCACCCCTGCCAAATCCAACGGCACGCCAAATTCGCGCCCAAAATCCAATGCAAAGCCCAAGTCTTTCAACGCAAGGTCAATGTTAAAGGCCACATCATACGATCCGTTCAAAATCAACGCACCCTCGGTTTCATGGACAAATGACGTCCCCGAACTGGCAGCAATCGCATTCCAAGACTGTGCCAAGTCCAATCCACCACGTTTGGCCAGCATCAATGCCTCGGCGCTGGCTTTTAGATGGATAAAGGCCAGCATGTTTGTGATCACCTTGATGATCGACGCAGATCCCAGTGGCCCCATGTGGAACACTTTGTTTCCCATCGCCTCAAACGCGGGCCAATGCAGATCGACCATATCTTGGTCGCCGCCGGGTAACATGGTGATTTCACCACGCGCGGCCAAATGCACGCCCCCTGTGACAGGCAGTTCCAACATGCGCACATCATGATCGCCCGCCACTTGGGCAAATTTCAAAACATCATCGCGACCCAATGTGGACATTTCGATCCAATGTTTGCCCGCCATATGGGGCAGAATTTCGGATAGCACCACCTCACTTACACGCGGCGATGGCAGGCATGTGATAACATGGTCCGCACTTTGTGCGACTTGCGCTGCACTGTCGGCCAAAGTGGCGCCCTGTTCTATCAGCGTTTTTGCCGCGTCGGGGTTGACGTCATAGACAGTAACGGAAAACCCCGCCTTTAATAAACAGGCCGCACAATTTGCCCCTAGGTTTCCTAGGCCAATATACCCATAGTGCATGTCGCTCTCCTATTGGAAATAGATGTTATAGTTTTTGCGAATGATATCATCCAAGTCGGGATCAATCATTCGACCTGCACTGTCTAGAATTTCATTTTTGCGTGCAATCGCTTTTTCAATCAAAATGGGACGATCTGCTTCGACCCATTCTTTGGGGCTCATCCGGTTTCCAAGGGCGGGATAGATATATTCCGTTTGCATCAGCGCCAATGTCTGCTCTGATCCCAGATAATGACCGGGACCGCCCAGACAGACCTGTTTCATCGCCTCGATCGATACGCTGTCGGGGGTGACATCAATGCCGCGCACTGTGCGCAACACCTGACCCAAAATGTCGTCACCCAAGACCAAGCTTTCTAAACAGAATCCCAACAGCGATGCATGCATGCCCACTGATTCATACACCATGTTCAGACCAGATAGACCCGCCATCACATTTGTAATGCCCTGTTCCCAGCCAGCCTGCATATCTGGCAATTTGGAATCACTGATCCCCGCAGCCGCCCCACCGGGTAAGCCATAGAATTGATGCATCTGCGCGCAGCCTGCCGTCAGCAGCGCCTGTTCGGCTGAACCACCCGACATCGCGCCCGTGCGCAAATCGGACACAAATGGCCAAGTCCCAAAAATCGCGGGATGCCCTGGCTTGATCGAATTGACATACACAACGCCTGCCAAACATTCCGCCACAGCCTGAACAATCGCCAAGGCAATCGGCGCAGGCGCGGTTGCCCCCGCCTGCCCCGCTGACAACAGCAGCACGGGCATGCCTGCGGCGATACAGTGTTCCATCGCCGTGCAGCTTTCTTCGGCGAATTTCATCGGCGGTACGACAAAGCAGTTTGAATTCGAAATAAAGGGGCGTTCCCGCCAAGCCTGTTCCGACCCTGCGATGGTGTGGATCATATCCATACAAGGTGCCACATGCGAGGGGTCAGAAAACGATGTGCCCACATGTTTTTTTGTTCCTGAGCAGGCCGCATAGATGGTGTTCAAATCCATTTCCAGATTGTCAGTGATGTCGCGACACACCATGGCCCGTTGGAAAAAATGAACGTTGTCCAGATTTTGCGTAATACGCGCCGCATCAAACAAATCCTGCGCGGTTGAATCGCGGTATGTATTGGTTTCCAAATCCACCACATGCACCGCAGCGCCTGCGGTTCCGAAATGGACATTTGTCCCACTTAGATGCAGATCATATTTCGGATCACGCCCATGCAGGGTGATATCGCGCGCAGCAAGCGCCAACATATCTTCGACCAATGCGCGGGGGAACCGCAGGCGACCATCGTCACCCAAAATCGCGCCGGCCTTGGTCATAGCATCAACACCCGATTGCGGTGCCTGTGACAGGCCGATTTGTTCCAGCGCATCTAGCGCCGCTTGGTGGATCTGTTCCTGTGCTGCTGGTGTCAGCGGCTTATAGGCCCCACCCGGCAATCCTGCACGGACTGGGCGTAGGTGTTCGGCCAAAGGCGCGGTCCGTTCAGCGCGGCGCGCATTGCGCCCACCTTGGCGTGCAGCACGGCGTGGCGCGCAGGTTTCCGTGTCCTGTGTCATAATGACCCCCATCGAATATCAATGGTGAAATTATGCTTAGGAAACTGTTGCAAACAATCACAAATTTTGCAGTATATTAATCGATATTATCGATTAGGTGTGCCATGCAGATTGAACTTATTGACACGTTTCTGGATTTGATTGACAGCCGCAGCTTTAATAAAACTGCCGAACGCCTAGGGATTACCCAATCCACTGTTTCGGCCCGCGTCAAATCGTTGGAAACCCAAGTGGGAAAAACCCTGTTTCATCGTTCCAGATCAGGCACCGAAATCACACCCGCAGGCACGGCATTTGAACCACACGCGCGGGGGCTGCGCCACAGCTGGAGCGAAGCCCTGAGGGCAACATCACGCAGCGGCAATACTGCGGTTGCGTTGCGCATTGGGTTACAAATTGATCTGGCCGCCACGCATATTGGGGATTGGGTTGATGGGTTTCAAAAGCAATTTAAAAAAACGGCATTCTACCTTGAACTGGACTATTCGAACCAAATGTGCAGTGATTTATTAACCGGAACCCTAGATTTCGCTGTATTGTACACACCGCGCTATTACCCTGATTTACACTTTGAAACGCTGGGGGCCGTACGCTTTGTCATGGTATCGACGGATGCGACCCGCTTGGATCAGGTCAAAACCCACACCTTTATTACAGCGAATTACGCCCCAGCCTTTGATCGTCAGCAACAACAAATGTTGCCTGATTTGGCCAATTCGCGCGTATCAAGCGGGTTGAACGCGGCGGTGATGGGATTGATTACCAGCATCGGCGGCACAGCCTATGTCCTAGAAGAAACCGCAACATGGCTGTCTGATACAAATCAGGCACATGTGGTCACTGATGCGCCGATCCTTGAACAATCGGTGTATTGCGGGTTCCATGTCCGCCATCGGTATTCGCATGTCCATTTGAAACTACGCGATACAGTCAAAGGCTATCTGCAAGGTTAATTTGACTTGATCTAGGACCTATGTAAGATCACCCAAAAACGAGAGAATAAATGGCCTATACACCAATAGATTTACCGCATCGCGTTCAACGCAGCGAAAACGACATGATCAAAGCGTCACAGGACTATCTAGAGTACATGCGCAAGCGTCATTCTGTGCGCGATTATGCGGATACACCCGTTCCATCCATCGTAATCGAAAATATTCTAGCCGCGGCCGTCACTGCCCCCAGTGGTGCAAACCGTCAGCCATGGCATTTCGTCGCCATTTCGAACCCAGACATGAAACAACAAATCCGCACCGCTGCCGAGGACGAAGAAAAACAATTCTATGATGGCGGCGCAGGGGATGCATGGTTGTCGGCCTTGGAACCCATCGGAACTGGGGTGTCAAAACCCCATCTCACCGATGCCCCATGGTTGATTGTCGTCTTTGCCGAACGCTATGGCCTGAACCCTGATGGCAGCCGATACAAAAATTACTACATCAATGAAAGCGTAGGGATCGCAACAGGCATGCTAATTTCGGCGATCCATAATGCAGGTTTGGTCTGTTTGGAACATACACCAAACCCGATGAAATTTTTGAACGAACTGTGCAACCGGCCTGCGAACGAAAAACCCGTCATGATTCTGCCGGTGGGATATCCTGCGGTGAACACGACGATACCCCAAGCCGCCAAAATCAAAAAACCCCTAGAACAGGTTATAACCGTTTTCTAGGCACGCTGTGAATTCAGGTTGGTCAACCAATCTGGATCCATTTCCGGTACAGATGATAGCAGCAATTCCGTATATTCAGGATGTGGTGGGCTAAAGACATCGTTTTTGGCCCCCTGCTCAACCACACGGCCCAGATTCATAACAACCACTTGATCAGCAATTGCCCGCACAGTTGAAATATCATGCGTGATAAACAGATAGGTCAGGTTTAGGTCTTTTTGCAGACGCATAAGCAGACGCAAAATGCCCTCTTGGACAATCTGGTCCAAGGCTGACGTGACCTCATCGCATATGATGAACTCGGGCTCTGCGGCCAAGGCACGCGCGATGCAGATACGCTGTTTCTGGCCCCCAGATAATTCACCGGGCAAACGATCCATAAACCGGCCATCCAGTTCGATCATTTCCAACAATTCCAAAATACGCTGGTCCGCAGCTTGCCCACGCAATCCCAAGTAAAATTCAAGCGGGCGGCCGATGATTTCGCGCACGGTCTGACGTGGGTTCATCGCCGTGTCTGCCATTTGATAGATCATCTGGATTTGACGTTTTTGATCCTTAGTACGGTCTTGCAACTTGGCAGGTAATGTTTGTCCGCCAAATTCGATCTGCCCTGATGCGGGGGGCAACAATCCCGTGATCACGCGCGCGGTCGTTGACTTGCCTGATCCAGATTCCCCCACAACAGCAACCGTTGATCCACGCGGTACAGAAATATCAACATTGTGCAGGACTTTTACCTTACCGTAGGCGGCATCAATGTTTTTAATTTCCAGTATCGGCTCTTGCGCAGGCTCTGGTTCTTTGGCCAAGGCACGCACCGACCACAGGGATTTGGTGTACTCTTGTTCAGGCGAGGTTAACATTTTGCGTGTTTCGGCCTCTTCGACCTCTTCGCCATAGCGCAAAACTTTGATGAAATCCGCCATTTGCGCCACCACGGCCAAATCATGGGTAATATATATCGCAGCCGTGTTGAAATGCTCGACGATTTTGCGCATCGCGGTCAGAACTTCGACCTGAGTGGTGACATCTAGCGCGGTCGTTGGTTCATCAAAGATGATCAAATCTGGCCGTGGCGACATCGCCATCGCCGTCATAACCCGTTGCAACTGTCCACCAGATACCTGATGCGGGAACCGATCCCCGATCGTATCGGGATTGGGCAAGTTTAATTCCGCATACAGCGCCTTTGCGTCCTCAAGCGCCTCTGCCTGCGATTTTTTGCCGAACCTCAGGGTCGAGGCGGTTGTTTGATCAATCAGCCGATGGGCTGGGTTGAATGACGCGGCCGCCGATTGTGCCACATAGGTTACCCTGTTTCCCCAATAGCTGCGTTTTTGCGTTTCAGAAAGCTGCGCCAAATCAACGCCGTCAAACAAAATTTGTCCGTCCGTTATTTTGCAGCCCGGTTGCGTAAACCCCATTGCGGCCAGACCAAGCGTGGATTTGCCGGCACCCGATTCCCCGATCAACCCCATCACTTGGCCGCGCTTTAGGGTCACATCGACACCTTTTACGATTTCATGCCACCGCTCGTCTGAAAAGCCTTGGATTTTAAGACCTTTAATTTCCAATAATATATCTGATGACATGACTTAATCCTTAATTCCGCTGGTGTGGTGCAAGAACCAGTCAACAACAAAGTTCACGGCAACCGTCAGCAGGGCAATTGCAGCGGCAGGCAATAACGGTGTCAAACCCGCTTTCAAATCATACTGCGCAAACTGGATCAGGGACGCATTTTCACGCACCATTGACCCCCAATCCGCGGTTGGCGGCTGGATCCCAACACCCAAGAATGACAACGCGGCAATTGTTAGAAACACAAAACAAAACCGCAATCCAAATTCAGCAACCAAAGGCGGCATGATATTTGGCAAAATTTCACGCCGCATAATCCAACCCAATCCTTCACCGCGCAGTTTTGCGGCCTCAACATAATCCATGACGACCACATTGACCGCGACCGCGCGTGTCAAACGAAACACACGGGTTGAATCCAAAATAGCGATAATGATGATCAGGTTAATGACGGATGAGCCGAAAATAGACAACAGAACCAGCGCAAAGATCAAGCTGGGGATTGCCATTAAAACATCGACACTGCGGCTGATCAATTGATCCAGCCATGATCGATTAATGGCGGCGGCTAACCCCAAACTTGCCCCAATCAAAAATGCCAAAAATGTTGTTGCGACTGCGATACCAACTGTGTTTCTGGCACCAAAGATCATTCGTGATAGGATATCACGTCCAATCTGATCTGTGCCAAGCACATGATCGCCGCCCCAAGGGGCGTATGGCGTGGGAAACACCGCTGCTTCGCCATAGGGTGCGATCCATGGTGCAAAGACCGCAACAATGACGTATATCGCGATTACAATCATTCCAAAGCGTGCCGTAAACGGCGATTTTTTCAACAAAATTTTGGTACGGTCCCAAGCGGTCCGTTTGGCCAAAAATGATGTGGCTTCGTCTTTGGCGGAATAGGTTTGAGAAGTCTGTGTCATTTTGGATGCAACAACCTTGGGTTAGTGATAATCCCGATCACATCAGCAATCAGGTTTAGCAGAATATATGTAATCGCAAAGATTAATGCGCAGGCTTGAACCACAGGAATATCGCGGCTTGTGACGGAATCGACCATCAGCTGGCCAATACCAGGATACACAAATACCACCTCAACCACGACAACCCCGACAACCAGATACGCAAGGTTAAACGCAATCACCGTGGCAATCGGTGCCCAAGCATTCGGCAAAGCGTGTTTTAAGATTACCTCGCGTTGGCTTGCCCCCGTCAGGCGGGCCATCTGAATATAGGGCGAGGCCAGCAAATTGATAATGGCAGCACGCGTCATGCGCATCATATGCGCCACAATGACCAAGGTCAGTGACATCGCAGGCAATGCGGATCTGTAAATACGATCCCAGAATTCTGTGTTGGCATCAATATTGGCCAGTGACGGAAAGATCGGATTTAACGAAGCCAAAAATAGAATAAGGATATAGGCTACGAAAAATTCAGGAAATGAAATCGTGGTCAATGTCGCAGCGTTTACCGTGCGATCGTAAATCGTATTCCGATAAAGTGCAGTGGTGATCCCCAAAAACAATGCCAGCGGAACAGCAATGGCCGCAGTCAAACCCGCCAAAAACAGGGTGTTTTCCAAGCGTGGTGCAACCAAATCCCAAACCGGGCGCGATCGGTCCACACCAGAGGCGGCACGTCCAGAAAATGACGATCCCAAATCCCCCTGAAGAACATTACCGACCCATTCAAAGTAGCGGATGTATGCGGGCTGATCTAATCCCAATTCTTTGCGGAATGCCGCAACGGTTTCTTCTGTCGCGGCTTGGCCCAAGACAGCTTGTCCAAAATCACCTGGCAACAGTTCAATCGATGCAAAGATAATAAAGGAAACAACGAAAAGAGTCAGAAAACCTAACCCAAGCCGCTGTAATACGGTGGTCAAAACAGGATGCACAGCAAATCCCTTAATTGTATATTCTGTCGGATAAGTGACGCCGGCATTAGCCGGCGTCATGACTTAGTGCGTATTAGGCAAACCACCAACGCTCGGCAGCTTTGCCGCCATCCGTATCCCAGTTTGCACCCACTTTGTCGTCGTGACCAATTTTCTTGGACACGGCATTGATATAATTTGCAAACATTGGGCAAATGGTGCCGCCGTCGTCGTTCAACAATGACTGACATTCCGCATACATTTCTGCGCGCTTGGTGTTATCCAGCTCAGCACGTGCATCGCGAACAATCGCATTGAATTTATTGGCGGCATCTGTGCCTTTCCACGCCGTGTCGTTCCATTCGGTGTCGTCCGTGTAGGCCGCCGAGAACATCCAATCTTCGGTCGGACGTCCGCCCCAGTAACACGCACTCCAGCCTTTTTTGTTCCACACGTTTGACCAGTATCCGTCTTTGGGTTCACGGACCACTTCGATATCTATGCCAGCCTCGGCTGCGGATGCCGCGATCAACTGGGCCGCATCAACCGCACCAGCAAAGGCCGCGTCAGATGTGGACAGTTGGATTGTGCCAGAGTGGCCTGATTTTTTGTAATGGAACGCCGCTTTTTCCGCATCAAATTCACGCTGTTCCAACGCGCTGTTGTGGAAACGGTTTGCCGTCGAAATTGGGTGATCGTTGCCCAGCGCACCATGGCCCAACAGGATTTTATCAACCAATTCTTGGCGCTTGATTGCATATTTCAACGCCATACGCAGATCATAGTTATCAAATGGCGCGACGTCCAAACGCATCGGGAATGTGTAGTGCAATGTGCCTGTCAATTCCATGATGTTCAAAACAGGCGCGCGCGATAGCAGAGCAACTGTTTTTGGATCAACACGGTCGATGACATCAACGTCGCCATTCATGATCGCGTTTTGACGTGCAGTCACATCAATAATGGACAACAGCTCAACTTCGTCGAAATGCGCGCGGCCCTCTTTCCAATAATTTGGGTTACGCTTGAACTTTGCCCGAACACCAGGTTCGAAACTTTCCAAAATGTAACCACCTGTACCAATGCCCGAGTTGTAATCAGCAACACCGTCAACAGAAGGACGAATCGATAGGTGATAGTCACTGACAATAAACGGGAAGTCAGCATTTGCTGTCGCCAGTTTGAAAACAACACGGTTGTCACCATCCGCTGTCATGCTTTCCACGGCGCTTAGCAAACCTTTGGCCGCTGATTTTGACTCTTCGCCCATATGGTGTTGGAACGATGCAATCACATCCTGCGATGTCATTGTCTTACCGTTATGGAACTCAACGCCTTTACGCAGATTGAAAACCCATGTTTTGCCATCATCGGATTCATAGCTTTCAGCCAATTCTGGAACAAGCTGACCGGTGTTATCAACCTCGGTCAAGTGGTTCGAAAAACAATACCCACTGGCCAATGTGAAACCGTTTTCTGAATTCGCCGAGTCCAACGTATCAGTGGTTGAACCATGTCCCATACCCCAGCGAAACAAACCGCCACGATTTGGCGTTGCAGCTTCTACGCTTGACGCCAGACCCAAAGCAGCAGGAACAGCCAAACCAGCACCGATCACAGAAGTGATAAATTGACGGCGATCAATGGATCCCGCTTGGTACCGGCGCTCTTGCGCTTTGATAAAATCTGATTTTCTCATTACTTACTCCCTAGTTTGTGTGCGCTTTTATAATCGATGGCCGGAGGTCATTTTCGACCCCTCACCTCGAAACGCTTTCTTATCCGGCAAGTCTTACACAAAAAAAAATGTCTGCCTACCCCTTTGCGTTGCAAGTAAATCGGAAATGTGAAAATTTTTGATCAAAACTGCGGATTTATTTGTTTTGTTGTTTTAATTCAGCATATTAAAATTAAAATATAATGCGAAAACCATATGATTTTATCCAAATAACAGTGCAAGCACACCCAAACGTGATGTGAAACTGCACGCAAATGGTTTTGCTTGACCCTAGGCTATGGCCGCGAAAACCCTGCACGAATGACCATGGTTTCAAATAGGATACCATAAAAAATAAGGCGCTGGGGCCAGGGCCCCAAATGCTTGGTTGCCCCGACCCCAGCCCCATAAAAATTGCGTTATATTTTCGGTGTTAGGCGCTTAAATTTCCATCAGGATCAATGGTCACTGCACGCCCAGTCATCGCAGACATTTGTGCAGCCTGCCCCATGCGCACGGCCCAAATCCCATCATCCAAGCTGACTTCGGGGGCCGATGTTCCATCCGTGACCATCTGCAAAAATCTTTGGTGCTGATAGAATGTGGATCCATTGTGATCCCCCGCGGCCAACAATGTTGGGTCAACCGGAATTTCTGTTTTACTAAGCCCTTTGCCCGTGCGCGGGCTGACAACGATATGGGGCACAGGGGCATCCCCCATTTCGGCTGGCCAAAACCGTGTTGGACCAGGAACAAACGATTCAATTTTGCCAACTGGCCCAGTTGCAGACAGCTCTTCTTGATAGGCCGAGCCTTCTGCGAACATGCACAACTCTAGCAAAGCGCGCGCGCCATTTTCAAAATCAACGATGACATACCCGTTGTCCCAGATGTCAGATGGAATGCCATCATATACCTCATCCAAATGATTGACGCTCTGACCGCCGGAACACATGATGCGCACTGGGTTCGACCCAAGCGTAAAGCGCATCAAATCAAAGAAATGGCAGCATTTTTCCACAAATGTTCCACCCGACTTGGCATTGTGGCGATTCCAATCGCCCACCTTTTGCAAGAATGGGAAACGGTGTTCACGGATCGATAGCATTTTCACGCCCCCGGTCACGTCCTCAATCTGTGACAAGAAATGCGCAATAGGTGGCATGTAGCGGTATTCCATCGCAACCCAAACCGGAGCAGTATAATCACGTTCAAATGCACGTACACGCTCAAGGTCGTTGACCTCTGTGAACAGCGGCTTTTCCACCAAAATAGGGCGATGCCGTGACTTTGCGATCTGCTCAAGTTGCGGCAAATGCAGGTGATTGGGCGAAACGATCAACAACACGTCCACATCCGGGTGATCCAAAACCTGCTGCATCGTATCAACACAGTCGGCATTTGGGGCCAGTGCAGCGGCAGCGGCGCGCATTTGGGCATCAGGTTCAAAAATGGCCGCAACATGGGCCTGTGGCAACAATGCGATGTTGCGCAGGTGTTCTTGGCCCATCATTCCGCAGCCAATAATTCCGTATCCGATTGTGGGTGTCATAGTCTCTCCTACTTGATCCGCGATATATAGCGGGCCACATTTGTATTGATCCAATTATAAGAAAATTCGATCGGCCTGTTTTCTTGATCCCAACTGGTGCGAATTGCACAAAGTGTTGGAACATCTGCAGGCCAACCAAAATCGTCCGGGGCCCACTTGGGCGATTGTTTCAGTGTCAGTTGATCTTCGGCATGGGTGATCCATATGCCCAACCGTTTGCGATACAGCATATACAGCGCATCTGATAAATCAGTGATGGTCAGCTTTGGGCAAACGGCTTGGTCTAGCCAAATCTCTTCGACGACGGCGGGGACATTATTTAGACACCGCAACCGTCTGATTCGATGGGCCAAGGCGCCAGAATGTGAATTGTTCCACTCTGTCGGTTTTGGCAGTGTATCGACCGACAGCACCTGCGCCGTCGGCAATCCACCACCGTCGATCAACTCAACCCGAAACAGCGAATAGACAGACGCAATGTCATTTTGTGTGCGCACATAATTGCCAGATCCCTGAACGCTTTCCAGCACACCCTTGCCCTGCAATTCCCGCAATGCTTTGCGTAATGTTCCAACCGACGTCCCCAGCGATTTTGCCATTTCACGTTCTGGCGGCAAACGTTCGCCATCCATCAATCTGCCGGCCGCAATTTCACGGATCAACAGCTCGCTGATTTGCACATATTTTGGCAAAGATTGATGTTCCATTTCCGATCCAAACTGCAAAATTGATACACTATTGATTTACATTAATTCAGGTGCTAAGCAAGAGGGAAATTAACCAATAGGAACCAAAAATGACGATTGTCCCAATAACATCCCCCGATCTTGATGCAGCCGAGGTATCGTGGTTTTCAGCCCTGTGTTCGGATGATTACGAATTTCTTGGTGTCCCTGACGGTAAATTACGGTCATCTTGGGCCCATTGCAGCGCGATTGTACAAGAGGCCGAAGCACAGGGGTTTCGCAACATCCTATGCCCGTCATCCTATCAGGTTGGCCAAGATACGCTAAGTTTTGTGGCCGGATGCGCACCGATTACATCCGACATCAATATGTTGGCTGCTGTGCGTTGTGGCGAAATGCAACCCATAATGCTGGCACGCACAATCGCGACGCTGGATCACATGCTGAATGGTCGATTGACCGTTAACATCATCAGCAGTGATTTTCCCGGAGAAAAGGCCGACAGCAGTTTTCGCTATCAGCGATCACGCGAGGTTGTTGAAATCCTTAAGCAGGCCTGGACCCAAGATGAAATCAATTATCAAGGTCAGGTGTATAATTTCCAAGGACTGACAACGGATCCCGTACGCCCCTATCAATCAGGCGGTCCGCTGTTGTATTTTGGTGGCTATTCCCCTGATGCGTTGGAACTGTGCGGGCAGCATTGCGATGTCTATTTGATGTGGCCCGAACCCAAGGATCAACTGGCCGAACGCATGAAGGCCGTTCACGCCGTGGCCGATCGCTACGGGCGCACCTTGGATTACGGTCTGCGCGTCCATGTGATTGTGCGCGACACCGAACAAGAGGCCCGCGAATATGCCCAACATATCGTATCAAAGCTGGACGATGAAGCAGGCAGCGCAATCCGCGAACGCGCACTAGACAGCGGGTCACTGGGTGTGTCCCATCAGGCCAAAAACCGTGATCTGGCGGATATGGAGGGGTTCATCGAACCCCATCTGTGGACCGGTGTTGGACGCGCACGTTCTGGATGCGGTGCTGCGATTGTTGGATCGACCGACCAAGTTCTAAGCGAATTAGAGGCCTATCAAAAAATGGGGATTCGCGCATTTATCCTGTCCGGATATCCACATATTGATGAATGCCGCCACTTTGGCACCAAAGTGCTACCGCAAATGAAAACATGTTCGCTGCCAGATGCCTATGGCCGCGTCCCATCCCAACCCCCAATGACACCGCTAAGCGTAGGAGAACGCCGCTAATGGATCGTATTTCGATTACTTCTGACCTAGATTTTTCACGCATTGTTTACGGCATGTGGCGTTTGGGCGACGATGCTGACACCAGCGTCGACCACGTTCGCAATAAAATTGCGGCCTGTTTGGACCAAGGAATCACCACCATGGACCAAGCTGATATCTATGGCGGCTATGAAGCCGAAGAAATCCTAGGCGCGGCGCTCGCAGGTTCAGATCTGCGCAACAAAATCGAAATCGTGACGAAATGCGATATTGTTGCCCCCGTTGGCCGCTACAGCGATGCACGCGTGAAATATTATGACACCAGCCGCGCCCATATCAACGCATCCATTGATCATTCGCTACGATTGATGGGGATTGACCACATTGATTTGCTGTTGATCCACCGTCCAGATCCGATGATGGATCACAATGAAACCGGTGCCGCATTGGATGACGCAATCGCATCGGGCAAAGTGCGCAGCGTGGGTGTTTCAAATTTCCGCCCCTATGATTGGCAATTGCTGCAATCAGGGATGAAAAACAAACTGGTCACCAACCAAATCGAACTTAGCGTGACGGCCAATGACGGATTTACAAATGGTGATGTTGCGTTCCATCAGATGAACAATACGCCCATGATGGCATGGTCGCCTCTGGGCGGTGGCAGCCTGTTTTCCGATCCAAACTCGGCAATCGCGCAAACCCTAAACGCTGTGGCACAACGCAATAACGTAGATATCGCAGCAGTGGCCGTTGGATGGTTGTTAGCCCATCCGTCCAAGATTTTACCTGTGATGGGCACCAACAATTTGGACCGGATCAAGACTTTGTCACAAGCAATGGGTGTTTCGATTGATCGTCAAACGTGGTTTGAAATCTACACCGCCGCCTTGGGACGCGAGGTGGCATAATGGGACAGCCGATGCCAGCTTATACAGATCCCGTACTCGACCCAAAAGAATTCCGCTCTGCGCTTTCACAGTTTGCAACCGGTGTGACGATTGTTACCTGCAACACAGATGATGGCCCTGTCGGGATGACCGCCAATAGCTTTAACAGCGTCTCATTGGATCCAGCATTGGTGCTATGGTCGATTTCGAAAACGTCGCGGCGTTATGACTATTTTGCGACGGCAAAACGGTTTGCCATACACGTCTTGGACGCAGACCAAGCCAATCTTTGTATGGCCTTTTCCAAAAATGCGCAGGCCTTTGACGCAGCAGAACACTGGAGCACCAGCGAATCCGGCGTACCATTGATCGATCATTGCCTATCGCGTTTTGAATGTGAGACATTTGCGATGCATGATGGTGGCGACCACACAATCATTATCGGAAAAGTATACGGACTGACCACAGGACAAGGACGCCCGCTGATCTTTTCACAGGGAGGATTTTTATCCTAAGAAACTGATATCATTTGGATTTTAAGCTACATGACTATCA
>Ga0255756_1003596_pt1 | contig 15504 bp, 16 predicted proteins | sample 011ome_20_FD_179956 | JGI IMG/M metagenome (GOLD analysis project Ga0255756, IMG submission 179956) | Coastal salt marsh microbial communities from the Groves Creek Marsh, Skidaway Island, Georgia - 011509CT metaG (version 2) | ecosystem: Environmental > Aquatic > Marine > Intertidal zone > Salt...
GGCCTGCCATCGGGCGCGTATCGCCTTGGGCCAAGACGCGTTCCATGTGTTCTTTGGGCGAAGCTTTGACCCAAATGCTATGGAAATTGGCAAGGATCACGTCGAATGATGACGTTTCACCCACAACGATTGCCCCTATCCCGTCAACGTTCATGTCTGGGGCCCTAACGCATTAGATGATTGGTATGAAAATCAGGGTGATGATCGGAAAGGCCATCAACACGACCACACGCAAAAGATCAGAGGCCACAAAATATAGCACCGCTTTATACGTATCTGTGATTGGTGTGTTACGATCCATTGAGTTGATGACAAACAAATTCATCCCAACAGGCGGCGTAATCAATCCAACCTCGACCACGATCAAAACTAAAATGCCGAACCAGATCGCCACTTGTTCCAGATTGACGCGGTTCAACGCGCCCTGCGATGTTCCGCGAATTTCAAGCGCCTTAAGCTGTTCGCGGGTCAATTCGCCACCTTGGGCAATGATTGCTTTCACCTCGTTCAACAGATCTGGCGCGACCTCAACCCCTTTGGCTAGGGCTTGTTGCACTTTGGCGGCATGTAGATCGGCCATAGACACGAAATTGAAATCCAGTTCCTGCATCACAGGCCAAAAGATCGGGATCGTCAAAAGGATCATAGAAAGACTGTCCATAAAACAGCCCAAAATCAGATAGAATATAAGAATGACCGCAAGGATGATGAACGGGTTCAATCCCAATCCACCAACCCAGTTTGCAATTTCTTGGGGCACTTGGGTCAGGGCCAAGAACCCGTTGTAAAACGCAGCGCCCAAAACAATGAAAAAAATCATCGCCGTGGATCGGGCCGTGACGTAAAAGCTTTCGGCCAGTGACGCGCGGGTCAATCCCCCCGCTTTCCATGCCAAAATGCCTGTGCCCAAGGCGCCGACAGCCGCGCCTTCGGTCGGGGTGAAAATCCCGGCGTAAATCCCGCCAACCACAAGGCCAAAGACGATCAAGACAGGCCACACATCGAACAAGGCCTTGAACCGATCAGAATACGCAATTCGGTCGCGCACACCGGCAGAGCCTGGGTTCACACGCACATAAATCGCGATCACCACTGCATATCCCAAGGCCGCGATAATGCCGGGGATAAAGGCCGCCAGAAAGAGCTTGGCGATGTTTTGTTCGGTCAGCAAAGCATAGATCACCAAGACCACCGAAGGCGGGATCAAAATGCCCAAAGTGCCGCCCGCCGCCAAAGTTGCCGTCGAAAAGCCACCCGAATACCCATAGCGGCGCAATTCGGGCAAGGCCACGCGGGACATGGTTGCGGCAGTGGCCAATGAGGATCCACAGATCGCCCCAAAGCCTGCACATGCTCCGACGGCGGCCATCGCCACACCGCCCTTGCGATGACCAAGCCAGCTTTCGGCGGCTTTGAACAAGGCTTGGGACATGCCGCCTAAGGTCGCAAAATGCCCCATCAAAAGAAACATGGGAATGATCGACAAAGAATAGCTAGAAAAGGTTGTATAGGTTTCCGATTTCAGTCGGGCAAAGGGGATAACGGTTTCCCCTGTCACAACAATCAACCCGATCAAACCGGTCGTGAACATCGACAGACCGATGGGCACGCGTAAAAAAATAAGCAGCAGCAGAACAGGAAAGGACAAGACGCCAATTAGAATGTCGCTCAATGGTCTGCTCCTTGGGGCTGGGGAAGAATGTCCTGATTTTTGACTGCCTCAACCACGCGAATAGTGGCGATATAGATCGTGATCACGGTTGTCACAGCGGCTCCCACCATGCTGAAGGCATAGCCCCACCAGACCGGAAATTGAAGCAATAATGAAACTTGTCCTGAATTGATCTTGCTTTGCATCCCTGCAAACAGTTGGACCGCAATCAACAGGATGATCAAGGCAAACAAGATATCAATCACCGCCTGCAAACGACGATTGTTTTTTTCGCTTAGACCCGTTGTGAAAATATCAACCACCGCATGGGCCCCCGCCAATTGACAGATGGGCAAGAACGCAAAAATGGCAAAGGCGACACCCGCTTCGACCAGTTCAAAATCACCGTTGATTGGACCGACGCCCAACGACAGAACCCATTTGGCCAGATTGGGTGCGACCGACATCATCGCATCGCTGTGCATCATGCCATTCACGGTGCGCCCCAAAATGGACGCGCAGGTCAAAACGACCAATGCGGTCAACATCAAACCACCCAAATAGGCCATGATGTTCGCACTGCGTTGGAAAAAATTATACATCATCAATCCCCGCGGGATAAAGAAACTGGCCCACGCGGGGCCAGTTTTTGACTACGCTCGTCCTTAGAAGGTCGATGTCGCGCCTTTGCAGGATCCGTTCATCAGCGCTTTGGCTTGATCGATGCGGGCTTGGCCGTCGATGCCAACCTCGCCAACGGCTTTGACCCAGTTGTCATAAATTGGTGCAACCAGTGGCAACCATTCTTTTTCCGCTGTTTCTGCGCTGACGGTGATGATGTTATTGCCATTATCAACCGCGATTTGACGTGCAGGACCGTCCGCATCAGACTGTGTTCCACCCGCAAAGACCGAGAAATTCATACCAGAATGATCATCAATCACTTTTTTCAGATCATCAGACAGGTTGTTGTATGCGTTTTTGTTCATCGCCAAAACGAATGTCAGGTTATAAAGTGCGGGTCCTTCGAATTCTGTGTGGTTTTCAACCAACTCTGACACTTTCAAAGATGCGGTCACTTCCCATGGAATGGTTGTTCCATCGATCACGCCTTTTGACAGACCTTCGGTCACGGCAGGAACCGGCATACCAACGGGTGTTGCGCCGGTCAGTGTTAACAATTCGTTGACCAAAACAGACCCACCGCGAATTTTCATACCTTCAAGATCGCTTGGGACTTCGACGGGGTCTTTCGTGTGGAACATACCCGGGCCGTGAACCCATGTGCCGATAATCTTGACGTCTTTGAATTCGTCTTGCATGTGCTCTTTGAACATCGTCCAATACGCACAGGATGCCGCGCGCGCATCTTCGACCATAAAGGGCAGTTCGAACACTTCGGTCGAGCGGAACCGTCCAGGGGTGTATCCAACTACGGTCCAGACGATATCTGCGACACCGTCAATTGCTTGGTCCATCAATTCGGGGGGAACGCCGCCCAATTGCATCGCTGGGTAATGGTCAATCTGAATTTTACCGCCAGATGCCGCTTCGACTTTGTCGGCCCAGACGTCCAACACCAATTTTGGAACGTTGGCTTGTGCGGGCAAGAATTGGTGCATTTTCAAGGTAACATCAGCCGCCGTCGCAGTTGTTGCCGCCATCACCAGTGCAGCAGCGCCGCAAAGAAGTTTGAAAGTTGAAGTTTTGGTCATGATGTCCTCCCTGTGACCACGTGAACGGCTGCGCTTTCCCATAGCGTGATGACCGTTTATAGATTAAGTCTATTTCATAATTGTAAGTATAACTGCTATTTTTTACCCTTTAGTTTCTGACGATTATGAACTGCTCCCTTTGAAAGCCGCCCCATTTTGTGATGTTTGAACCGAGTCAGTTTCTTGATCCATCTCTGCACCACAAAAACTTAACTCAGCAAAATCAAACTGGGAAGCTTTTTAAAATTTGCTCAAGCTTTTCTTGAGATTTCTGGTATATCTCTGCCCCCTCACTTAGGGCAAAGGCGGCGAAATTTGTCTTTAATATCACCCTGCGCCACGCATGCAGCGCAAGCAACCGCGCCGCGCGTTTTTCATCCTTCTCCGTCAGATCCAAGCGCCCAAGCGCGCACATCACGTCCAAGACATCCTGAATTCTTTGGAGGTCCAAAGCCCGATCCGCGCGCGATCTTATCCACTCGGGAAGGGTCTGCGCCTGAACCGGAAAACAAATGGCATCCTGAGTGTGTGGGACACGATCTTCAAACGTCACAATGGCCATATCATGCAACCAAAGGACATTGCGGGACGATATCTGTTCCACCCACGCCATCGCCGGCCCAGCGTCGCGAAAAACACAAAGCGACAGTGTCGCAGGCGCAACCAACCTCGCCTCATAAATCTGGGGCGCGACGGCCAGAGTTTCCTCTTGTGCCTTTGGGGTCAAAGAATAACTCGAGGTGCGGCCAGATTTATGGGCCACAATCCAACCATCGCGCCGCAACCGATGCAACGCGACACGAATGGATTCCGGTGAAATCCCCAAAAGCCCCAGCACTGCCATCAGATCCTTGCTGGGTAACGGGTCCATATCGTGACGAACGCGATCCCCCAACAATGTAACGATAACGGACCACACCTTGAGCCCGCCGCCGGCAGAGACGTCTTTGGCAAGTTGCACAAGGGTTTGATCCGCTGTTGTCATTTAGGTGGCAACCATCGTCAAAAGGTCGTAGTCTGCTACGATGTCATCATCTTGATTGCTCAGACGCACGGCCCAGCGAACTTCGCCGTATTCGGGCTTGCGTGGGGATTTTTGCATTACAGTCAGGGCAACTTTCAAATGATCCCCCGCAACAACGGGTCTTTTGAATTGCAAATTGTCCAATCCTGTATTGGCCAAAACGGGCCCTTCATTCGGTTCCACAAATAAACCTGCGGCGAAGGAAATCAACAAATACCCATGCGCAACGCGGTCTGGAAAGAACGGATTGCGCTTGGCCGCGTCGGCATTCATATGCGCATAGAACGTGTCGCCGGTGAACTGTGCAAAATGTTCAATGTCGGCAAGCGTGATTTCGCGGGCTTTTGAAAATAGCGTCTCGCCCAATGTTAACTCACCAAAGCGTTTTTGGAACGGATGCCTGTCTGTTTCCGACTGCGCCGCACCACGAACCCATTTGCCAGTAATCGCTTGCATGATCTGCGGGCTCCCCTGAATTGCGGTGCGCTGCATGTAATGTTTCACACCGCGGATACCGCCCAATTCTTCGCCACCGCCCGCACGACCGGGGCCGCCATGGACCATATGTGGCATCGGTGATCCGTGACCTGTGGATTCCTTGGCGCTGTCGCGGTTGTTAAAATATAGACGTCCATGATAGGCGCCGATCGCTTGGGTCACGTCCAAAGCCGTATCGGCATCATATGTAAAGACCGAGGCAACAAGGCTGCCCTGCCCCATATTCGCAATCTTGGCCGCTTGGGAAATGTCTGTATAGGGGATCAGCGTGCTGACGGGGCCAAAGGCTTCGGTGCTGTGAATGATGTCTGCTGTCATGGGGGTGTCACAGCGTAGCAACGTCGGCGCCACAAAGGCCCCGTTCTGCGTGCCGGCACCAATGGGCGTGAAGCCGTCTTGACCGCCAAAGACGATCTCGGCTTGGGATGACAGTAGTTCGATTTTGGCCAATACGTCTTGTTTTTGTTCCAATGACACAAGCGCGCCCATGCCGACGCCATCAACCATCGGATCCCCGACCGTAGTTTTTGCCAAACGCGCAGCAAGCGCATCTTGGACCGCATCGATCATCTGTGCGGGGACCAAAATGCGGCGCACGGCGGTACATTTTTGACCCGCTTTCACCGTCATTTCACGCGCCACCTCTTTGATGAAAAGGTCGAATTCTGGCGTATCCACCCCCGCGTCGGGCGCCAGAAGCGAGGCATTCAAACTGTCTTGTTCCGCTGTATACGTCACACCGTTTTGCGTGATTGCGGGGTGGGTTTTAAAGATCAGGGATGTTGCCGCAGACCCTGTAAAGGTCACCGTATCCTGACAGCCCAAGTGATCCAAAGTATCGCCCAAATGTCCCGTCACCAATTGAACCGCGCCTGTTGGCAAGATGCCGCTTTGATCCATCAGGCGCACACATAATTCAGTCACATAGCACGTCGCTGTTGCAGGCTTTACAACCGATGGCACGCCCGCCAAAATGGCAGGGGCCAGTTTTTCCAACATGCCCCAAACGGGAAAGTTAAAGGCGTTGACGTGAACCGCCACACCTTGTTTTGAGGTATAGATATGCTGCCCCAAAAACTGACCAGCTTTGCCAAATTGTTCGATATCTCCATCGACGATGATTTGCGTATCCGGCAATTCGCGGCGTCCCTTGGAGGCATAGACGAACAGCGTCCCAATACCGCCATCAACATCAATCATATGGTCGCTTTGCGTGGCACCCGTTGCAAAAGACACATCATACAGCTGTTGTTTGTGTTCATTGAGATAAAGCGCGAGCGCCTTGAGCATATTCGCGCGTTGATGAAATGTCATCGCCCGTAACGCTGTGCCGCCTTTGGTCCGCGCAAATTCGATCATTCCGCCGAAATCCAGCCGATCATTTCCAGCTGTGGCAAAGTCCGAACCGGTGATTGCGTGGCGGATCAAGCGCGCCCCGTCATCTGCGGGCACCCAGTCCCCTTTGATAAAGCTTGCGACGTTCAACATGTGCCGTACCTTTCGACTGTCTCTTCATTTATTATTTGACCGAACGGTTGGTTTATGCAAGTCTTTTTAAAACACCACAGGACAGGCCATGGCACACACATCGGACACTTTGATCGTCAAATCCCACGAAACATGGGTAGAATTGACATTAAATCGACCTGATCGATTGAACAGTTTCAATGACGAAATGCACCGAGCGTTATACGCAGCGCTTCAAAATACCCGCGAATCAGGGGTGCGTGCGGTGCTTTTGACGGGTGCAGGGCGCGGATTTTGCGCGGGCCAAGATTTGGGGGATCGCGATCCGTCCAAAATGACCGAAGCGCCCGATCTGTCGAAAACGCTCACCACCTTTTACAATCCGCTGATCCGGTTGATCAAATCGATGGAATGCCCTGTTATCTGCGCGGTCAACGGGGTGGCGGCAGGGGCTGGGGCAAATTTGGCCTTGGCCTGTGACATAGTGATCGCGTCCGACACCGCAAAATTCATCCAATCCTTTGCCAAAGTGGGTCTTGTTCCAGACAGTGGCGGCACATGGACCCTGCGCCATTTGATCGGCGAAGCACGTGCCAAGGCCTTGGCCCTGACCGCGGAACCTGTCAGTGCGACGCAAGCGGCCGACTGGGGCATGATTTGGAAAGCCTTGCCAGAGGACGAATACCTCGCATATGCGCGACGTTTGGCAGAACAATTTGGATCTGCCCCCACGGTGGGCTTGGCCATGACCAAAGCGGCCATTCAGGCCGCCGCAACCAACACATTGGACGAACAGCTTGACCTAGAAGCCGCAAGCCAAAAAATTTGTGGACAGACCCCCGATTATGCCGAGGGCGTCAGCGCATTTTTGCAAAAGCGGACACCAAATTTTACGGGAAAACGATCATGACGCAAACGATTGCAGAACGATCCGCCGAAGCCATGATGGAAAACGATCATGCGTCGAAATGGTTCGGATTTGAGCTTGTCGCCGTTACCGAAGGGTCTGCGACCATGGCCCTGACCGTGCGCCAAGATCATTGTAATGGTCATGGCATTTTGCATGGTGGCGTGACCTTTGCCTTGGCTGATAGCACCTTTGCCTTTTCTTGCAACAGCCGCAATCAAAGGACGGTCGCGCAGTCGAACACAATCCATTATCTTGCACCGGGCCAATTGGGGGATCGATTAACCGCAGTGGGCACCGAAGTTTCCCTGCGTGGGCGAACGGGCCTTTATGATATCACTGTGACCAATCAAACCGGCACAGTCATCGCAGAATTTCGCGGCCAGTCCCGTGCGATTGGTGGAACATTATTTGATGTAGAAGGATCGGAAGAATGAAGGATTTAACCCCCGAAAAATCAACATTAGACCCTATTGAGATCGCGAGCCGCGACGAAATCAGCGCGCTGCAGTTACAGCGTCTTAAATGGTCGCTGAATCATGCCTACGCAAATGTTCCGTTTTATAAAAAATCCTTTGACGATGCGGGTGTCCATCCGGATGATCTGAAAACCCTGTCTGATATTGCAAAGTTTCCTTTTACCTTGAAATCCGATCTGCGAGACAATTATCCGTTCAATATGTTTGCGGTTCCCAAACACGAGATTATGCGCATCCATGCATCCTCTGGGACAACGGGAAAACCGACTGTGGTCGGCTACACCAAAAATGACATCGACATGTGGGCCAATATGGTCGCGCGATCCATGCGGGCATCGGGTGTACGCCGCGGGGATACGGTACATGTGGCCTATGGTTATGGTCTGTTCACTGGGGGTTTGGGCGCACATTATGGGGCGGAAAAGCTAGGATGTACCGTCATTCCCGTATCCGGCGGCATGACAGAACGTCAGGTGACATTGATTGAAGATTTTGAACCAGACGCGATTATGGTCACTCCATCGTATTTGCTAAACATCCTTGAACAATACAAACGCCTTGGCAAAGACCCCCGTGCAGCGACCTTGAACGTGGGTATCTTTGGCGCAGAACCATGGACCAATGCAATGCGCAGCGAAATTGAACAGGCCTTTGATATGCATGCGGTCGATATTTATGGACTGTCCGAAATCATGGGGCCCGGAGTGGCGAATGAATGTGTGGAAACCAAGGATGGTTTGCACATTTGGGAAGATAACTTTTACCCCGAAATCATCAACCCGGACACGGGCGAACCTGTCGCCGATGGCGAAATGGGCGAATTGGTGTTCACCACCCTCACCAAAGAAGGCATGCCCATCATCCGATACCGCACACGCGATTTGACGCGGCTGTTGCCCGGAACTGCACGGTCGATGCGGCGGATGGAAAAGGTCACGGGTCGATCAGATGACATGATTATCTTGCGCGGAGTAAACGTCTTTCCCACCCAGATCGAAGAACAGTTGATGCGTGTCGCGGGTCTCACCCCGCATTTCCAGATCGAACTGGTGAAAGAGGGCGTGATGGACGCCATGCGCGTGCATGTTGAACCAGAACCCAGCCATACCGAAGGCGGTGCCGCGTTGGCCCAACACCTTGAAACCTTGATCAAAGACATCATTGGCGTCACTGCCAAGGTCATCCCCCATTCCCCCGGCGACGTGGCGCGATCCGAAGGCAAAGCGAAACGCGTTGTCGACAACAGAGGATAGGTGAAGTTTGGCCAGAACCATCGCAAAAGATCACAGTGAAAAACGAACCGCGATCCTAAAATCGTCAGCAGATTTATTTGCCGCCGAAGGGTATGGCCGTGCTACCATGTCACAAATTGCAGCCGCGTGTGGTGTGTCAAAGGCAAATATCTACCATTACTATGATGGGAAAGAGAGCCTGCTTTTTGACATTCTTGACAGTCATCTGTCGGAATTGCGCGATCAGATTTGCGGCCTCACATTTGACAACGACAATCCCAAAGAACAGTTGTTTGAAATCACATCTGCGCTTTTGCTTGCCTACGAAGGGTCAGATGCCGCTCATAAAGTACAAATCAACGCGTTTTCCGTTTTGCCACCGGATCAACAAAACATCTTGCGCGGATATCAACGGGATTTGGTTAAATTCGTCCAAGACCGCATTGCGCGCATTGTCCCGCCAGAGCATGCAGAAAACACAAGCTATTTGCGCGATATATCTATGTCCCTGTTTGCAATGGTGAATTGGCATTTTCAATGGGATGGCAAAGCAGACGTAGATCGCCGCCGCGCCTATGCCCGCACCATTTGCCAATTGATCTGTTCAGGGTCTTGATTGCATTATGTTACACAAATTTCACTAAGTGAAATTTTTTGTAACATTTTATTTGGCGTGACTGTCCCGCCTGTGATAGATTTACCCAAAATGTGATAGGAGTCGTTTGATGTATGCGCAAATGGTGAAATCAGAACCGCGTGACCAAAGCGCCGAGGCCGATGCGTTTCAAGCGCGGATCGACGCGGGTGAAAAAATTGAACCGCAAGATTGGATGCCTGACGGCTATCGCAAGACCTTGATCCGCCAGATCGGTCAACATGCGCATTCCGAAATCGTCGGCCAATTGCCCGAAGGCAACTGGATCACCCGCGCCCCCACTTTGGAACGCAAGGCAATCTTATTGGCCAAAGTGCAAGACGAAGCAGGACACGGGTTGTACCTGTATTGCGCGGCCGAAACTTTGGGCGTGAGCCGCGATGAAATGACAGAAATGTTGTTGGACGGGCGGATGAAATATTCCTCGATCTTTTCCTATCCTACGTTGACATGGGCCGATATGGGCGCGGTTGGATGGTTGGTTGATGGGGCCGCGATCATGAACCAAGTGCCCTTGCAACGCACATCCTATGGCCCCTATGCCCGCGCCATGGTGCGCGTCTGCAAAGAAGAAAGCTTTCACCAACGCCAAGGCTTTGATATCATGATGAAAATGGCAAAAGGAACGCAGGCACAAAAGAAAATGGCCCAAGATGCCTTGAACCGTTTTTGGTATCCGTCCCTGATGATGTTTGGTCCATCCGATGCAGAAAGCGTGCATTCCGCGCAATCGATGGCATGGAAGATCAAGATGAACAGCAATGATGAATTGCGTCAAAAATTCGTGGATCAGACCGTTCCACAGGCGGAATATCTGGGCCTGACCGTTCCTGATCCTGATTTAAAATGGAATGAGGAACGGGGCCATTACGATTTTTCTGAACCCGATTGGTCCGAATTCTTTGATGTGCTCAAAGGCAATGGCCCCTGCTCTGTCGATCGTATCGAGACACGGAAAAAGGCGTGGGACGACGGCGCGTGGTTTCGCGATGCGATGGTCGCACATGCTAAAAAACACAAAACAAAGGTAGCCGCAGAATGACCCAAGAAAAATCCCCAGAGTGGCCCTTGTGGGAAGTATTCATCCGTGGTCAACACGGCGCAAGCCATCGTCACGTTGGCAGCCTACATGCGCCAGATGCAGAAATAGCGATCAAGAACGCCCGTGATGTCTATACCCGCCGCAAAGAAGGTGTCAGCATTTGGGTCGTGCCCACCACCGCTATTGCTGCATCAAACCCCGACATGAAGGGCCCGCTGTACGATCCATCAGACAGCAAACCCTATCGCCATCCAACATTCTTTGACATTCCAAAAGACGTGGGCGCGATGTGATGTCAGAGGCCTTGTTTGAATATTTGCTGCGCCTTGGCGACAACAGTCTGATTTTGGGGCATCGTTTGTCAGAATGGTGCGGCAAAGCCCCAATATTGGAAGAAGACATCGCCATATCAAATGTGGCCTTGGATTTCATCGGTCAGACCCAGCTTTGGCTTGGCCTTGCTGGCGAAATCGAAGGCGCAGGGCGATCGGCAGATGATCTGGCCATGCTGCGCGATGCATGGGATTTTCGAAACATTTTATTGGTCGAACAGCCCAACGGAAATTTTGGCGACACACTCATGCGGCAATATTTGTTTGATGCGTGGCATGTTTTATTACTGCAAGGGTTGGTGGAGTCTTCCAACGACCGCATTTCGGCGATTGCACAAAAGATCGTGAAAGAGGTGCAATACCATATCGAACGGTCTCGCGATTTGGTGATCCGATTGGGCGACGGCACCCCAGAAAGCCATGACAAAATGCAATCCGCCCTTGATCGGTTCTGGCCCTATGTTGGCGAAATGTTCATCGTGGATACGGTCGAACAACATCTGATCGATGATGGCATCATTCCCGACACCTCTGCGCTGCGGGGCGCGTTTGACGCCGAAATCGCGGCGACATTCGACGCCGCGACGCTGACACTCCCAAACAGCAGCTTCGCCCATCAGGGTGGCAAATCCGGCACCCGCCACAGCGAACATTTGGGGCATCTATTGACACAAATGCAATGGCTGCAGCGCGCGTATCCAGGGGCCACGTGGTAAGCATGACTGCTGGCGCAGACGATATCTGGTCATGGCTGTCTGACATTCCTGACCCCGAAATTCCTGTGATCAGCTTGGTTGATCTGGGTGTCATTCGGGGTGTCGATTATGTAAATGGGGAATGGGTGATCACGGTCACGCCAACCTATACGGGATGTCCCGCAACGGCTGTGATCAATCTGTCCATCATCGATGCGTTGACGCAGCGGGATATTGGCCCGTTTCGGTTGAAACAACAGATTGCCCCACCATGGACCACAGATTGGATCAGTTCCGCCGCGCATGACAAATTGCGCGATTATGGCATTGCTCCCCCCACCGCAGTTGGCGGACCAGATGCCTGTCCGCAATGCGGATCAACGCAGGTTCAAAAGGTCAGCCAATTCGGATCAACCCCTTGCAAGGCACAATGGCGATGCCTGTCCTGCCTTGAACCTTTTGACTATTTCAAATGTATCTAAAGGACCGACGATGGCCAAATTCATTGATCTGACTGTCACCGCGATTGAACCGACCACCGCCGATGCGGTTGTGGTCAGCCTGATGCCAACGGACGGATCGGTCTTGTCCTTTGTCCAAGGCCAGTATCTGACATTCAAGCATATGATTGACGGGGCCGAGGTGCGGCGTTCCTATTCCATATGTTCCCCCGTTGGCGGTCAGGCGGTTCAAGTCGGCATCAAACGGGTTGACGGCGGGGCGTTTTCAAATTGGGCCAATGCCGAATTGAAAATCGGCGACACGCTGCAGGCCCTGTCACCCATGGGGCATTTTCACACGCCGTTGTCACCCGAACAATCGCGCGCCTATGTGGGCTTTGCCATCGGATCGGGCATCACCCCCCTTTTGTCGATCATCCGCACCACATTAGAGACAGAGACCCGATCAACATTTTCACTGGTCTATGCCAATCGATCCATCCAAACCATCATGTTCAAAGAAGAGTTAGAGGATCTGAAAAATAAATATATGAACCGCCTAAACGTGGTTCATATCCTGAAAACTGGACAAGAAGATATCGAATTGTTTTCTGGTCGACTGGACAGGCCCAAGCTGCAGGATTTGTTCACAAAATGGCTGCATGTGCCAAATTTTGACACTGCATTTATCTGCGGACCGCAAGAGGCCATGACAACCATCGCCAATACCTTGCAAGAGTTTGGGATGGACCAGAACAATATTAAATATGAATTGTTTGGGACGCCAAACGCGCGCCCAAAACCAGCGGCCCAAACCCAAGTAAAAACCACAGATGTGGCATTGAAAGTCGTTATAGACGGGGTGTCTCGCGACCTAAGCGGCGGATCTGATATGTCGGTTCTTGATGCCGCCTTGGCCGCCGGCATCGAAGCGCCCTATGCCTGCAAGGCAGGCGTCTGTTCCACCTGCCGCTGCAAAGTCACAGACGGCCACGTGGAAATGCGCGTGAACCACGCCCTTGAAGATTACGAAGTGGCCGCAGGTTACGTTTTGTCGTGCCAAGCCTATCCAAAAACTGCATCCGTTTCGGTCGAATACGACGAATGATCGGTACATCGTTTATGCGTTCGATGTTACCTTATGTTTTCCATAGATTGCTCAGGTATTGCCCTGTGATATGCAAGTCATCCTACCCAAGTTCTGGAAAATATCACTATCCCTTCAACCCACGAAGCACCAAACGCGTTGCATCAACCAGTGGCGCGTGGGTTTCGGACAGGATTTGAAGCCGGTCGAAACGATCCGGATCGTCATTCACGGCCTTGCGCAGTGCGGTGCCAAAAGCCATCCGCAATTCGGTTCCAATGTTGAATTTGCAGATATGTGTCGTGCGCGCCAAAACGGTGCGTTGATCCGTTGGCACACCGGATCCACCATGAATGACAAGGGGGACTTGGGTCAGCGCTTGGATCTCTGCAATGCGTTTTCTGTCCAATTGGCCGTCTTTGTTCTGTTGCAAATGAACGTTACCAACGGATATCGCCATTGCATCGACACCCGTTTCTGCGGCAAATTTTGCGGCCTCATTCGGGTCGGTTCCGTTCGATGCGGCGCCCCCTGCGTACCCGACAAAACCGATTTCACCTTCGCATGACGCACCCGCAGCATGGGCCATTTCTGCAATCCCTGCGGTTTCGTCGATATTTTGTGACAAAGGTTTGCTCGACCCATCATACATCACCGACGTGAACCCGCAGTCGAGGGCGATTTTACAGTCTTCCACCGTATAACCATGATCCAGATGTGCAACCACTGGAACCGATGCGGAATCCGCCAACTGCCGAAACATCGCCCCCAAAATCGGCAGGGGCGTATGCGCACGGCATGAGGGTCCCGCTTGTAAAATAACGGGCACATTTTCCGCTTCGGCGGCGGCGACATAGGCACGCATATCCTCCCACCCAAGCGTGACCAACCCCGCGACGGCATATCCATCACGCAGTGCGGGTTGCAAGACGTCGGACAGGGTGACAAGGGTCATTTGAACTTGGCCACCATATCCTTGATCCCGGGAATGGTTTCAATTTGATAGGCATGTGTGGGTTGGAAATATTGCACCAAGCTACGTTGGGTCAATCCGCCAAGAATGGTGAAATAATACATCTCATACCCGGGCAAGACACAGCAGGGATGATATCCATTATCGATGCATACGGTTGATCCATCTACGATATGATACGCATCACCCGGTTCGTTGTCATGGCGTTGCAACATCTGAAGCCCAGATCCCCAATTCGGTTTAAAACGGAAATTATAGGTTTCATCATGCCGCGTTTCATCGGGCAGGCGATTGGTGTCATGTTTGTGGCTTGGAAAGCCAGACCAACCACCGGCGCCTACCGTAAACAATTCGCTGACCAACAACCGTCCAACTTTGCCATGCTGTTTTTGGCCCAAGATGTGTTTGATTTTGCGATGGGTCTTTGTGTCATCGGATCCGTATTGCACCAAATCCGGAACCCGCACGTCAAAGGGGTCAAGAACGGTGTCATATTTTCCGCCAGCAACAAAGACTTCGGCCGTTTCAGACACGCACACCATGGTGGTTTTTGCCCCGACGGGGACATAGACGCCTTCGGGTTCACCGTCCCACACATCAACGCCCCGATTGCCTAGTTTGGCAAAGCTCACACCTTCGACATCCACATCAACGGTGCCCGTCGCCGGCGCAATGCAGGTTTCATATCCGGGCACTTGGTATTCAAATGCTTCGCCCTTTTTGAGTTTCACAATATTAAAGTAATTCAATGGAACTGTGTCATTGTCTACATCGACGATGGGTTTGTTTTGATTATCAAAAGGGGCAATATGCATGTTAAACCTCGAGCGGGGTTGGATGTTGGGCGAGAAATTCGTTTAACTCTTCGGACAAGGGCATCGCAGGGGCACAACCCGGTTTTGACACCACAATCGCGGCACAGGCAGACCCCTGCAGAACGGCCTGTTTGATTGTGGCCCCAGCCGCAAGCGCAGATAATAGACCCGCCATAAAGCTATCGCCTGCGCCGACGGGCTTGATCGGATGTGTGGGAAATACCCCTGTGGTAATTTCTTGGCCATCGGCAAAAGTGATCGCCCCCTTGGGGCCCATTTTGTAAATGACAATGCGCCCAGAACGGTCTGCCAATGATCTGGCCATGTCCAACCCTTTTTCGATGCCACCAGCCATAAAGCCAAACTCTTCGTCATTCCCGACAATCATATCGCTGTTCTCGCCCGCTTTGGTTAGGACCTCGGACGCAACCTCTGCCGAGGGCCACGAATAGGGGCGATAATCGATGTCAAAAATCACAGGCAGCCCTGCCG
>Ga0255756_1003602_pt1 | contig 15498 bp, 10 predicted proteins | sample 011ome_20_FD_179956 | JGI IMG/M metagenome (GOLD analysis project Ga0255756, IMG submission 179956) | Coastal salt marsh microbial communities from the Groves Creek Marsh, Skidaway Island, Georgia - 011509CT metaG (version 2) | ecosystem: Environmental > Aquatic > Marine > Intertidal zone > Salt...
ATAACGAGCGCGTGAAGGATCTGCTGAACGCGGGGGGTGGGGGGGGGTCGACGAACCCGTTCGCGGAAAACGGCGGCGGCGGGTTGAAAATTCGAACGCACCCGACGCGGGGACCGTACGTCGAAGGCCTCACCCCGTGCGCGGCGCGCGATTACGACGAGGTCGTCAGGCTCATGGACCGCGGCGAGAAAGCGCGGAGCGTCGCGTCGACGGCGATGAACGCGACGTCGTCGCGAGCGCACACGATCGTCGAGTTAAGGATATCTCGCGCGGACGCGGACGGGAGCGAAATTCGAAGCAAAGTGAGCCTCGTCGACCTCGCCGGGAGCGAGCGCTCGGACGCGACGGGGGCGACGGGCGCGCGGTTGAAAGAAGGCGCGGCGATCAACAAGTCCCTGAGCGCGCTCGGGAACTGCATCTCCGCGCTCGCGGAGAAGGGAGGCGGGAAGAAGCTCGTGCCGTACCGAGACAGCGCGTTGACGCTTCTGTTGAAGGAGAGCCTGGGGGGGAACGCGAAAACGGTCATGATCGCGGCGTTATCGCCCGCGGCGGTGAACTACGAAGAGACCCTGAGCACGCTCAGGTACGCGGACCGCGCGCGGAGGATCGAGGGCACCGCGACGGTGAACAGGGTGAAGAAGAGCGTCGTCGCGGCGGCGGCGAGCGAGGCGGAGACTTTATCCGACGAGCTCGCCGCCGACGCGGAGATTTCCCCGCTGAAGACCGGGGGCCCCGAGGAGGACGACGTCGCGCGGCTCGAGAGCGCGCTCAAGGCGAGGAGAGAAGAAGAAGAAGAGAAGCGATCGTCGTGGGCGAAGAAGCTCAAGAACACGGAGGAGGCGACGAGGGAGGTGGATTGGGAGAAAATTCGCGACGAGGAAACGCGCGCGGCGGCGCTGGCGGTTCGAAAAGCCGCCGGCGTCGCGGGCGCCGCGGGCGCGCGCCGCGGGCCGCTCGACGACGCGCTCGCGGACGCGATCGCGATGACGAACGACGCCAACTTCCTCGCTGACGAGTTCGACGTCGGTGTTTCGTTCAAGCCCGCGCTCGTGGACGCGCAGCACTCGATGCTACGCATCCGCGCGCCGTCGTCGTCGTCGTACAGAGTCGGCGGCGGCGAAGAGCCAACGCACGGCTTGGAAGTCGCCGTGGACGTGACCTGGCACAGCGGACGACGCTCGACGTGGACGACGCGAGCCCTCGAGACGCGTCTGAAGGAGTGGAGGGACGTGTACGCGCACTGGGCCGAGGGCGAGCTGTTCACCTCGGAGGCGTCGGACGCGATCGCGTCGTCCGCCGCCGCGGAGGCGTCGAGCGAGATGCGCAAGCTCGGCACCGCGGAGCTCCTCACGGAGCCGCTCGCGTACGCGCTCGACACGGAGACCGCGTTTCCCGCGATCGTGGGTCCGGACGGCGAGCGGAGGGGCACGCTGGAGGTGAGCGCGGTGCCGTGCGCGCGCGACGGCGAGCCGTTGGGCGAAGACGCCGCCGTGGACGACCCGAACAAGCTCCTCTCCAAGCCGCTCTATTTCCTCGTCCGCGTCAAGGCCGCGACCGGGTTGCCGCGAACTGCCGCGGGGTGGAGCGACGACGCGCCGCGCGCCGCCGCGGACGGCGCGCGGCCGTCGACGGGGAGCGTCACGGCGACGATGAAGGTGCGGTACCACGCGGAGCTCGGCGCGGGGTGGGGGACGGTGCACGCGACGCCGCCGGCGCCGGTCGTCGCGACGCACGAGTCCAAGGGCAGCGCGCGGTTCCGCGGGTTCAAATCCGCGATAGGGCTGGGCGGCGGCGGCGGCGGCGGGGGCGTCGGCGGCGCGAGCAGCGCGCTGCGGTACGAGCGCACGCACTCGTGTCCGAACGTGACGCCGGCGGTTTTAGAGTCGCTGCGAAAAGGGAAGATCACCTTCGACGTGTACATCCAGCACGACGGCGGCGCGTCGATGGGGATCGGCGAGATGTCGAGACCCGGCAGCGCGGTGGACACGGGCCGGGAACGACGCGCGGCGAGAGAGGCGCCGCCGCCGAGCCTCGTGGACGAAGGCAGCGTCCCGGGGTTGGAGCTGTTGCTTTCGAATTTGAAGGCGACGCCGACGAGCGGCGAGGGGACGCGGACGATCGATCGCATCGACGAGGTCGCCGCGGAGCTCGAGCGCGAGATCGAGGAGGATCAGAAACGGACGTTCCGATCGTGGTCGATGGCGAGGAAGAAGCCGACGATCCTGGACGACGACGACGACGACGAGGAGGACGACGAGGAGGAGGAGGAAAAGAGAGCGTCGGACGCCGGCGGGGAGATCCGGAGCGCGGCGCAGAGCGACGCGAGCAGCGCGAGCTCGTACGAGACGGACAGCCAGCAGGGAGCGCGCGATCGATCCGACGACGACGACGACTACACGGACGCGAGCGATTCGGATTCGTCGTACGCGGAAGACGAGGAGGACGACGATGGCGACGGCGGCGGCGGCGGCGGCGGCGGCGGCGACGCGACCAAACGAGCGAAGGGCACTCCCGGAGCGTTACACGGCGGCAAGGTCACCCCAGCGGGAACGCCGGCCGACGCGCGCGCGTACCGCGACGTGAACGCCGCCGACGTGAACGGCGGCGTCGTCAAGCTCTTCGACGACGGCGCCGCGGTGGCCGACGACGCGTCCGGGTTCGCGTCGGCGATGACGTCCCCGGTCCCCGCCGGCGCGGCCGCGGGCGCGTCGCGGTCCGCCCCGGCGTCGCCGTCGCTCTTCTCGTCGCCGATGCACAAGGGGAAGGTTGCCGCGATCGGGAGCCCGGGGTCGGGGTCGTTGACGCTGACCGCGGCGAACCCGCTGTACGACGCCGCCGGGGAGAAGCCGTCGCGGCAGCCGCGGTCGTCGCTCGCGCCGAAGCCTCGCGACGCGGACGGCGGACTTCCGAAAGTGGTGAGCGACGCGGGGGGAGGGTGACTCGCGTGACTTTGACTTTATCATCACGTAGACTAGTAGCTAAGGTGTAGCGGCGCGCTCGCGCGTCATCGTGACGACGACGAGCGACGAAAGAATTAGCCAACGCGGGCCTCGTCTAGCTAGTTTTTGGTTTTGGTTTTGGTTTCGCTCTTCTCGCGCGAATGTGACGCCTCCCCCGTCGCCGCCGTCCATGCCGCCTGCGCCTGGGCGTAATCCTCGTCCGACGCGAACGCGCCCATGTTCCTCGGCCCGGTCTTGATCTCCCACATCTCCCCCACGTCCAGGACCCTGACCCACTCCTTCGGGTACGTCGGGAAGCTCTCGTCGCTATCCTCGGGGTGGCCGTTGCGTTTCACGCCGACGCGTCCGCCGCCCTCGCCGCGGACGGCGACGACGTATCCGATCTGATGTTCGATCTTCCACCGCTTCGCGCCAGCGTCGCCCTCGGAGGCGACGCTCGTCCCCGCGGAGCCCGCTCCGTGATGACTCCCTCTCCCGGCGCCTCCGACGTCGTCCTCGTCCCAGTCGGAGCCCTGAGACGCGCCGACTCCTCCTCCTCCTCCTCCTCTCCGTCCCGAGCTCGACGGATCGTGCCCCAGCCCCTCGCCGCCGAACGGGTCCGTCGCGTAGTGGTAGCGCTTCACGCGCTCCGGGTACGGCGCGCCGACGCGCACCGCGACGGTGACCCTGTCTCCCGGCTGTATCCCGCGGTTCTTCAGCATCTCCTCCCTGAGCTTCTTCTGCTCCGCCATGCGCGCGTTGGCGATCTCCATCGCCGCGCTGCTCAGATCTTCCACGCCGCTGCCGTAGCTGTCCTCCATCGCCATGAGGTCCTCGTAGTTGGCCTCCCAGTCGTCGTTGTGCCCGAGGTCGGACGACATCGAGCGGCGCCACGTCGCGGGGGCGTCGCGGGGGGGTCGCGACGCGCGGCACCGCCGCGCGGCGGCGGCGGCGACGGCGCGCAACATGCTCTGATGACGACGGGACGGACGTCGAGCCACGACGACCGCGAAAACATTTCTTTCAGTTCGCTCACTCGAGCGCGCGCGATGACGTCGGTGACGACGAAGAAAGGCGAGGTCACGCTCACGCTCGACGAGTTCCGGACCAAGGACGACGTCCGGCTCGTGTACGAGGTCGGCAAGGGCGACCCCGCGACGACGACGTCCTCCTCCCCGGTCGTCCTCGTGCACGGATGGAGCGGCTCGCGGCGGTACTTCGACGACTCGTTCGCCGCGCTCCTGAACGCGCCGTCGCCGCCGCCCAGGGTGGTGAGGTACGACCTCAGAGGGCACGGCGACAGCGACAAGCCGGAGTGGGGGTACCACGTCGCGAGGTACGCCGCGGATCTGAAAGAGCTTCTCGAGCACCTCGACCTGACGGACGTCACCGTCGTCGGGACGTCCATGGGATGCGCCATAATCTGGAGCTACCTCGAGCTGTACGGCGCCGAACGCTTGAAAGGCGCGGTGTGCGTGGACCAGGCGCCGCTGCAGAACCGCGCCCCGGACTGGAACCTCGGGAGCAAAGGGTGCTACGACGTCGCGTCGCTGACGCGGCTGCAGGAGCTCCTGAAGCACGACTTCGAGGGGTTCGCGAGGGGCAACGCGGAGTGCTGCCTCTCCAACGAGATCGACGAAGAGTACGAGGCGCTGCTGATCGCGGAGACTCTGAAGGCGTCGCCGACGGGGCTCGCGGCGTTGATGGCGGACCACACCGCGCTGGACTGGCGGCCGACGTTGCGGCGGACGACGCTCCCGATGGTCGTGATGGCGGGCGCCAAGTCGCAGATTTTCCCCGCGGAGGGCGTCGCGCACGTGGGGAAGCTCGCGGCGAACGCCGTCGTCGTGACGTACCCGACGAGCGACCACTGGCTGTACATCGAGCACTGGCAGAAGTTCGCGGACCAGGTGTGCGACTTCGCCGCGAACGGGAGGCTGAGCAGGAACTTCTTAGGCGGGATGCAGCAGGCGGTCACCGTCGTGAGGGACTGATCTGACGCGCGCATCTTTTTAAATTAAACCGATGATTTGTCGTATGTAAACCGTTCGTCCCCTCTATTATGACCCTACTCGATATATTGTCCTCCTTCAGAACTCTTCGCGCTCGAGCACGACCGCCTTCGCTTGGTCTAAGATAGCGCTGTTGAACCGCAGCTCCTCCTCGTTCATGTTATCGTCGTGCTCCGCGATCCTCCGGTCGAGCTTCTCCGTCATCTGCCGCTCGAGCTCCAGGCGGTTCATCACCGCCGCGCGTCGCCGCGCCGTCTTCTTCTCTTCGTCCTCTGCCTTCAACTTCGCCTCTCTCTCCTTCATCTCCTCCGCGTATCTCATCGCGTCCGCCTTGATCTTCTCCTTCTCCTCGCGCTGCAAGTCGAGCTGAAGCGACAACATCTCGAGCTGCTTCGCGGTCGCGTCCGCCTTCTTCGCCTTGACGGCGTTTTCCTTGGCGCGCATCGCGTCCTCGCGTTCCTCGTGAAACTTGAGCATCCTCGCGTGCTCCTCCGCCTCCTTCGCCGCGCTCTGCTCCGCCACCTTCTCGCCAGCCTTGCCCGCGCGCGCGGCTATCCGCGCGTGGAAGTCCGCCATCGCCTGCTCTCGCGCGCGCTCCTGCGCCTCGAGCATCTCGTCGTACTGCGCGGCGACGCGAAGCTCCTCCTCCGCGACGCGTTTTTGCTCCGCGAGCTTGATTAGCTTTTGCTCCTCGTTGAAACGCATCGTTCGCGCGTACGCCGTCTTGGCGTCCTCGATCTTCTTCGCCTTCGCCATCGCCTCCGACTCGAGCTGCTCCTGAATCTCTCGCAGCGCGCGGTCCTCCTCCGCCTTCTTCGCCGCGACCGCCGCACGGCGCTTCTCCTCCAGCTCGGCCATCATCCGGTCTTGCTCAGCCTTCACCTCGGCTTCGAACGCTCGGCGGCGTCGCTCCTTGACGAGCTCCTCTTGCTTGTACTTGGCGACGTCCGCGGCGACCGCCTCCGCGAGCCGCTTCTTCTCCTCCCTCGCCTTTTCAACGCGCAGGCGTTGGATCTCGATCTGCGAGTCGAGGTACGCCTTCTGTTCGATCGTCGCGCGGCGTTTCTCCTCCTTGACCTCCGCCTCTTGCCGCGCGTGCACCTCGCGCTCGAACCGAGACATGATCGCCCAGTCGCGCGTGGTGCGATGGTCGTCGCGCTCGCGGAGCGGCTCCGTGGGTTTCTCCGCCGGGGGCATCTCCGACGGCATCTTCGGCCACGACGCGTCGAACTCGGGCGGCTCGGGCGGCGGCGGCGCGGGTTTCTTCTTCGCCGCCGCGACGGAGGACGACGTCCTCTTCGGGAGCGTCGCGCCCGCGCGCGTCGTCGCGGGGACGCGCGGACGCTCGGGTTTCGGCTCGCCGTTGATGAACATCCGCCGGTCGCTCGTGGAGAGGACCATCGTGCGCGTCTTCGCGCTAGGGGACGCGGCCTTCTTGACCTGCGGCGCGAGCGGGGACGGGGGACGGGGCGTCAGATGGACGCCCGTTTAGGAATCGGCGCCGACGCGAGCGAGGCGGGGGCGAACGATGAGCCGAACGCGGGGACGAGGGTAACGGATCGTTGGTCGCGACGCGGGCGGCGATCGCGCCTTTTGCGCGAGCGCGGATTTCGCTTGCTCCGCCGCGAGCGCGCGCTCTAAGCGCGCGCGTCGCTCCGGGGTGAGCGGAGCCATCGCGGGACGACGTGGGTGTCGACGCGCCGACGTGCGGGCGCGGTTTGGCGTCAGATTCTCCCGTTCAAACGCCTTCAAACGCGAACGACCAAATCGAGAAAATGCGAAGTCGGCCCGCGCGCGTCGGAATGTTCCGGCATTATAATTCGCGGGCTCCGGAAGGAAGGCGTCTCGCCGCGCCGCCCGCTGTCGTCATGGGCAAATCCCGGCGGCGAAAAGACAAGAAGAACGGCGTGGACACGACCATGGCCGTGGCCGCGCCCGCGGGCGACGCCGGGTGGGTCGTCGGCGACGGCGTGACCGCGATGCTCGAGGGCGAGGACGGCGCCGCCGCCGTGGCGCCGACGACGCCGACGGTCAACGCGAACGGAGGGAAGATGACCGCGGGGATCAGGGTCGGGAAGAAGACGCCGACGGTGCTCCGCGGGATCACGAAGAGGAAGAAGAAGATGGTCGCCAAGGGGATCGCGCACGCGGAGCGCAAGGAGGGGACCCTCAAGAAGAAGACGTTCAAGCGCGGATTGCGACAAGAGGCGAAAGGCTACTGGGGAGGCGCGAACCAGTGACGCGTCGTCTCTTCTCGTCGTCGGAGGCGTCTCGTAGCCCCACCGCGAACCTGTATCAACGCTCAGCGCGGCGCGCTATCACGCTATAACAATACATAACACTCCCCGCGCGCTACAACTACTACACTACGCGACGACGCCGTGCGACTCCGTCCACGTCTCGTACCGCCGCGAATGCGCCGCCGCGTGACTCGGCTTCGCCTCTCTCAACGCGCCCGAGACGTCCTCCTCCGTGATCGCCCCCATCGCCGCCACCTCCTCCTCCATCCCGTCTCTCGGCTCCAAGTCGTCGTCCAGCTTCGCCATCAGTCGACGCAGCGGCCGCATCGCGCACTCTTTGCACAACGAGTGGACGTCCGAGCCGCTGTGCCCCTCCGTCGCGGCGGCGATGCGGTCGAGCGCGCCGTCCAAGTCGTCGACGGCGTGCGCGCTGACGCGAGCGAACGTCGGGGTGGAGTTGAAAGGCGTCAGGGGCGGAGTTGAAAGGCGTCGAGGTGTGTCGGGATTGAAACCGAGGGACCCTGGGGGGAGAGATGCGCCGGGAAGACAAGTCCTTAAGGAACGGCGTTCGCCACGCGAACGCGGTCGTACGGGGACCAGTGTGAGGAGAACGCACCTTAAGAGCGACGACGCCATCGCGCGGCGCGCGTCGCGCGACGGCAGCGACACCATGACGCGCTTCTCGAGGCGTCTGAGCATCGCGGGGTCGAGATCCCACGGCAGGTTCGTCGCCGCGAGGACGAAGACGAGCTCGTCGGACTTGGCGAGGCCGTCCATCTGGATCAGGAGCTCCGTCTTGAGCCGTCGCGACGCCTCGTGGTCGCCGCCGCCGCTCGCGCCGCCGCCGCCGTCGCGCGCGGACATCACCGCGTCGAGCTCGTCCATGAACACCGTGCTCGGGGCGTGGTGCCGCGCGAGCTCGAAGAGCACGCGGACGAGCTTCTCGCTGTCGCCGCGCCATTTGCTGACGATGGACGACGCGGCGATGTTGAAGAACGTCGTCCCGCACTCCGTCGCGACGGCTTTCGCGAGCATCGTCTTCCCGGTTCCCGGCGGTCCGTAGAGTAACACCCCGCGCCAGGGCGTTAACAGCCCGTGAAAGAACTGCGGGTACTTCACCGGCATCACCACCGCCTCCTTCAACAGCCGCTTCGCGTCGTCTAGACCGACGACGTCCCTCCAACGCACGTTCGGGTTCGCGGTGTGAATGTCCCGCGTGATCACCCGTGCGAGGTCGCGAAGTTCGCTCGAGCCCCCGAACGTCGGCGGCGGCTTCAACACGCGCCGCGCGTTCTCCCAGTCCTCCTCCTCCTCCTCCTCCTCCTCGGCGGTGCCTTCCTCCTCGGCGGTGCCTTCCTCCCCACGTCGTCCCATGAACCCCGAGTACCCGCCGCGCTCCAGCCGCGACGACGAGTCCTCCGCGCCGAGACGCGCCGTCCCCGCGGGCGGCGCGTCGCCTCTTCGCGTCGCGTCCCTCTTCGACATGTAATCCATCGCGTTCGACAGCGTCGTGCCCCCGGCCGGGCGCTCGACGCCGACGCCGTCCGCGTACTGCCTCAGGAGCGGGTGCCCGGGGGGCAGGTCGAACGACGACGGCTCGACGCGCGACGGCGGCGGCGCCGTTTCCGCCTCCGCCGCCGCCGCCGCCGCCGCCGCTACCACCCGCGCGTCCGCGTCGGCGACGGCGGCGCGCGACGCCTCGCGCTCCGCCGCGATCCTCGCCGCGCGCCGCGCCGCCCCCCCCGTCGCGCCCGCCTTCCCCGGCGCCGCCGCGGCGAGGACCGCCGCGAGCGCGGGCGCGTTCTCGTCCTCGCCGACGCGGCGGACGACCGCCGGTCGCCTCCCCGCGAGGGAGGCGTTCGTCGCGGCGATGGTCGTCTCCCAGTCGCGCAGCCACGCGCGGAGCTCGCCGACGGGCCGCAGACCGCACTTCGGGCCGACGCCGGACTCGCGCTCGAGCGTCTTCGCGCTCTCGTGCAGGCCGAGCTCGGTGAGGAACTTTTGCGCGAGGAGGAGGATCGCGCGCTTGCGGTCCTCGAGGCGTCGCGCGCGCTCCTCGCGAGCCTGGTCGGATGGACGGACGGATGGTGGATGTGAAGGAGGAGGAGCGAATTTAGTCTAGGATGGGCACCGAGGGCGCGCGCGTCGGGGGACGCGCCGCGGCGACGGAGCGACGACCCGCGCGGGCGGCGGCGACGCGGAGGACGGGAAACGGCAGACGTGGGCGCACCTTGCTCTTGTCTTTGACCGCCTGGAGGGACATGACGACGACGCGCGCGCGCGTGGGGCGCGCGGCGAAGTGTGAAAGCGGAGATCCTCCGCGCGTCTGCCGCGAACCGTCGAGACGAAAGAGCCGTGGCGGATAATTGACCGCGACGCGTCTCGCCGCGCAGTCCGCGTCGCGCGAACGAGCCGAGCCGCACCGCGGCCGCTCGAACGTCGCGCCGCGCTCGCGGGAAGAGGCGGAGGCCGCCGGTCGGTCGCGCGCGGGGTCGTCGCGAGAAGAGGCGGACGCGGAGAGCGCCGGCGTCGTCGTCGCGCGAGGGCGACAGGAAGTCCCAAAGGGGATTGATTCTTCGGCGCGATGCCGCCGAAAAAGAAGGAGCCCGAGCCCGAGCCCGAGCCCGAGGAGGAGCCGGAGCCCGAGCCGTTCGTCCCCGACGTCCTCACGGACGAGAGCCTCGACGCGTTCTACGCGACGTACTACGACTCCGCGACGGACGACCCGGACGCGGCGACCGCGGCGCTCGCGACGTCGCTCGGGATCGAAGATCACCTCACGGACGGCCGAGCCGGCGCGAAGCTGGACTTCATCGTGAACACGCTGTCGTTCGCGCGCGACGGCGGCTTCAGCGTCGCGCAGACGCACGCGCTGTTCGACCTCGCGCTGCTGCTGCTGAAGATCGCGGCGGACGACGACGTGGACTTCACCGCCGCGGAGGGGTACTTTAAGAATCGACTCGTGATGAACGTGTCGGCGACGCCCGCGGAGGGCAAGTTCACCGTGGACGACGTCAAGGTCATCTCCGCGCACTTCGCGAGCGGGTTCTTCGCGCACTTCAAGCTGTTCGCGTTCATGTACCGACGCGCGCAGGCGCTGGAGCAGCACGTCACCAAGGTGCGAGTGGAGACGGCGGTGCGATTCCCGGGCTTGTACCTCTCGCTGCCCGAGGAGGAGCACGAAGCGAAGCTCGTCGCGCGCGCGGAGAGGGCCGAGGCGGCGCGCGTCGCGAAAGAGGAGGAAGAGGCGGCCGCGAGGGCGGAGGAGGAGCGCGCGAGGAAGGAGGCGGAGGAGGAGAAGCGGCGCGCGGCGGAGGAGGCGTACGCGAACTCCAAGCCGAAGACGTTGGACGAGGCGGTGGAGCACGCGGTGCGAACGAAGATGGCGCTGGAGAAAGCCGCGTTGGAGTCGGAGTACAAGGCTCGGGAGGAGCAGCTCATGGAGAAGATATCCGTGTTAGAAGCGCAGCTCGCGGGGTAGACGGGGAAGGGGGATGGATGTGAGTATCGTGTGATTCGTAGCGCGCGCGGGGTCGGCGTTTGGGGCGCGGCGGCGGGAGACGACCGACCTCGCGTTTGGATCGAATGCGCCGCGTTCGTTCGTCGTTCTTCCTCCTCCTCTTCTTCTTCTTCCTCCTCGCCCTCCTCCTCACTTAAAAGCGCCCGTGATGTTGAACCGCTTTTCAAACGCGCGCTGGACCTCCTTCGGGTCCGTCTTGAACTGCTTCCCGGTGCCTTCCAAGACGGACGTCGCGGTAGCCGCGTGCGCGTCGTCCATCGGCGGCGGCATCGGTATCTCGTGGCCGTAAAAACCGCTAGTGCTCCCGCCGAAGAGTTTCACCAGCTTCTGGAAGCGCTCCGCGCAGTCCGGGAACTTCCAGCTCCGCGGCGTGTACTCGACGTCGTCCACCACCTCGTCATCGTCCACGCCGCCGACGTTCTCGACGTCGTCGACGCCCGCGACGTCGCGGACGCGCCAAAACGTGCCCGAGTCTGGGGGCCTCGCCGACGCGGCGCCGCCCGCGTCGACGACGCGACCCGCGGCGGTCGCGATGGCGTCGGACAACGCCTCCGACGGCTTCTCCGCGCCTTCCGCCCACATCGCGTACACGTACAGCGCGTCGGCTGTGGCGTACTCCGCGGCGGTGCCGACGAGGTGCATCCCGTGCACCGCGCGCGCGAGGCCGTACGCGCCGAGGTTATCCCCGGACCCCGCGCGCGGGGGCGGGCAAAACGACAGCACCGCCCTCGGCCCGTCCGACTGCAGCAATCGCGTCAGACACTCGCGGACGATCAAGAACGGCGCGCGAACCGTCGGGTGGAAGATTTCGTCGAAGTCGAACCCGCTGCAGTGCGTCAGCGACGTCGTCGGCCGCAACGGCGTCGCCGCGGCGCCGACGCCCATCAAGTTGACGACGGCGTCGAGCCCGTACGACGCTTTCGTCGCCGCCTCGACGTGCTTTGGCAGGCTCTTCCCGTCTCGGAAGTCCGCGGCGTGCGTCTTCAGACGCTTCTTCATCTTCGCCGCGACCGCGGGAATGGGCTCGAGCGGCCATATCGTCTCCGGGGCGCAGTGCGCGTTGAACGCGTCCGCGAACGACGTCGGCAGCGACGCGTGCTTCGTGTGAAGAAGCATCGACACCTTGCAGCCGTCCGAGAGCAGCGTCTTCGCGGTCTTCGCGATAGTCTCGCGCGTGGTGGCGTCGTCCGCGTTCGCGAGCACCAGCACGACGACCGCGCGCTCCTCCTCCTCGGTGGTAGTCTCAGTTTTCTCTTTGATCTTTTTGTGGCGCCATCTCGACGCGCGTTCCTTCGGTTGATACGTCGGCGCGGAGACTTCGTTGACGATGAAAAAATCTGGCACCGGCTCGGACACGGTCGGGTCCACGTTGTAGTACGCGTTCACGTCCACGTCATCGTACGCGCGCATCCCGCGCAGGACGTCGTCGTCGATGAAGTGACGGTTCGAGAACTCCGATCCGGGGGCGGAGAGAATGCGAAACGCCGCGTCCGCGACCGCCGCGGGCGTTCGAGACAGGTTGGTCAGCTTCTCGCCGCCGATGAACTGAGGGTCGTTCCATACGAGCGAACGTCGGGGTGGAGTTCAAAGGCGTGTCAGTTGGAGTTGAAAGGCGCCGAGGGCGGGGATTAAAACTGAGGCGTTGGCGGAGAGAAACGCCGGCAAAGTCCTTAAGGATCGGCGTTCTCCACGCGAACGCGGTCGTATGGGGACCAGTGTGCGGGACGCGCCTGAATCGCGGCGGTGGCGACGGCGTACCGCGGCCACAGCGTGTTGCTCGAGACGCCCTTGTACGCCGCGGGTTTCTCCGCGTCCCCGCACTCTTTCGCGAGCGCGCTCGAGAGGAACCCCATCGCGATCTTCGACGCGCTGTACACCGTGTGCGGTTTCAGCCACGCGGCGTCCGCGATGGGCGCGGGCGCGACGAACAACACGCGCGGGTTCGGGCTCTCGTTCAAAAACGGCAGACACGAGTTGGTCACGATGAACGACCCTTTCACGTTCACGTTCGTCATCTTGTCGAAGCGGCGGAGGTCCGTGTCGATAACCTTCGTCGGCCAGTGCGTGGACGCGTTGTTTATCAAGACGTCGATGCCGCCGAAGCGGTCGACGACCGCGCGTATCGCGTTCTGGACTTGCTCCGCGCTCGTGATGTCCGTCTTTATCGCCACGACGTTCGGGGTGGAGTTGAAAGGCGTCAGTTGGAGTTGAAAGGCGTCGATGGCGGGGATTGAAAGCGTGGGGTGGGCGGAGAGATGCGACGGTGAAAGTCCTTACGGATCGGCGTTCACCACGCCATCGCGGTCGTATGGGAACCAGTGCATAGAACGCACCTTTATCGCCACGACGTTCGGCGCGCCCTCCCGGAGCGGGCGGTTCTCGAACTCGCGCGCGACGACGCGCTCGCCCGCCTCGTGGCACGCCGCGGCCGCGTCTTGGATCGTCCCCGCGAGCGCCGGGTCGTTCTTCGTCGTCTGCGCGAGGAGCGCGACGTGCGCGCCCGCGCCGGCGAGGCGCACCGCGATAGCCTCGCCGATACCTCGCGACGCGCCGGTCACGACGACGACGCGGCCGTTTAAGTCGAACGCCGCCTCCTCGATCTCGTCGTCGTCCCCGATCGGCGCGAGCGGGTCGACTCCGCCGAGGACCTCCTTCACGCGCGCGGCGCGCTCGGCGCGGAGCGCGGGGAAGAACACCGGCGACGTCTTGTCGAGGACGTCGCGCGCGCGTATCTTCGTCACGGGCGTCCCGGCGTTCTCTCGCTTGTACCCGTGCTCGGCCTGGAGCTGCTCGAGCGTCGCGGCGTCCATGGCGACGCGATCGGGGGGGCGTTCACTTTACGTCGGTGGGGGGGAGGCGCGCGGTGGTGCGGCGGCGACGCGAGCTGGCGCGCGCGGGCGTGTGCGGCGATATCGCGAGAGGAGAGAACGAGAGAACGAGGGCGGGAGTTCGAACGTCGCGCGAGTTCCGAGGTTTCCGTTCCGTTCGTCATCGCTCGATCGAACTCTTCTGCTACTGTAATGCTACGTCGTGGTTCCCTCTCACCGTCCGTGCGACCGCAAGTTCGCGACGATCTCCTGCGCCTTGATCGCCGCGGCCTGGAGCTCCTCGTGCGTCCGCGGCGGCACGCCCTTCGCGAACGCGCGCTGGTACTCCGCGATCGGGAAATACTCGATCTTCACGCTTCGACCGTCGAAGAGGCGTCGGTGGAACCTGTGCGCCGCCACCGTCGCGGTCTCCACGCGCGCGAACTCGACGAAGACCTCCCCGCGATAGACGGAGGTGTCCACGGGTCCCGCCGCTTCTTCGGCTCCTTCTTTATCTTCTTCTTCTTCTTCTTCGGGCTTTTCATCCGCGTCGTCGTCGTCGTCGGCAGTTTTAGTTTTCGCCCCCTTCGCCGCGTTTTCTCCGCCGCCGCCGCCGTCCTCGCCGTCCACCTCGTCGACGTCCACGACGTGCGTGGACAAGACGTTCCCTAACGACTCGCACTCGAGCTTCACGTCCTCGATCGCGGCCTTCATCGCGGCCGCGTCCATCCCCGCGGCGAGCACGTTCTCGAACGCGAGAACCCGTTGCTCCGGTCGCAGCAAAGGCTCCGCCGCCGCCGGAACCTCGTACGCGCACGCGCCGTCCTCCTCGCGCACGTCCCCGACGTCCGGCGCGTCCGGGGTGGCGAACGCGGCGACGAGCCTCCTGCCGTTCACCATGACCCCGGTCAGTCCGGACACCGCGTGCGGCGCGACGGTGGGGTCGAGATATTCGAACCACGCGCGGCCGCGTTTAATTCGCCCGTGCGCGTCCGTCTCGGCTCGCATCGCGCGCACTCTCCCGAACGACGCGATTATCTCCTTGAGCTCCAGGACGTCCAGCTCTCGGTCGCCCAAGTTCCCGAGGAATATCTTCGTGTTCGTGTCCGGGACGGACGGTCGGATGATCTTCTCGAACGTGCGCTTCATGACGTCCTTCATCGTGCCGTCGACGACGAGCGGGTTCTCGCTCGCGACGTAATCCTTCGGCCTGCGAATCTTCAACAGGTTCCCCCTCACGACGATCCCGTCCAGCGCGAGCAGCGCGCACGCGTCCTCCACCGCGGTGCCCTCGACGAACGAGTACCCCTTATCGCTGATGAACACCTTCTCGACGACTCCCGTCGGCGCGTCGAGCTTCGGGTGCAGCTTCTCCGTGCCGTCGACGCCGTGCCACGGCGCCGCGCCCGCGACCATCACCGCGTCGTGGAGCGTCTTCCCGAGCTCATCCTTCGCGTCCACGCCGATGATCGCGGTGTTCAAGTTGTGCACGTACACCCGCCGCGAGTTCTTCGTCGCGTCTCTCCACATCGTCCGGTGATACTCCACGACCACGTCCGTGGCGTTCCATCGCCCGTGTTTCATGAGCGGCGCCGCGGATGCGCCGCCGACGGTGCCGGGCAACCCGAACCCGAAGCCCTCGCCGTCGCCGGACGGATCGCCCATGGATATCCCCCCGACCGTCGACTGCACGACGAGACCTCGCTCATGGTTTAAGCCCTGCGCGGGGATGAGCTGCCCGGACATGATGTGTTGCATGTTGGCGAGATACGCCGGCGTCATCATCGCCGCCGCCGCGCGCGCGGATTCCATGTCCGGGCCTCTCATCGGTGCCTTCTTCCGCTCTCTCTTCTCCCTCTTCGATTCGTCCCCGTCCCCGTCCCCGTCCCCGTCCGCGTCCCTGTCGCGGTCCCGGTCCCGGTCTCGGTCCCTGTCTCTGTCGCGCTTCTTTCGGTCTCTGTCCTTGCGACCGCGGTCGCG
>Ga0255756_1003604_pt1 | contig 15495 bp, 8 predicted proteins | sample 011ome_20_FD_179956 | JGI IMG/M metagenome (GOLD analysis project Ga0255756, IMG submission 179956) | Coastal salt marsh microbial communities from the Groves Creek Marsh, Skidaway Island, Georgia - 011509CT metaG (version 2) | ecosystem: Environmental > Aquatic > Marine > Intertidal zone > Salt...
TACGATTTCCTATTTGCGGCTCCGCTGTATTCCATTAATTCATCGAGTGCACGGACGGAAACTGCGCGTTGCCTTACATCTCGCGCGGCAGCAAACGCGCAAATCGCGAACACGCTCCACGGCTCGATCGCATCACTCGCACTACCTCCTTTATTAGGGTTTAGAAACCCTAAAAATTTTTACGTGTAAAATTCTCCCCCGCGGTAAGTGTTTTTCTCCTCATTGCAGAGGAGAACGAGACGAAGAAGAAGAGATGACGACGACGACGAAAAGACGCGACAGCACCAAAGGAATGCTCGCTATACTTTGTCTCGTTTTATTACATTGTTCTTTTGTTTCAGCCCTCTTTGATGATGATGCGCGAGAAGAGGACGAAGGATCATCGTCACATTTCCTTCCAGGGGAAACGAACGAGGAGCCGCGTGGAATGGATGCGCGGGATCTGGCGAATAAAATCCTCTCCGGCGGTAAAACCACCGCGCCTGTTCCTCAACCGAGCGACGATTCAAACGAAACCGATGATAAAGATGAGTTTGATGCGCATCGCGACGCGTTCGCGTACCTCGAGACGCCGAAATCGTTCGACGAGAGCGCGAGGGATGAAAGCGTGGACATTCGAAGGCACGAGGCCATTCTGGACCACATTTTGAAGGTTGAAGAGGCGGAGGAAAAAATGACGGAGGAAAAGCGGAAGGAAGACGTCGAGGAGCGAGACCTTTTGGCATCAGCAGTATCGTCGTCGAGGAGGAGGAACGACGGAGAATTGAGGAGCAATGCACGAGAGCAGCATCGATTGGACAGTCGCTTCGAGGATTGGCTTCGTAAGTTCCCGGAACGAGCGAGCGCGTATTGCGGCGGGAAAGATGACGAGACGGAGGAGGCGTTTGCTGCGGATGCTCCATCGTCGTCGTCGGAAAAGTTTAGGTTGTGTCCTCAATCGTTCGCGCGGGAGCGGATTTATCTGGAAAACCTCAGACGGGTGGAAAGGCACAACGAAGCCGTCGAGCGAGGGTGGCCGACGGAGACAAAGTTAGAGCTGAGCGTGGATAATCAGTTCGCGGATTTGACGAAGAGTGAATACGAGAGATTGATGAGCGAGAACGGGATGAGGAAAAGCGAGGAGGTGACGACTTTGAAAAACCAGCTGCCTTTTTGGAGAGACAAGAAGAACGCGGAGGAGGAGGGAGAGATGGAAGAGGATTTTGAAGACTCGAGCGAGAAGAACAACGTGGTCGCCACGAAGGAGATGAAGAAGTTGACGGCTGGGTCGTACGCGATTGCCAGTTTAGGACAAAGCTCTGAGGAGAAGATAAAAGATAATCAAAGCGGTTCTTCTTCTTCTTCTTCTTCTTCTAAGAAGGGTATTTTCGGTAAAGTTGTCGAGGAAGTAGACGACGAGAAAGACCAATCCGGACCGACGCTGGAGGAGTTGAAACAAGCAATCATCGACGACGCGAACGAAAACGAAACCATCGAAAGTGCCGTTCGCGAAGTTGGTGGTGGTTCTATCGAAACGACTAAGAAGACGGAGAACATTTTATCCAGACAGTTCCCAGAAAAAGAACGCGAGGCGGTCAACGCGAGAGTTATCATCCCGAAGAAGATGCAAAACGCCGCCGGGGTGAAGAAATTTTCCCTGAGTGACATCGAAGACGCGACGTTAGATCCGGAATTCGTGAAATATGCGTTTAAATACGACAAAAGGTCCGAGTATTGCGGCGACGACGACGATTCACAGTGGCCTTGCGAAGTTGCGTTTCGAAAGCAGGACGTGTTCCTCGCCAACGTGAAGGAAATCGACGAGCAAAATAGACTAGCCAAGAAACGAGGATCGCACATGCGCAAAGGCATCACGCGATTCGCGGATTTGACGCAAGATGAGTTCGAAGACACGCACGCGACGTACGTGCCAAAAGAACATCAAGAGGATAAAGCCGAGAGAGAACACAGAAAGGCGAGTAAAGCTAAGAAGGATAAAATCGCCGCCGAGGCGTCTGCGAAAGGCGGTTCGAGAAAGTTTGGCAAACACAACCATCACGGATTGTTCGCGAACAAAGAAGCAGTAGTTTCGGTAGAAAACGAGAAAGATGTTTCCGTCGTCGCGAACAAAAAGGGGGACGACAAAACGACGACGACGACGACGACCGATTCGGTGACGAAAGAGGAATTCGCCTCGAAAGAAGACGAGGACGAAGAAGATCAACGACCAAAGAAGGAAGCCGGAGAAGAGGAGGAAATGGAGGAGGAAGGGGAAAATGTGACTTCCTCCTCTTTCGAAACGTCTTCTTCTTCTTCTTCTTCTTCTTTCAAGAAGAAAGCTTCCAACGCGATGTCGTCGAATAAGAACAAGAAAACCGTCGTCGTCGTCCAAGAAGGAGAAGAAGTTTCGGAGGCGGAAGTAGGAGAGAAAGAAGAACGGGACGAAGAAAAAAAGACAAGCACCAGAAAGCACCTCTCGAAAGAGCAACGCAAAGAACAAGAAGAACGCGCGAAGAAAATGACCCCGGACGAGATCAAGAAAGCTCGCAAAGCGAACAAGTTGAAGAACGCCAAGCAAGGCATCGCGCGCGAGCTCCCTCAACTCGGCGAGATCACCAAGGATGAAAACTTGAAGAAAAAAGTCGTCGATAAGTTCAACTTTCAAAACGAGAAGAACGAATCATCCGACGAGGAAGCCGAAGACGACGAGGCGTCAAACAACGTCATCGACGTCCAAATTCACGAGTTCAACGATCCAACTGCGAACACGACGACGTTCAAGAAACATTTCGATTGGCGAAACAAAATCGATATTGGTCCGGTGTATTCGCAAGGCGCGTGTTCCGGGTGCTGGGCGTATTCAACGGTACAAGTCATCGCAGATTCAAAAGCAATCAACACCGGTACTCGACCGGATTTGTCCCCGTATCACTTGTTATCTTGCGATACGCTCGATTCCGGGTGTCACACGGGTAACATGGCGACCGCGTACGCGTGGATCGGCGTCCAGCGCGACGGCATCTTGCGCTCGAGAGATTTCAGCACCGACATAACGTCCGCGGAAGAGTGTCCGTTACCGTCCAACTTAGGTTCGAACGGGGAAATACTCCCCGAGACGCAGGCTCCGAAACCGAAAGGAATTGGTATCGACGGGTACTGCGAAATCGCGCCGTTAGAAGGCAAAGATACCATTTTGGCTTTAATGCGCGCGGTGAAGCAACAACCCATCGCGGTTGGATTGAACGTCAAACCGTTACAATTATACGGCGGAGGTTTAGTCCAAGTCGCCGATTGCCCTCCCGCTTCGACGGATTCGGTCACCGCAATCAACCACGCCGCAGTTATCGTCGGTTGGGGCATGGACGAAGCCGCCAAGAAACCGTACTGGTTGATCAAAAACTCCTACGGCGTCGATTGGGGAGAGGACGGCTACGCGCGAATCGCCATGGAATTAACCGAAGGCGGCGCCTACGGCGCCTGCGGTTTATACTCCGAGCAAAACTACCCGTTAACCGATGGAACCAGTTGCGCCGAAGGCAGCGATAAGCGATGGTCCGAAATCCAAGGCTCCGAAGGTGACGTCTACTTGATGCCCGATTACGTCCTCGTCCTCCCCAACGGCGGCGGTTTGCTCACCCCGGCAAAGTTCACCGTCTTTGGCCACGACGTGACCAACTTATTAAAGTACACCTCGGTGTTCTGTTTCGTTTCCTGCATCGCGCTCATCTTGATGGAAATCGCCCAGTGCATCCACCCAGAAATGGAAAACTGGGGAACCACCGCGACGAGCAATAGTAAAACTCCCTCCTCCGGCGGCGAGCGCACTCCTCTGGACGGAAAATCGACGCGGGGCGTCGAAGAGGCGCAAAAAGAGACCCTCTTGGCGAAGAACGACGACGAGAAGACGAAGAGTCACACCCTCGCTCGAGGGAAAAAGAACACCACCTACGGCACGAGCGAGAACGCTTGAGAATAATAGTAAACGAGTAGTTGTAATAGTAACGGTAGCATCGTACGTATTAAGCGCGAGCGCGGCTTCACACCCTAAGAAAGAGACACACCCCGCGGCTTAAAATGCCTCAAAATCTTCAGAAAAGAACGCAACACATACGCGCCACGTTTACGAAGAAACGATGACGTCGAACCCTGCCGTTTGATCAAAACGAAAGAGATTGAGTCTTTTTTGTCCTTTTTCTCGACCACGCGACGCATGAGAGCATCATCCTCGCGCATCTTTTTCCTCCTTTTCCTTTCCGTTTCCGTTTCCAATGTTCGCTTTGAAGTCAACGCCGAGGAGGCTTTGACGGAGGATAACGGCGAGCTCGGCTTCGCGAAACAGTTCAACCCTTCACAGAACGATGAATACGATAACCAGGAAGTGCACATGTATTACGGCTCGTTCGGGGGCGCGTCAAACTGCGAAAACTGCCTCGTCAAAGCGCGATGGCTGGCGGAAAAATTGAGGGTGGACACCTTGCACGTTCCGGCGTGTAAACGAAAACCGGGGGACGAAGAGCAATTTCCAACGATGAACCCGATGGAGTATTTCGACGAGAGGAGTTTACGTTCGTGTAACAGTAAGAGCGCGGTTCTCGCGATGGATGGGGGTGATGGCGATGCGTATGATTCGTCGTTGGCGTCGCCGGCGTATTCGTTCAACGTGGAAAGTTTAGGCAGGAGGATCACCGCGGACGCGGTGAACGGGATGCCGTGTTTCGAGCTCGTCGAAGGGTGGTGCGAGATTGAGAAGCACCGTCTCGGGGAGTATTTAATACCGAAGCATAAGTATAAAGTTGAGTGGAAAGTGGTGACGTCGAATTTAGAGGAAGCGAAAGAGAACGCCGGTCCCGGGAAGGAGATTTATTTCGCCGGGATGTACGATTTCGAGCCGGTGGATCCAAAGACCGGGAAGAAGTATCCGAACGTGTGGCAGAAAGAGGCGCAAAGGTACGTGAAAGGCGAGACGGAGAAGTTAGGGTGGGCGGATGAAGCCGTGGAGAAGAGGCGAAGGGAGCGAGACGCGGCGAGAGCGAAGAAAGCAGCCGAAGCGAAAGAGAAGAATTTTAACAAGGACCGCCACGACAAAAACAACGACATCAGTACCTTTGGGTTATTGCCAACTGGTGAAACGCTCGGACGCGCCGTCAATCAACAAAACATACCGCGCAGAGATATGTTTTTAGCTCGAGAACAACAAATTAGACAGCAGCAGTTGCAAGCGGAACATCAACTTTCCGAGGAGACTTTTCGCGAGGCGTGGAACGAAAACGCAAACTCGAACGCCAACAGACGACGGGCGAGAAACTTATTAGCGTTTAGCAGCATCGAACCGTGCTATTCGAACGGGAACTTGAACGATGAAATCTACGAAGAAGCGAACAAAGAGATTGAAAAGTTGAAGATTGAACCGAGCGACACGTTGTGCGTCCACTGGCGCCAAGAGGATTTCTTGTGGAAGAGAATAGGCAACGATTTCGTCAAAAACGTCAGCTACGCCGCGGAAAGAATCATTCACAGAGCAGAAGCTTCGAAATTGAAAACCGTTTTGTTGTTGACGAACGACCCGGAGGTGTACCCGGACGACAAACGGTACGACGGTCGCGTCGCGGTGAACACTTTGCGAGGCATGTTGCACGAAATCGGCGGTTTACGCGTTGAGTGGTCCATGCACCGGAACGAACCGGACAAGAGCAAAGCGATTTACATCGACAAGGCGACGTGTTCGATGATGGTGGATTTTATCGGAACCGGCAAGAGCTCGTTTACGGCAACTATCATGGACATGCGCCAAACGCACGAGTTGTGTTTGATTGACGATCCGAAAGACGCGCGGTTGGGTAGAAAAAGCAATCGTAGTATTAATAGTAAAGAAGGGAACGCGTTAGCTACAACAGGAGAAAAATCGGCGGCGTCGCCAAGGTTCAAGTATAAGATGTGTTTGAAAGAACAGTACGGTGGCGTCTCCCGCAACCATCGATCGCCGTTCATCTTCCCGAGTGACGAATTCGAACACCCGATTCAGGCGGTGGAGACGCTCTTGGACAGCCATACTAAGACCCCGTCAACGAACGATGACGACGATTCAGACGACGACGATGGGGACGAAATAGACTTAAGAGGCGGTCCGGAAGTCGTGGACGAGTACTTGGCCGAAAAGGAGATCAAGACTTTTAAATCGAAAGAGAAAAAGATCGAACCGGAGGTTGAGAAAATAAACCACGACGAGTACGTGCGAGAGTACCAAGAGGAGAACCAGCAGTCGAACGCGATGAAGGAGTTTTCAGTTCTAGATCCATCGATTAGCTCAGAGGATTTGAAGTTAGATTTGCGTGAGTTGGACGACGACGCTTCGGTAGAGTGCGATCGGTGTTACGCGGCGATGCCACAATCAGAAGTCGCGACGCCAAACGCCGAGATTTGGTTGACGACGCCGTCGTGCGAGAAGTGCGGAGTGCAGCTGTTGAGAGTGCAAAAACAACGCGCGAATCAAGGAAGCGAGAAGAAGAAGAAGAAGTAGTAGCAGTAGTTACGCGAGTAGTAGTCAAGTTTGAAATGTGATTGATAATAGTGATAAATTTAATTAATTATTGAATAACGAAGAAACGTTTACGCTTGTAAGATTGGCTCCTGTCCTGGAATTAACTGGAAGCTCGGCGTACTTTTCGCGATTTCCAACTCGGACTCGTCCATATCCGCTTGAATTTGGTCGTACAAAGGCGTGGACATGTATCTCTCCGAGGTGTCCGGAAGCATGCACAAAATCGAACTGCCTTTTGGCGCGGATCGGGCCACTTTCAAAGCGCCACTAAAGGTTGCCCCGCCGGAGATACCGGTAAAAATGCCCTCCTTGGACGCTAAATCTTTCGCGCACTGCATGGCATCCGGTCCGTCGATCGGGATCAATTCGTCGTGCAAGTCAATCCCGGATTCCAAAACGAGCGGGATGAAATCTGGCGTCCAACCTTGAACCGGGTGCGGCGTAAACGCCGGGTGCGACCCGACCGGCGCGCCGGACGGCTTTCTCTCCGTCTTCGTCCCAGACGCCAACAACGGCGCCGCCGACGGTTCCAACAAACAAATCTTCACGTCCGGTCTCTTTGCTTTCAACGCCTTCGCGACGCCGTGAAACGTCCCGCCGGTCCCGTACCCAGTCACAAAGTGCGTCAAATTCTTCCCGCTGAAGTCTCTCAAAATCTCCTGCCCGGTCGTCTTCTCGTGAAACTTCCAGTTCGCCTCGTTTTCAAACTGACTCGTCAAAAACCACCCGTGCTTCTCCGCCAACTCTTCCGCTTTCTTCACCATGCCGGTGCCTTTCCCGCCTTTCGGCGTGACGATAACCTTCGCGCCTAACATGCGCATAATTTTACGCCGTTCGATCGAGAACGGTTCCGCCATACAAATGACGCACGGGTATCCTCTTTGCGCGCACACCATCGCAACCGCAATACCTGTGATAGAGAGAAAGAGAGAGGAATAAGAATCATCGCGTTTTGGTGAATTCTGGGTCCGAATTGAAACTCGCGCGAGGGAAGAAAAATATCTCAGAAAAGGCCTAAACCGCCTAATTAAACGACACCAATCCGATCAAAAACCCATCCAAAAGTGCGCGCTTAACAAACAAAACGTACCCGTATTCCCACTCGTCGCTTCGACCACGGTCATCCCGGGTTTCAACTTCCCGCTTTTCTCCGCGTCTTCAATCACGGCTAACGCCAAACGATCTTTCACCGACGATAACGGGTTGAAGTATTCGCACTTGACGTACAACTCGACGCCGTCGGGGGCTAATTTGTTTATTTTCACAACCGGCGTGTCGCCGATTAAAGACGTTATGTTCTCGTGGATCACGGCTTTTGGTGCGAGAGAAACTTTGGACGTTCGTTTAACGGTGGTTTTTACCGCCCGTGGGCACGTGGAGATGGATTGGGTGAATGATAACATGGTTGATGTGATCGATCGATTGAATCGGATTGTGGCGCTTTTCGGTCCAACTGTTTTCTCGAAAAGAGAGGAAAAACGCGAACGAACGACGAATGTCAATGTCAATGCGAGGAAGGTAAACGACGCTTAACGTGTGAAGGTGGTTTCAATCAACAGGCGCGCATTGTTTACAGTTTCTCTACGTATCTCGCTCTGACTACTCGCGCTAAAATACTCTGATGCGTCCGTATATTCTTAATCCGCGTAGAGGGTACTCTCGGCGAGTTTTATCTTTCCCGCTTTCGTGCTCTTGTTTTTGTTCGCGGACAACATTGATTTTTCTTCGTGTTCTCCTTCTTTAGTATTATAGCTGACGTTTGAATACTCTCGTTCTTTTTGTTCGTCGTCACTTTCCGCGGGTAAGACTATTCGTAAAGGCGTGGTTCTTTGGACGTCTTTCAACGCGTCCGAGGAGATTTTGCTGACGTTTTGCTGATTTTTGTTGCTTTTGTTCGAAGAATTCGATTCGCCTTCCAATTCGAATAAAGTCCTTCGGTACGTTCGAAACCATTTGCGAGGCATGAAATCTAATCGATCAATCATCGTCGGTTCGAAAATAGATTTCAGCATTGCCACGTGATTATTCTCCCAGTTGCCGTCGAATCCGTGATACAGTCGACTCGGCGCGTATTTTTCAAACGCGGTGTCCTCGTGAACGTGCCAGTGTTTGAGTTTGGATCGTAATAGTATGACTTCTTCTTTTTCTGCTTTTTCTTCCGCGTCGTCTTCAACATCTCCTAATTCTATCGCGTCGATGGCATCTTCCGTCGCTCTCGATCGCGCGCGAGAGTCTTCGTACGCGAATATGTCGTCTGATGAATCGCTATCGTTACTCTTACTTTTGTCGCTCTTCCTACTAAAACTTTTACGACGATCGTAGTAAAACGTCGGCACTTTCCTCTTCAAAACCTCCATCTGTTCCTCAAACTTCGCCCCTTCTCTCAAACTCGCATCTTCCACCATCCTCACTAAATTCTTCACCGAAAACGTCTCCATCGTCTCTTCGTCGATTGGTTTCAAGAGAAACTTCTCCTGGCGTCTCGTCTTTTCAATTTTCCGCTCCTCTTCAAATCGACGCATCAAATGCCCAAACCTTCCTTTCACCCCGTACGCTAACTCGAGAAAGTGTCTGTAATCGTCCCGGTCGCCTCGTATCGCGCGTTCCATCCGTCTCGATTGCTTCGTCGCCTCTTTCTTCCACACGCGTATTTTCTTCTTGGCGAGTTCACACCTGTGTCGTCTGAATTGCTCCGCTATTCTGTGGTACCCGAAATGTCTCAACGTCGGGTCTGGGAACCGTTTCGCTTGTCTCAGAGCTTTGCGGTATAAAAGGAGCGTCTGTTTTTGCTTCGTCCGTTCGTTTCGGTGGTTTTCGTGTTCGAATAATCCTCCTTCGACGTAGTTTCCGTTCGCGCGTTTCTTGTTGAGTAAATCCAACAAACGCTTCGTGTCCGTTTGGTCGTCTTTGGAATGTTGCACTTGATAGCTCCGAGAGGAGGAGGAAAACGAAGATACGAACAACGAGTGGTGAAGCTGTCCTCCTTTTCCTCCTCGTAATCCTCCTAAAAGGCCTCCGAAGCGACGGCACGAGGACTTCATGCGCGAATAAACAATGCGCGCGTTAAATTAATGGCACATTGGCGTCAGAATTTATCCGCTTTAATAGAGATACAAAAGACGCGAGAGTACGCACACGAGACGTACATTCTCCCAGAATGCGAGGGGACAGACAGAGGTGGTTGCTCAAAACCGCGTGCGGGTCCGTCGTCGCCGGCGCGTGCGGGTATTACGGTACGTTTAGTATATCTTTCTTTTCAATCCAATCGAATTGAATTTCCCCGGGACGGGTTCCGTCGTGCATTTGCGTTGCGTTTATTAACCTCTCTTTCTCTTTTTAAACAGTGGTGCACGCGATCAGAGACTCCCCGAACTACCGGAAGTTTCAAAAAGCGACTGAACAGTACGCGACGGCGTTTTATGCCCTGAGTGAACTCGTACAAACGATCGCGACGGATGTGAGTGATTTTGTCCTCAACGAGGAGGAGGAGGAGGAGGAGGAAAGGAACGTTCGAGCGGAGAGCGAAAGAGGATGCGGGACGACGACGAAAACGGAGGAGGAGGAGGACGAACGCGAGGAGCAGCAAATGCGTTACTCTAAACCGGTACCGAAACGATTGCGGCGAATGTTGCGGTGCGCTCAACAGCCGGAGGTGATGGAGGCGGTGTCGGATTTTATCGCCGTCGGCGTGATGAAGAGCGTGCAAAGAGCGAACGACATCGGGGCGGGGATTTCTCTTTTAGCGCCGAATAGTTCGAGTAATAGCGATGATGGTGGTAGTGGTAACGGGGGTTTGCGTGTGTTGGAGCAGAGAATGGCGGACTTCGCATCGCGAGTGACCGAGACGGTGTTGAAAACAGAAGAGAGCGCTTTGAGGTTTAACTCTATTTTTACGAATTGCGTGGAATCGGTGGCGAGAGTGACGAAGAAGGCGCTGACGTTAGGTGTTGGAGCGGAGGAGGGAGAGTCTCCTCTCACGTACGAAACCGTCGCAGACTTGGCCATGCGAGAAATCGAGAAGCGTAAAAAGTTTCTTTTTGATCTCATCGACGTCGGCGTGCGATCGTTCGTTTCGGAAAATCAACGAAACGAGGCGAATCCGTTCAACGACGTCATCAAAGCGTTAGAGACGAACCCTCAAATCGGATTCAAATTGATCGATTCAGTCGCGACGAAAGTGGTGGAAACCTACGTAGCGGAAACGCACAAGAGCGGGTTCGTCTCGGAAATGGCGAGACAATCGAATAAGAGGAGAGGCCCGAGAAGTCGCGGATCGATCGCAGATCTACCCGCGGAAGAGTTTCGCGCGAGCGCAAGTTTTGCGATGGAAAAACGATTGTCCATGGGAGAAGATCAAGAAGGACAAGGACCGAAGAAGAAGAGCGGATCGCCAAAGACGCCGTTGGAAAGAGCGTTGGCGCAACAAAGACGAAGAGAAGAGGGAGAAATCAATGAAAACGACGATGATGAAGAAGATCAAAATGGAGATAAATCCATCCCGGGAGACTCCGCCGGAGATGTTCCAGACCAAACGCCTAGATTCAACGGGTTACCGCCTCGTAGACCGTCCAACGCGAACCTCGCCGCGGAACAACATCCCACAACGGGCGGCGGAAGTGGTGGGAACTTTCGAACGTTCGAGGGCGAACTGGCGAAAGATCTATTCGACGTCGTGAGAGCGACGCCGAATTCGCGGAAGTTCGCGGTTGAAATGGCCACGCAGTGCGTGCGATCGGCTACGAGTGCGATCGTTTTCGCGCTCGTCGACGTCGTGCGCGTCGAGCTTCGCAAAGTGTCCAGAGGCTTCCACGACTGGATCCAAACCGGCCCGGAGTTTGACGGCATCATCGATATTCGCATGATATGGGCGAAACGCATGATGATGTTCGCCGTATTCCTACTCATGATACGCGTCGTGTGGAATTACGCCGTCGGAAACGACGTGCTTTCTTAGTTAGAGAAATTATTTATTAAAACTTTGAACAACTGCTCTATATTTTGCGCTCTACTATTGACGACATCATCGCATCTTTTGCCGCAATTTCTTCAACTCGTTGCAATGTCGCATCTCGTACACTTTGCCTTTCTCTCTCTGATCTCTGGAATAACTCCTCAACATCCTCTCTTTCGTCCCTCTCTCGAACAAGCACGAGTTTTCTAACATGCCTTGATAATCGCGTTCGATCGTTTGCTCCATGCGTTGTCGATTGAACGTTCCCGGGGTGAAACTTTTATCAAAATGCGCTTTACTCTTCACGTAATACGGCACGTCTAACTTTTTCGTCTGCAATTTCGTCTGATACCCGCTGTTCGGTGAATCCGGAAAGAGTTGATAGTGCACTTCCGGCGCCGGCGAGAACGCCCACAAGAACAAAAACAAAAGAATCGGAATCATTTGCATAAAGTTCCTCGCAAACGTCGACGCTAAATGTTCCGGTTCCGATTGATGGTACTGTCGTCTACTGCTATTATTACTTCTATTCTCTCTCTGTCTCTGCTGCTGCCTCGCCCTTTGCTCTCGATGCGAGTGAAACCCGTGCGCGTGAAACCCGTTCCCTCCGAACGTTTGAAACCTCACCCCGGGTATACCTCCGCCAAAGAACATGTTAAAAATCTCCCTCGGATCGATATCGTCCTCAAACCCACCAAACGGCGAGTGCGCTTGCCCCGCGTGCCGCCTCCGCATCCCACTCGCCATACCTTGCGGCCCTTCCTCGCTCCCGTACCTATCGTACGCCGCCCTTTTCTCCGCGTCCGACAAACACGCGAACGCTTTACTCACAATCTTAAACGCCTCCTCCGCGCCCGTCCCTTGACACTTATCCGGGTGAATCTTCACCGCTAACTTCCTGTACGCCTTTTTAATCTCGTTCTCCGTCGCCGTTCGCGAGACGGACAACACCGCGTAGTAATCGTTCTTCTTCGATGTGATATCTTTCATCAACTTTTCTTGTTCCGCAGTCCCTTTGACGTGCGCGTCTTCGCCTCGTTTCGTCGACTGTCCACTCGTCGTCTCTTGCGCCGTGCGTCTCGCACTCGCCTCTTTCGCTCGCTCCCCGGGATGAGACGAAGACGCCGCGAACCCTTTCGCTCGTCGCTCTGAAATCTCCCGCGCTAACTCAGCAACCTCTCGCGCCAAAGACGAGGAAAGTTTCGCGGCTTTCTTGGCAAATTTCAACGCGGAATCCAAATCCGACGCGCACGTCGCCGAGGCAAGTTTCGAGCGAGAAATGTCCAAACATCGAGACGCCTCGTCCGCGTTCATTCTGTTTTGCGCGTCTTAATATGATATCTCCGCTGAATACTCGTCGAAGGAAACCGTGCGCTTTGATAAGTGTTCGATGTGTGTGTGTTCGTGAGTGAGAGCGGAGAAGTTGTGACGTGCGATTGGATTATTTGACTCGAGTTTTGAACGGACAGAGAGAAGAGAAAAGAAGGAAGCGAGAGGTCGGACGTCGCGCGTTGAGAAGAGTCTGTTTCTCTCTCTTTTTGAGGAAGAGTAGTTTATCTGAATCTTTACATTTATTACGACGCGTATAACTCGCCGCGTTCGTATCGCCAACCATATGGTAATGGACAGTTATTGTCGAGGAGGTATTGTACGCAGTCGGTTTGGTTTTTCTTGTGCGCGTAGCGTACCGCCTGAGAGTTCCACGGCGCTTTGGCGGTTTCGCGCAAGTACTTCAAACAGTCCAAGTGGCCGTTCATGGCTGCATACTCACACGCACACACGCCATATTTATCAAACTTACGCTCAACAAGATATTCGAGTATATGAAGATGACCATTTAAAGCCGCCCAATAGGCAGTATGCCTATCCCAAGGCACTTTCGCTTCTTCGCGTAAGTATTTGAGTACCTCGAGATGACCTCCTATGGCAGCAGCTGCACACGCACTCTCATCAATAGGACACTCATTTGCCACGCAATACTTTACCATTTCCAGATTACCTTGTACTGCGGCCAAATTAATCGTCCTTGAATTCCACTCACACTCTTTCTCCTCTCGCGCCCACTTGAGCAACTCGAGTTTATTCGTTCGAGCAACATTCCAGCAGAAATATGTTTCGTCCCACCAATACGGCCACAACGATTTATTCTCCAACGCAAACTCCAACGTAGATATCGACGACATCTCTTCTATTTTAAACGCCTTTTCTAAATCATCCGCGCGAGACGATCTCTGAATCAACTTTCTCGTTTCACTATTCACATCGTACAAGAATTTCACGTCCGTCGCATTCAATCTCGGAATGATATGCGTCAAACTTATATCGTCGTTCTTCACGACCAAATCCCACAAAGAATCTCTCTCCCCAACCTTCCTCTTCCTCGCTCTCGTCACGACGCCTTCCCCAGACAACATGACGATGCTTTGTGTGTTCTTACGCGTCTTCTTCTCTCTCGTTTTAGTTGTGATTCTTTTTAAAAATTCCAAAGCGCAAAAAAAGACTGAAGAAAAATCGATCAAAAATGCACACAAGAGAAAGGAAGCGTCACGCACGAAGATACGATTTTACGATAGTATTAGAGCAAAAGTAATAACGGTCATTCAAAAACGAACAAACTCTCGTGCTTTTTTTCCTTCTTTTTTCTCTCATCTTTACTCTATGCCTAATCTCAGCGTCACCGCTAATCTGTGCGCGTCCAAGCCTTCGACCTCGGCCATCTTCGCCACGTGAGGGCCTAAATTTTCGATGCCTTCCTTCGTCAACTCTTGGACGGTCATGTATTTAATGAACGAGTCTAAGGAGACGCCAGAGTACATGCGACTGAACCCGTAGGTGGGTAAGACGTGGTTGGTTCCAGAGGCGTAATCGCCGACGGATTCTGGGGTGTATCTTCCCATGAAGATGCTTCCGGCGTTGTCCAAGGACGGGAGTAAACTTTCCGGGTCTTCGACGTTGACGATTAAATGTTCCGGCGCGTACGCGTTGGAAAACTTGACGACTTCGTCCATGTCTTTCACGACGACGCAGTAAGAGTGGCTCAACGCTTTTTCCGTGATGTCTGCTCGAGGGAGCTTGTTCGCTTGCACTCGAACTTCTTCGACGATGCGTTCGACGTTTACATCCGGCGTGACGACCAAAACGACTTGCGAATCCGGGCCGTGTTCGGCTTGCGATAACAAATCCGCCGCCACGTGGCTCGGATTTGCATCTTTATCCGCGACGACTAACACTTCGGACGGTCCCGCCGGCATATCGATCGCGCACATCGCGTCGGAGTTTTGCAAATTCATCTTCGCCGCGGTGACGAATTGGTTCCCCGGTCCAAAAATCTTGTCCACTTTCGGACACGTCTCCGTGCCGTATCCCATGGCTGCCACAGCTTGCGCGCCTCCGGCTTTCAAAATGTGCGTGACGCCTGACTTTTTCGCGCAGTATAAAACTTCCGGGCAAATCGTCCCGTCTTTCAACGGCGGCGTGGCTAAAACCACAATCGGACACTTCGCAATCATCGCCGGCACGGCTAACATGAGCGCCGTCGACGGCAACACCGCGGTCCCTCCTGGAACGTACAAACCAACCGACCCGATTGGTCTCGCCACTCTTCGACACCTCACGCCAGGCATAGTCGTCACGTCCACCTCTCCCGTGTTCAACTGCGCCTCGTGAAACTTCTTGATGTTCTCAAACGCCACGTCGAACGCTTCTTTCACGGTAGGGTCCAACGACGGTTGCGGAAAGTTTTCAATCTTCTCCACCAAGGGCGAAGGCCTGACTTTATCGAACTTTTCCGTGAACTCTAAAACCGCGGAATCGCCTTCGTCTCTCACTTTATTCACGATTGGGTCCACGATAGATGCGATGGAGGTAAAATCCACCCGCGGTCGCTTCAGTAAGAGCTTTTGCTCTTCTTTGGATAATTGATCGTAGTGGTGTGTTTTGATGGTCATTCGATCTGTTTCCGTCGTCGCCATCATCTTTACCACCGCCCCTAAACCGGTTCGCGTTGTTCTCGTCGTTGTTTTCGTCG
>Ga0255756_1003608_pt1 | contig 15487 bp, 7 predicted proteins | sample 011ome_20_FD_179956 | JGI IMG/M metagenome (GOLD analysis project Ga0255756, IMG submission 179956) | Coastal salt marsh microbial communities from the Groves Creek Marsh, Skidaway Island, Georgia - 011509CT metaG (version 2) | ecosystem: Environmental > Aquatic > Marine > Intertidal zone > Salt...
TGACGTCAATCCTCTCGAACGTCTGACTATCACTTCACCTGTAACAGAAATCAAAGCAGGGAACGAGACTGACGTTATCGCTTGATCACCATTTTTATTCTTTCCGAAATTAAAATCAAACTCGATGCTCCCAGATATGGCTTCTACGCCTGTAAATACGAGCTGCGTCGCGACCGTCACGTTATCGCAATCCTGGTAAATCGGAGAGCTTCGCGACGCAACATACTCCACTCGTCCTGTCACATACGAACCGATCGATGTAATCGCGACGTACGTACCACCATCAATTGAATCCGTCCATGAATACAAGCACGTTATTGGTGGTGGCGAAGGCGGTGGTGGTGGCGAAGGCTGACTCGGCGGCGGAAAAGGCGAGGGAGGGTAGCTGTATTCAACTTTAGGCGTACCTTTTCCAAAAGTAGCCGAGGTGTAACACGAATTTCCCGAATCACATTGCGGACCTAAGAGAATAGTCAACGACGAACTCTGGCCGTTCGTCACGTCCGTGTTGTCGCTGATATCAATTCCATACTCTCCCGTACACATCGCCCCGTCGTCGAAATCGCAGCTTTCTATACTTCTCAACCCGATCGAAACCAATTTTTTGTTATCAGTTATTTCCAAACCTTTATTGTTAGCGTCGGAACCAATCGATCGCGTCAACGCATCGAGAGAAATGGCGGTCAAAGCGTCGTTTCCGTCAACGATTAACCTCGCCGTGTTCAAAGTTAACTTTGGCAAACTAAATTGCGCGAGCGCGGCGTTTGAAGACACGTATATGCCGTCACTGGTTTCTAACAGTGGTAAATCAATCGTCGTCAAAAGAAGGCACGAATCAATCTTCAACTCTCCTCCGATCGTTTCGAGTTTACTCGACGACACGCTCGTCAACTTTGTGTTCGACGATACCTCAAAATTGCTCGAAACTTGCGTCAACTCTGGAAAAGAAAGCGAGGTCAACTTCGCGTTCGCTTCGCCGGTCCCCTGGCCACCGATTTTGATATCACCGGCAACCGTGACGAGATTGGGAGCGCTGAAAGATGCCAACGCGCTTTGACCGTTGACAATAAAATTCCCATCGATGGTCTTCACGCCGGTTAAATCCAGCGAAGTGAGGGAGGAGGAAGAAATAATCTGCAAACCTCCTTGCAATACTCCGTCAGAGGTGACGTCTTTGCACGATGTGCCTGAAATCAACGCGGTGAGCGTATCTTTCGTGCACGTGAGCGAAGAGCACGTGCACACGCCAGCTTCTGTCTCCCAATACGACGGTGGACCACACGTATTACCGCACGCTTCGCACGCGTCCGCGAAGGTTTTTTTACAAACGTACACATCCGCAAACTTAGCGTCTCCCCCAAACATATCTTCAAACGTACAGCCAGATCCCGGTTCCCACCTGGTAATATCTTGCACGAACGAAGTCGCGCCTTCAAACATACCGTTCATATTTTTAACCTTTCCCACATTCCAACCGTCAATGCCTTGATCAAACATGGAGGCGAACCTAAACATATCTTGCATGTAAGTCACTTGCCCGGTGTTCCAGTTCGAAATATCTTGATCGAAGTTTTCCGTGCTGGCAAACATCTCCGCCATGGTCGTAACCTGTGAGGTGTCCCACTTCGTGATGTTTCCGTTAAAAGACTTGTCTTTGAAACTTTGCGCCATGTTTTTAATCGCGCTCGTGTCCCAATCCTTCATCGACCCCCATTTTGTCATGGAGCAATCGCCCGTAATGTCCAATGGCCGTAATTCGCCCGTAATGGCCGGGTACGAAGCGCTCAAACACTCGTCGATTGCTTCTTTAAACTTATCGTCCGTGTCAATCGGACACGATTCAAACGCAACCTTTTCCAAAGTCTCGTCTTGTAAGCGATAATACGTTCGAAAGTCGTTGAAAAACTCATCCCCTGACTCGAATCGGTCGTCGATGGCAAACGTCGTCGTCGCAGAGGCGTCGTCTTCGTACGCGATGTCCGTGATCGAAGCCTTCGTCGTTCCACTCGTCTCCAAATCCGTCGCCGTCACGCACGGGTCTGCGATATTGCAACTCAAAGAAGAGTCGCTATTCGAGCACAACGGCAACGAATAATTCAGCGGTTGATGATAGTAAGATTGGGCATCGACTGCCCAAAACTTCCCGCTTCCCGTTCTTGAGAAAAAACAGTCGCACGCGAAGAACGCGATCAGCAGAGAAAACAACGTCGTCGCTTTCGATCGACCTCGTCTCGATGTTGCTCCTCGCGCGTTCATGTTTTTTTCTCCTTTGCTTCCGCTGATTTTTTGGGTCGACGAAAGCGCAAGAGTCGCGATCGTCGGCCCTCTCGACCGAAACAAAAATTCTCTCTCTTACTCTTACTCTTACTCTCTCGAAAGGCGAAAAGATCGAGGTAGGCTTACCGCGCGATCGCTGCTCTCAGCGCTCGAGCCGAATTCGCGCGATCGTATGTACGTTTTCCTCTCTTTTTTGTAGTTCTCCCGCTACACAGGTGAAAAGAAGAGGAACAAATTGTTGTGCGGATGCGAGAGCGAAATTCAAACCGTGATGAGTAAAAAGTAGGTTAAAAAAAATCTGTTGAAATTTTTTTGTGCTGGCGAATTTTTTTTGAAAAAGTTTTCCCATGCAAAATCTCTTTCTGTTGCTCTCCAATGAATTATGGAGGAGTAAACTCTGGAGTCGTCGTCGAAACGATCGCCGCCGCCGCGCTCGTCGTTTTTTCCTCCAGAGTTTTATCATCATCATCATCATCATCATCATCATCTCCTCCTCCTCCTCCTTTTTCTTCTTCTTTGTCTATTTCTATCTCTTCTATTTCTATTATCTTATCTAAATCTTCGTCTTCTTCGTCGCGTAAATGTTCGTGGAAATAGTTTCGGTGCTCCGAGACTATGGAGTCTTTGACGTGCGTCACTTTCTTGCTCACGACGTCGGCGCCGCCAAAGACTTGGAGCCAGTATATTCCGGCGAGTTCTAAGTGGCGCGCGAGAGGGAACCATCCGATTTCGCGTGCGAGCGACCAGAGGAGCGACCAGGCGACCCAATATTGAAGTTGCGCGCGGAGTTTTTCCGTTCGCGATGTCGTTATTCTCGTTCTCGTTCTTTCCTCCTCTTTGTTTCCTTCTCCATCTCCAGTGTTTGGCGCGCGCTCGTTTGTTATTAAGAAGAACGTGTTTTGCATCTTCCCGTTCACCAAAGATGTGTTGATTGCTGCTTTCGTGGACGAGTTTGAAGATGAAGACGTGATCGTTTCCAAGGATTTCAAGCAAGGAACAAAGACGCCGGCGATGGCGCATCCGTACCTACAAAACATCCCCGGAACGAGGAAAAAGAGCGAACACACCAAAAGAGCGCCGGTTGTGTTCTCCAACGCGACGCGCGAAATTTCACCCAGCCGCGGACTAAACATGCCTATGATAGAAACGCACGCGCGCAACCACACGATGATGACTCTTTTCGACGCATCTCTGAGTTTCCTCGTCAACGCGTTTCTGTAGCCGACTAAACCGCCGCCGCGATTTTTCGTCGTGAGCTTCCTCCTCGCTCGTCTTTGTTTCCTTTCCACTCTAGTAGGTGGTAGCGGTGGTAATTCACCTTGACTGAGGCGATGACGACGTCGACGACGAAGCTCACCGGTGTAGTCTTCATCGTATTTGTCGCCTCGTCTTTTCTTTCTTGATGAGAAAAGCCTCAAAGAAGATTCCGACGCCGCAGACTCTGAAGACGAGGAATTCAGCATATCCTCCGCGTCTTCCTCGATTCTTTTCTTCTTCTTCTTCTTCTTGTGCTTGCTACTTTTATTACGCGCCTGTTTATCATCATCATCATCATCATCGTCATCGTCATCATCGCGACTTTCATGATCGATGCTATCTTCAGATCTATCGTCGTCGTCTTCGTAGAATACGCCATCCTCTTCCGCATAGTCGGCGTCCGTTTCTTCGTCTACGTCCGAACGCAGCGCCGAAGCCATCATCATCGAAAGACTCGAAGCGCTACCGCTACTCTTCATGTTCATCTCCCCTCTCCTTTTCTTCTCCCTCCTCCTTCGTCTTCGCGCCGACGCAAACCTTTTATACATCGGCGCAAACACCGTATCTACGGTGAAATACGCCCCATTCATGAGCGGCATCTCTAGCCAAAGAACAAAGACGCAGCACATCTCCAGCCAAGACGGCCAAAACAAACTAACGCTGGTGGATAGAAAAGGCACGTCCGCTAAAAGCGCTAAAGGGCCAATCGCAACCCAATATCTGGCCCATTTCTCAATCTCCTCCTCCTGCTCCTTCTTCGCTTTCGCATCTGCGTTTTCTCCGTCACCGGCGTCGTATTCGTCGTTCTCTGCCTCCTCCAATCTATCACCTTCTAACGCCGTCAACGTCATAAAAATTGGATATAAAAACCCAACGCTCGCGAAACAATACCTCGTCCTCAACACTGAAACCCTCAACACGGTTGGCACCGCTCGCGTTACGACCACCTTGGCGCAATAAAAGAAAATCGCGTGCGGCACCACCTTCCCCAAAAAACCAAGAAACCTCACCGTCCTCTTCCGAAATTTCCCTCCCGACTCCGCGATAGCTCTAGGAACCGCTTGGGTCCAGAACACCTTCAACCGTCGCATCCTTCTCGTCCACCTCGCCAACGGTTCCCACACTTTCCTCCTTGCCGCTCTCTCCGCTTTCCTCCAACTCTTCCACGCGCGTTCCTCGATTACAAAACGTTTCCGTTCCACCGCCGCGCGAACCATCATCCACTTCGCCCCAAACCGTCTCACCAAAACCTTCCGCGCGACCAGCGCGCCGTTGCGCACAAACGAAAACAATAGAACACACGCGATGCCTTTTCGCGCTAAGGAAACAAAACTCCCTCGCCGCGCGTAGGAGGCCCGCGCCGCCCCGTCGCCTCCCGCTTCGGCGGCGTCTTCATCCTCGTAATACTTCCCCCGCCGCGACGACGAATGCATCATCACAAACCTCGCCATCCACAACCCTACCCGTTTCCCTCGATCAAACGTCGCTCTTTTCAATCGCATCGCCGCCGGCCAACTCGCCTTCGCGAATAAATACGCCGCCGCTCTCGCGCTGCGCAGAGATAATTCGAGCAACTCGTGCGTCTCGAGCGAGTCCACGTCCTTCGAGACCGACGAAAACGATTCAGACGGCGACCACGCGCCGCAGGCAAACGTGTCGTCGTCGCGAAGAAGCGTCTTCTTTTCCTCTTCTTTCTCGCCGCTTTCGTCGTCTCGTTTTTCAACGCGGTCGAAATCGTCCTCCTCGTCCACTCTTCCTGGCGGTTTCTTCCGACGACTTTTCACGCGCAGACCGTCGGCTGCTTTTGAGTGCGCAGACGACGACGAGGGAAAAAAGAAGGGCGAGGATCGCGACGCGGGGTGATGATACCACCACCACCGTCGGAAACACGAGGCGAACACGACGCCGAAGAGGAACGCGAACGCGAGGTGTCTTCTCTTCGTCGCCCGATGCGTCGTTGATGCATTCCTCCGTGTCGACGAGGGAGCGTCCGTCGTCTTTGTTTCCTCCTCCTCGGGGAAAGCTTCCGCTTCCTCCATTTTGAGTGAAGATTTTCGCACGCGCGAGCGATAGAATGTGCGCGTAAAATAAAGCGACGACGGACGGGCGAAGCGCTCATTAAGGTTTACTTTTCGTCGCGCACATACGGTTGATATCATCGCGTCGTCACCTTCAAAGGACGCGTCTAAAAGGTGCTCGTAAAGGGCGTGTACGAAGGCGGAATGAAACGGCGAAATCTTGGTCTCGTCGTTGCGTTCGTCGCGCTTTTGTTCGCGCTCTCGCGCCTCGCGTGGACGACGAAACAGCGCTCGAGTTTGCCGCTGATGTCGCCGTCGTCGTCTCCTTCTTTTTCTTCGACGACGACGTTTGCTCTCCGGGACGGCGACGGCGAGAAGAGTTTGCAACGAAAAGAAGAAGAAGAAGAAGAAGAAGAGGAGGACGAAGAGGAGGAGGAGGAGGAAGAAGAAGCCGCGAGGACGAAATCGTCGACAGGAACGGATGAGATGCCGTGGTTCCCGGAGAACATGGAAACGAGAACGCGGGATATCACCGCGGAAATTAGGAAAACGCTCGTGGAAGAGAACGGATGGCGGCGACCGAAGATATACACGCGGAGAGAGGATACGGACGCGTTGAAGATGTTCGATGGAATTGAGAAGGAAATCGAGACGTTTAAAGGTGACGCGGAGGAGTGGAAGAGAGTGCACGCCGTAGGTGGTGCGGATTCTTTGGGCGTGGTGTACATGGCAACTGGGAATACTCGGTTTATCGATCGAGCGGCGATGGTCGCCAGTCGATTGAAAGCGCACTCGAAATCTAAGTTGAGTAAACGAGTTCGATTTTGTTTGTATACCGATCGCAGTTTGTACGAGAGTTGGATGAGCAAGTTGGTGGAGACGAGAGAAAAAGTGGAGAAGGAAGGCTGGGATACCGTCGGCGTGACGGACGGTGGGGGATGGATTTCGCCGATCAATTCCAGAAAGAAATACATGCTCGGGAATCCGTTCGACGAGGTTGTGTTTTACGAAGGGTTGGCAGACGTGTTGGTGGACGAGAAGTCGGTGAAGCAAGTCGAGAAGAGCGTGGCTAAACGAAAGTCGAGCGGTGGAAAAGCGACGAATACGAATTTACCGCTGATATTTTTCTTGAAGAAGATTGTTTCTTTAGCGGGAGCGCCGTACGCGAGAACGATTTTCGCCGACGGCGATACTTGCTCGTGCGGCGATTACGTTGGGGAGATGTTCGAAGAATTAGAAGGAAGGTTTCCATCGGATCTAGAAGTCGAGACTGGGAAGGTAAAAAGTAGTAATAGCAATAGTAATAGTGGTAGTGGTAGTAGCGATAGCGATAGCAATAGTAATATCATTAAAAGGCAAAGGAGAAAGGAGAGTAGCGCAGAGCCGGTGCCGAAGAATGGATACGATTTCATGCACATCGTCGACCCGGCTCGTAACCAAGGAGGCAATCATCTCGGTTATGATTTGCGCGAATTTTACGAAACATCGATCACGTATCGAGAGGCTAAATTCAGAAGAGTGAACAAAACGTTCGAGGAAAGAAACGTCGGTTTTATCGTCTATCGTCCGAATAAACTCACGACGACGATTTTTAGACAGTTTGCGGAGCTTTTACTCGGCGCGATCAACCATAACGCGATGGTACGAAACGAACAACCCGCGTACACGGAAGTGCTGTGGATGTGGAAAGACGTCATACACGAACGCATTCTGAACAATCGCAACGACGTGTGCAGGAAACTTTCGAAAGGCGAGAAGGAGTATTGTCAGAAGCCGCCTTTCAAGCCGCACAAGTTGGCGAGACCGGGACCGTTGTGTAGGAGAGGTTGTCGGTTCGCTCACGAGAAGTGCGAATGTTGGAAGAATCGATATTTGAACTCGCAATATAAAGGTGGTGGTAGTGATACCGGTAAATGGTCGAACGCGACAGTTAACTAGCGTTTTATGCGTTGAAAATCATTGAATGAAATGAAAAATTTTTCTATAGCGTCGCAAAATTATGCTCGTCGAGTTTCGCGTTTTGCATCGCGCACTCCCTCAACCAGTTTCCGTTGACGATGAACAACCCTCGTTTTCTTCCCCATTTTACTTTCTCCGTATTATCCGCTCTCGCTAGAACGTGCGTGACGTTGTCGTTCATCGCCGTCGCAATGGTCGCTCCTAGTCCCACGGCTACGAGTAAAAGCGGGTGTCGATCTGGTCTTTCGTCGTTCGACGGCGTAATGCCGCTCGGTAAAATGACGCACCCTTTCAGAAGGAGTAAAGAGGACGCTGGATCAACACTCTCAACATTACCACCATTTTCGCCTTCACTCGCCATGCCGTTACGTTCAAATACTTCTCGCACGTCTTTATGATCTTTCTTTTCTCGATGACCACTACCATCGCTAAACGCCATCATTCTATGCGCAACCGTCAACACCGCCAAGACGTCTTTCAAAACTTCTCTGTGTTTCGCCGGCGCGCCTTCCTCCTCCGCCTCGCCTTCGTCCAAACCTCTCTCCATGACGCTCGACTTCTCCATTTCCCTAAAACTCGTAGCCGATTTCCGAAAGAAGTGGTATCTATCCACGCGTATGAGATTCCTCGCGTGTCTCGGCCACACCCGGCTCGTATCGTCCACGATCATCGTACAATCGTCCCCGCCTAAAACTATATCTAAATCCTTCGTCTTTGAACACGTAGAATCGCTATTACCTATAATCCTTCCGTGGAAATATTTCCCTTCCGGATCAATCAACGACGCCATCTCGTGCGCGTAATTCTTATCCCCCATCGTGTACACGTGCATCCTGCATATCTTCGACGCTTCTTCCAAAAATTCAAACACGTACGGTCGAAGCTTCGTATACGTCGAAAAGTGACTCAAACAATACAAATCCGGAAACCGAGGCCGCCTTCCTCCACCCGCATCTCCACCACCAACTAACCCGAGCAACTTACTCCTCAACTCGTCCTCCTCCTCCCTCTTCTCCACTTTCCTATCCAACGACTCTCTCTCTTCGTCGTTCAACTCGTCGAACCGACAGGAGTTCAACAACGTGTGGTCCAAATCCAACACCAAGAAAAGCTTCCCTTGATTCAACGTCGCCATTCTCTCCTCGTTCTTCGCCTCCCTCAAGAGCTTATCGGAAACGGTTAACCCTTCGTGTAAGTATCGCACGGCTGTTTCCGCGTTCGCGCCGCCGCGCTCCTCTTTTTTTTCTTCGTCTCCTCCTCCTCCTCCTCCATCATTTTTTACCGTCGTCGCTCTTTGCCCGCAGTGCACGCAAATCCCAAACATAAACGCCGGGTGTTCGCACTCCTCCGCGGAGTTCGTTTTCTCGTTGTTCTTCGCCGCATCCCCGTCTCCGCGCACAAAAGTTCCCGCTCCATTGTTCACCACTTTTCGTCGCTTCACCAACCGTCTCGCGCCGAACGGAATGTTGCTCGTTTCAATTTTCCCCGTCGTCGTCTGCACCGTCGTCCGCGCTTCCTCCTCCTTTTTCTTTTTCTCGCTCTCTTCTTCTTCTTCTTCTTTTCCTTCTTTCTTCCTCTCCAGGAGCGATTCGGTCATCTCTTTGGCCAGAGAGTCCTCGCTGCTGCTGCTCGTCGCGCTGCCGTTGCTTTTGTCGTTCGACATTCTTTTTTTTTGAAGCATCGACTGACACAAAGAAAAAACGTCTTTTTTTCTCTCTCTCTCTCGCATGTCTGAATGCAAATACGCTTTTTGTGCGCGTTCATCATCCTCGGCGCGCGCGTAACAAAACATAAAACGCGATGACGCATACTTCACGCGTTATGTGTGTATATATGTGTGTGTGTGAACGAGAACAAGCGCACGCGTCGTCACATCATCATCACACACTCTTCCCCTCCTTTTTTGTATTTTTTCCTTCTTTTTTGCTTCTTTCCTTTTTTTCCTCAAAATCTGCTTACAAAAATGGCTCGTTTTTCCCTCCTTTTCCTCAGCCTCTCCTCCGTGTTGCGCATCCTCGCTCTCGCGTTTACTTCGGTGGGAGTGTCGATGGTAACGGCGGCAGATTTTGAAGGTCGAAATGCTCCTGTTTTAGATTTCGGTGGGAAAATCGGGAGCAAAAACTTCGAGCGCGGGAGGAACGAGGAGGACGAAAGGAAAACAGTTGGCGAAAGCATTTTGGGGAAGACGGTGCCTCCTACTTTTACTCTCGAAGAAGAGGATACCACCTTTGAGGAGGAGAATACTCACGAGAAGAACGAGAACAAATGCGAGGAGTGCTTATCCTTCTTGCACAACGCGACCGAGAAAGTCCGCTCGAAAGAGTTCCGAGCGAGACTCTATAAAGTCGTGGACGAGATGTGCCAACGGGTTTTCCCTGACGATGCAGGGGAGGAGGATGATAAAAAAATCGCCGAGTGCGAAGCGCTCGGGAAAACGTACGCGAAGAGAGCGATCGAGTACGTGAAGACGCACGAAGAAGAGACGGACGAGTTCGTGTGCGAGAAGTTGAACCTGTGCGCGGATGATGATGCTACCGTTTTCGATGCTTTGAGAAGGACGGTTCGGCGCGCGCGAGAAACGTTTGCCTCTGGCCGCAGATTCTTCGCGTCTTCTTGGTTTCATCCTTCTTCTGCTTCCTCCTCCGCCTCTCCTCCAACCTCGCTCTGCGTGTTTTGCGAATACGGAGCCTCTAAGCTCGCGGTTGCGATGAACGACCCGGATTTTGCCGCCGCCGCGAGGCGAGATTTCGTCGCCGCGTGCCGAGCCGCCGAGGACCGTTTTTCCGATAAAGAACAAAAGTGCGAAGCCGCCGCCGCGGAGTACGAATCAAAAATCTACGACGCCGTGCAAACGTGGTTGGACGACGGAGAGGCATGCGAGGATCTGTTCAGCTGTTAAATCGTGCGATTTTGCGAGCGTTCAATGCGCAAGAGAGAGAGAGACAGATGTATAAATACAACGTACACATATAACACTAATATGGACGAAAGTATCTGTAACACCACACTTCAAGCCTCTGTCTCACGCGCGCGCGCGAATATATATATAATACTAAATGTCCTCCGCGTGCTTCGCGGGGACGACGACGACGAGAGGTTACCACTTGACCTCTTCCACCGCCTGCGGTGCCGCTTCGGCGACGGCGACTGCGCCTTCCGCCGCTCGTTCTCCGCGCAAAACCATCACCAATTTTCCCCGTCGTTCGAGCGCGATGACGACGACGACGACGACGACGAGGGCAGCGGCAGCGGCGGCGGGTGAACACCTGGCGTACGAAAAATGCCTCGCGCTCCTCGCGTCGACGCCACCGACCGTCGCTCTCCCTTACCATCCGACGCAAACCGTCCAAAACGTCGTCCGCATCGCGTTGGAGGAAGACGTCGCAAACGTCGGCGACGTCTCGTCGTTATCGACCATCCCGGAAGATTTACGCGCGACGGCGACGTTACTGGCGAAAGCGGACGGCGTTTTAGCCGGGGAACACTTAGCGAACGAGATTTTATCCATCGTGGACGAGGACATCGAGGCGTTCTGGCAAAAACGAGACGGCGAGGAAATCGAGAGAGGGGAGATTTTCTGTTACCTCAGAGGGTCGGCGAGAGGGATTTTACGCGCGGAACGCGTGGTGTTGAATTTTATGCAACGCATGAGCGGGATCGCGACGCTGACGAAAAAGATGAGCGAAGCGGCGAAACCGGCGAGGATATTAGAGACGAGGAAAACGGTGCCGGGACTGCGGGTGATCGATAAGTGGGCGGTGTTGATTGGCGGCGGCGAGAACCATCGGATGGGATTGTTCGATATGGTCATGATTAAAGATAATCACGTGGCGGCGGCGAGAGGGATTAAGAACGCGTTGGCGTCGAGCACGACGTTTTTGATTGAAGGTGGAGAGAAGTACGAAGGTGTGATGATTGAGTTGGAGACGAGGACGATGGAGGAGGTTAGGGAAGTGTGCGGTTTGTTGGAGGACGCCGGGACGGACACGAGTCGCGTGCAGAGAGTGATGTTGGATAACATGTCGATGGAGGATATGCGAGATGCGGCGGGGATGCTGAATAAGTTTGGAGTAGAAACAGAGGCGAGTGGGAACGTAACTTTAGAGACAATAGGTGGGATTGGCGCGACCGGGGTGACGTTTATTTCGAGCGGACAGTTGACGCATTCAGTGGTCGCGTTGGACATTTCTTTGAACATCGAGAATAACCAATAGTTCTTTTTGTTGTTGTTGTTGTTGTTACAAATATGAATAAATACGTACTATATATTGTAGAAAAGGAAAGAGAGAGAGAAGGAGAGACGAGAGAGGTTATAAGTGCACCTCGTACTCCAGAAATTCCAGAATTTCGCCTCGCTGTAACGATTCAGTCAACCAATCGTGTCGGACGACTATTTTCCTAGATTCGCTCAGCGCGCTTTTAATTTCGCGACTCAATTTTTCGCTCGATTGAATAACGACGGCGTGTATCTCGTTTTGCTCCTCTTGCGCTCGTTTTAACGCTTGGTTCAACGCTTTCTTGGTCATTTTCCCGCACGTCATCACCGTGTTTGCGCCGGCGTGGAGCATCAAGTTTGAAAACTCGTCTTGGAAAAACGTGTTCCCGAGTAAAAGAAACGACGTGCCTTGAAAGTTCAACTTTGTCGGTTGCGTCGCGTTTTGACCGTCGTTTTCCATAATTCTGTTCTTTTCCAAGGATTCGCGGACCCATCGGACCGAACGTAATCTCGCACCAATTGCTCGCGCGTATAAGCACTTCGCGGTTTCTTTCCTTTTTTCGCTGTTGTTGTTCATCGTCGGGAGGACGACAATTTGCTTGCGCGCCGGAACGCGTTTGCTCGAGCTGAACTTCGGAATGCTATCGAATAAGCGGCCACCATTTTCGGTAATAGAAGCGCGCATTTCGTTCATCACGCGCGAGCTTGGCATGCTCGTAATCATGAAGGATAATCCGGAAAAAAGAGCGGTGGTCTTTCCACCACCACCACCACCGGTGATTGATTTCCTCTTCTCCGCCGAGTCTTCGACGGAATTTCGTCGCCGACTTTGTTGTACGCTTTGGGTCGATTTCCGTCGTTTATCCGTCGCTGATTTCCTCGATTTTGTCGCGGTAGATGTTTGTTTTATCGGCGTCAAGGACATACTTATGGTCCTAGCGGCGGCGTGGACGGACGAAGTTCGTCGCATTCGGACGTTTGATGCCTTTGCTTTTTGACCTAACGACCTCGAGGCGCTCGCTACTTTTTCCTCGCGTCTTTCGTTCCATTTAATCACGCGTTGTTGCGCGCTTTCGTCTCCGTCGATGGCTCGAACGTGCATTGGCCTACACGCGTTGCACGAACTGTAGCGGCACTTCGGACATCCAGAGAGGTAGTTCGACCACGTTTGCCCTTTTGACGCGGACGAGAACGTCGCCGTCGACGTCGGCGTTTTGCTCGCCGGCGGCGGCGGCGCTGCTTTCTTCTTTTTGGTGAGAGAAGTAGAAGCTGGAGGCGATGTCTTTTGCGTCGTCGTCGTTGCTGCTCTCGCGCTTCTTCTTATTCGAGTTGTACCTCGCGGCACAAACGGTGGTGGCTGAGGCGCTTCTTCTTCTTCTTCTTCTTCTTCTTCTTCCTCGATATCGACGTCTTCTTCTTGTCTTTGCGTGTCGTCAAAGAACTTTTTCGGTTTCCTTTTCCTCTTTGACGCGCGCATAGCGTGTGAAGAAATCTCACTCGTCCTCTTTCTTCCGCGCGGTTCTTCGTCCTCCTTGTCTTCCTCTCCAAATTCTTCATCGTCGTCGTCCTCCAAATCGTCAAAGTCTTCTCCTTCGTCCTCTTTCCCATCTCTCGCATTTCTGCAATCATCATCGTCCTCTTCCTCTTCCTCCTCCTCGGACGAAGACATTTCACCATCGCCGAGTATGACAGGCATGGAGAACTTTACGTTCTTTGGTCGATGCAGCACACCACCTTCGTCGTCTTGTTGCGTCAGTTGCGATCGATACACGATTTCGTCCTCCTCCTCCTCGTCGTCGTCGTCCTCTTCGATTTCGTCCTCTTGGTCTGTCTCGTTGACGCGTTGCGAGTAATATTCAGCGAGATCCGGCGACTGGTTATGTTTTTGTTCGTCGTCGTCGTTCTTATAATCGTCACCATCACCTTCTTCTTGTTCTTCTTTTCTATCTCCTTTACTTCGTTCTGTTTGCATTTCCACGTCGCTGGAGTTTGGATTTAAAGACTGCGGCGCTACGCTTTCAATCCCAAACGCTTGTTTCTTTCTCGTTTCCATTTGTTTCCTCAGCGCGTTTTCAGCGGCTGAGGCGACGACTTTAACCGTCGCCACGTGCGCGTTTCCGGACGGAGCCGTGGCGGAAACGTTCTGCGTTCCCACGGAAAGTTCCGTGGCGGGAATAACGGAGCCTGCGTTTCCACGTCTCGGCGGAAGCGGCGGCGGTTGTTTATTTTTCGCCGGTGGCGCATCCGCCGGCGTGGCCAGAATTGGTGCACCAGCACCTTCTTCGTCGTCTTCTAATGCTACATCTAGCGCGGCTTCCGCGGCGGTATCTTCTATGACATCATGTGCCGCATCGCGTGCGCGTTGCTGCGTGTCTTCTTCCTTGTCTTTTTCTTCTTCTTTTTCTTCTTCGTCCTCGGACGCGATGACTTGCGTGCCTACAATTTCTATCTCTTCGTCATCCTCAGATTCCCCCTCTTCTTCTTTTTCTTCTTCTACTACTACTACTACTTCTTCTTCTTTTTCTTCTTCTTCTTCTAAATCGTCCTGCGTCGCCGCAATCGTCGTCACGGGCACCGGTTCCGTCGCTCTTTCTCCTCCACCTTCCTCTTCCTCTTCCGCAAAACTCGGCTCTACGCGTTGCGTTCCTTGCGGATCAACCGTCTCGCCTCCGGCGATCCCGCTCGCTCGAAACAAATCGTTCCTCGACTGTCCGACGCTGTTATTGTTGTACTCATTATTATTCGTTTGCGTTTGCGTCGGCGTCCCGCCGTACTTCTGCGTCCTATCTTCTTCCTCGTCTTCTGCGCCTCTTATTTCTTCTTCTCCTCCGTCTTCTTTTTCCTCGAACACTGTTCGTCGCTCTTCCATCTCTTCCTCTTCTCGCGCTTTTCCCGCGCCGTCGCCCTCGCCTTCCTCCTCCTCCGCGACCACCGTCTCTTCCGTCTCCCATCCTCTCGATTCGAGTTCAAACGTCCTCTTCGCGCTCTCCGTGTTCATCTCCGTCAACTTCTCCGTCCTCTCTTCTCTCTTTTCAATTTCGTTTTCTTCGTTTTCTTCTTCTTCTCTCCTCGTCGTCGTCGTCGTCCTCGAAAACGTAAACTGGTCCATGTTTTCTTTTTGCCTCGCCATCTTCAAAACCATCCGACCTTCCCTGGCTAAAATCGACTCCTCGTCGTCCTCCTCGTTTCCTTTTCCTCCTCTTCCATCGTCATCGTCTCCGTCGTCTCGACGCGCTCGACCTTCGGCGGCGGTCGTCCTCCCGACGACATCACCAAAACCACCAACGAGGGACAACGCGGACCGAATCGCCTCTCTCTCGCCACCAGCCACGACGGCTCGTATCGCGTTTATTTCGTTCCCTCGTTTCGTCTCTTCGCACTGCAGGAGTAACTCTCGCTCGGTCGTTTCTAGATCTGTTTTCGTGAATCGAAAGTGCGAATTCTTTGAAGCGTTTGGTGTTGTTGTCGTCGTTGGATGATGATGATGATGATGATGATGATGATGAGGAGGTTGTTGTTGTTTCTTCGAGGAGGAAATCATGTATCTCGTCGTCTCTCGCGCTCGCTCTCGGAATGCGTTCACACGCTCCGTCTGTCTGTCTCTCAAAACTCCCAAACGCTAAAATGTGTTCTTCTGAGCGACGACACCGAGAGACTGAGAGAGACCGAGAGAGAGAGACTTTCAGAGAGAGAAAGGTGTGATGTGCTAAAAACAAGCGTCGTCGTGCGAAAAGAATGGCGCGTTTGAATGTTTTTGACG
>Ga0255756_1003614_pt1 | contig 15469 bp, 12 predicted proteins | sample 011ome_20_FD_179956 | JGI IMG/M metagenome (GOLD analysis project Ga0255756, IMG submission 179956) | Coastal salt marsh microbial communities from the Groves Creek Marsh, Skidaway Island, Georgia - 011509CT metaG (version 2) | ecosystem: Environmental > Aquatic > Marine > Intertidal zone > Salt...
ACGATTCCTTCAGTATTACCGTATTGACGTTGCTCGAGGACCTGGGCTTTTGCCCGAAAGGCGAGGGCGGTCGTTGGGTAGAGGGCGGTCGATTACGTTTTGATCGGCCAAACGATGGGCCGGCGTTAAATACCGATGGTGGTGGACTGTCATCAAATCATCCCGGTATGCGAGGGATCTTTTTGCTACTTGAAGCCACGCGGCAGCTGCGAGGAGAGTCAACGTCGCAGGTCGACAATGCCAAGCTTGCCGTTGCCCACGGCAATGGCGGCATGTTGGGCAGCAGGCACGCAGCCGGCACAATTATCTTGGGGAGTGATTAATATGAGTACAGATGTAACCAGACCTTTGCCCCGCACGGATGAGTTTGACACCGCCGCTTTTTGGGCGGGCACAAAATCTCAGGAGTTTCGCTACCAACAGTGCCAACAGTGTCAAACCGTAGTGTTTTACGCACGCAGTCATTGCACGGGCTGTCTCGATGGTGAGTTACAGTGGAAGGTGGCATCCGGTCGCGCAACGCTTTATAGCTACAGTGTCGTGCGGCAAAGCTATCATCCCTTTTTTCGCAATCAAGTCCCTTATGCGGTGGCCTGGGTTGATCTGGAAGAAGGACCGAGAATGCTCACGAATATTGTCGGTGTTGATGATCCCTTGAATGACATCACAATTGGTATGGCGCTGAACCTCGAGTGGGAACAACACGAGTCGTTAAGCATTCCCTTGTTTCGGCCGGCTTAGGCGACAGGGCTTTGCTTGAAAGCGTTGATGAGTCAGTAGTTGATGAGTTAGCAATTGATGAGTCAGCACTAGAATGAGTCGCGGGGAAACTCTTGCTAACTCTTTGTAACGTCGGAGACTTGAGGGGCTACGCGCCTGAGTGATCAGCGGTCGAGATAAGACAATGCTTGAACCTCGGCGCAACCTGGGGCATCGGGGTAAACCAATGCAGTTGCCAAAGGGCAGCAGGGTTTTGGACTTGGGCACGACTGCCAGAGCCGCTCATACCCTATTGCCCGTAGCCGCGTCACCCCGTTCGATAAGGTCGGGTGACAGTATTGTTGCCTGAGCCTTGCGCTAGGGATCGAGTTCTCATGCGCGCTGAAGGCAAAGAGTTTTTTGGCGGCGTAAAGCCGATAGCATTGGCTGCTGGCTGCGCTTCTATTGAAAAGCCTGCAACGTTGCAAACCGCTTGAGTCGAAGGCGGTCGTTTTCAGTCAAAAGCAATGGTTGCCGTGCCAAAAACCCGCGTTTCCTGCTTTGCATTAGCCACCGTTAAATCAATCTCAACGGTACTGGCGGCCTCATCAATATCGGTTACAACGCCGCTGATGGTGTGATCATCATCAGCCATAACCGGGGCCCGAAAGACCGTATCGATGGCAACAATCCGGGCGGTTGGTGCCCAGTGATGGATCATCGCAACCAAGAAGCCTTGGCTCATTACCCCGGGGATCATCGCGCCAGGTAGGCCCTCTTTTCGAGCGCCCTCATGATCTGAGAATCGTGGACCGGCCCAGCCGATCAAGGTCGCGAATTGACTGCCCATGGCAAGGCTGGTGTCGGGTGTGAAAGCGGGTAAGTCAGCGCCAAATTCGATATCTGCTAAGCCTGCGATCGTCATGCGCTTTTCTCCCTCATTACAATGCGGCTGTCTGAATTAGCCAAGTGCGTGCCTGCTTCATCATAAAAGGCCAGGCGAGACACCACAAAGATCATCCTGCCACTGCGGCCGGTCTTGGTATAAATGTCATGCAAGTGCGTCTTTCCAATCAGCACCTGCCCCGGGCGAATAGGCGCCAAACACTCAACGCCTTTACCCGCATCCATACCTAATCCGAACCGAGGAAAACCTGCAGGCAAAGATCTGCCACCGCTCAGGCAAGCCACAAAGGTAGGTGGCGCTTGAAAGTCTGGGTCTTCAGGGTCAGTGAATTTTGGCAGAGTCTCCCCGCAGAGCCGAGCATACTCAGCTGTGACTTGGGGATCGATCTCAAAGTGCTTTTCGTCGAATTCTTGACCAAGAAATTGATCTCTGATCGCTTGAATGTCAGCGTCCATCTGGTTGTCCTCGAATCGTGTTAGAGGTTTTTGAACGTTACGGCCTGGAATCGACCTTGCTTCAGAGCCTGCACCAGGTGATCCATAGTCTGGATGTCATCGGTGAACTCGGTTGCACATCGGCCGACATGTGACACGATATGCGAGTCGCTGCCGCCAATACCTAAATAGCCCTGCAGACCTGCACCGTCTTGGGCGATCTGGTCTTCATCATCGCGGCTGCCGCCATTATAGATTTCAACAATCTCAACGCCTTGGGGAATTCCGAGGGCCTCGGTATGGGCAAACATGCCAACTTTAGGTCTCCCTGGGTGACAAGGGACCGCTATGGCGCCGTGTTCATTTGCAGCAGTAATCACCTCTTCGAGCACATTATTGATGCTGCTGAAATCGAAAGCCTGGGTGAGGGCTTCGGTAACGCCATAGACTAAGACGTGGCCATACTCAGTTTCGACCTCGCTGGCTTTAAGAATAATCAGGTCATGGGCCTCAGCGAGGGCGCTGTAATCAGATTCAAAATCGAATTGTCGGTGCTCGGTCAAAACAAAACCGTCGATCGGTAATTGCTTGGCACGAATCCATTGACAGTAATTTTCGACCTTGGCTCTTCCATCATCAGATTTAATGGAATGGGTATGTAAATCGAGGATCACAGCGACGCCTAGTTTCCTAAGGAATGAAAGACCCGTTCTGAGTCACGGGCCATTATACCGATATCTCAAGGCTTGTGGAGGGTTGGAACAAGGGCGGTATGTTGGGGTGAGCAATGACGTGACTTTCCGTAATTTGAAAGAGGGCAACGGTATAGCCAAGGGGTGTAATCGTAAGCTTGCCTAGAGTGCCGCGTTGCAGTGATTGGTTTCTCGGCAAAGTGGGTGAGCCTGGATTAACAAGGATCAAGTCGCCCAATTTCGTGATGGATTCGAGATGCGTATGACCAAATAAGACTACATTGGGTAGCGGCGTAAACCGCGAAGCCAAGTGCTTTCGAACAACGCTTTCGGGTTTTCTGAGCGGCGACGGGCAGTGGTGCAGCATGCCAACTTGCAGCCCCGTAAAATCGAGAGTCCAGGTCTCTCGAAGCCGAGGATCATCTAAGCCAGCATCACCGTTGCCAAGGGCTACATAGGTTGGTGCGAGGTTGCTGAGGGTATCGACAATCTCGAGGGTATGCAGGTCACCGGCATGCAAAATCGCGTCGCATCCTTCAAAAAACGCTATCGCCTCCGGCCATAACGCTGGGATGGATCCAGGCATATGGGTGTCGGCGATTAACCCAAGGGTAACTTCACTCGTCATAGGTTGCATCAAGTTGTTCGATGCCCATGTTAAACAAAGTAAAGCCGACTAGATCAACAATCTCATCAATGCGTTTGGCGGTGGAGGTTCCGGCGCCATGGCCGGCATCGGTTTCGATGCGGATCAGCGTCGGCGCGGGCCCCGCTTGGGTTTGCTGAAGGGTCGCCGCAAATTTGAACGAATGCGCAGGAACAACTCGGTCGTCGTGGTCGCCCGTGGTTACCATCGTTGCAGGATAGCGAGTGCCAGGCTTGAGGTTATGTAGTGGTGAGTAAGCCCGAAGCGCCTCGAACATCGCCGGACTGTCATCGCTTCGCCCATAATCAAAAGCCCATCCAGCACCAGCAGTAAAAGTGTGGTACCTAAGCATGTCGAGTACGCCCACCGCAGGGAGCGCAACCTGCATGAGATCCGGTCGCTGGGTCATGACCGCGCCAACCAAAAGACCTCCGTTAGAGCGGCCTTGGATGGCTAAGTACTCTGAGCGTGTATAGCCCTCAGCGATGAGATATTCGGCTGCAGCGATAAAGTCATCAAAGACATTTTGTTTTTGTTGTTTTGTGCCCTGGATATGCCAGGACTTACCGTATTCCCCGCCGCCGCGGATATTTGGCACGGCGTAGATGCCGCCAAGCTGAAGCCAAAGCGCGGTGCTGGCACTAAAACTCGGGGTGATACTGATATCAAAGCCGCCATAGCCATACAACAGTAATGGATGACGACCATTTAGGGTAATGTCCTTTTTGTGGGTAATCGTCATCGGTATTTGTGTGCCGTCAGCGCTGCTATAAAACACTTGTCGAGTTTTGTAGGCATCGGGATCAAAACGCACATCAGGTTGAAAAAACTGAGTCGAGATGCCGGTTTCCGGCGCGAGCGCAAAAATAGTGCTGGGTCGTTTGTAATTGGTGAAACTGTAGAACAGTTGTGAATCGTCGCTTTTGCCCCGAGGCAAACTTGCTGATCCGGGCTCAGGTAGGGGTAGCTCTCTGATTTGCTCACCGCGATAACTGTATTGGAACAAACGGCTGCGGGCGTCGATTAAATATCGGGTAAATAGATACCCCGACCCGGTAGACACAGACAGTGGCATGGACTTTTCGGCGACCAACACTTGCCAGTGTTCGGGATCAGGTCGTTCGAGTGAGACCGAGACAATCTTGCCATTTGGCGCTTCATGGTTGGTATACAGTAGTAGGCGAGCGCCATCGTTATCGATCACATAAGTATCTGTGTTCGGTGCGGTTGGGATCCTAACGAAGTCGGCATTTGGTTGACTCAAATCTTTGACCAAAAGTAGGTTGCCAGCGGTGGTTTGGGCCGCAGAAATTGATAGGAATCGCTCGTCTTCGGTCAGGCTCGCTGAGGTATAACGAAATTGTTGCCCTTCGACGCCGCCAAAAATGCGCTCATCGTTTTGCTGGGCAGTGCCGAGGCGATGAAAATAAACGCGATGATTATCGACCTGAGCGCTGAGGACGCTGCCGTCGGGCTTTTGATAGCTGGAATAAAAAAACCCTTCATCCCCCAGCCAAGTAATCCCAGAGAATTTAACGTTGTCGATAGGGGACTCAAGGGCCGCTTGGGTCTCTGTGTCGATAATACGGATTCGTCGCCAGTCGCTGCCAGATTCTGAGATCGCATAGGCCGCAAATTTGGCCGACGCTGAGAAAGCCACTCGGCTCAGGGATATGGTGGCGTTGTCGCTGAAGGTGTTAGGGTCTAAAAACACCTCTGGGGCTTTATTTTGCTGTCGCCGCATCAGGACAGAATGGTTCTGAAGGCCACTGTTTTCATAGTAATAAACCCAATCGCCTTCTTGAAAGGGTGCCGATCGCCGGGGATAAGCCCACAACTGGGTGAGACGTTGCTTGAGATCGTCCCGATAGGGGATGGCTTGCATGTATGATTGGGTCGCTTGATTCTGCGCTGTTACCCAGGCCTCGGTTTCTGCGCTGCGATCATCTTCCAACCAACGGTAGGGATCAGCGACGGTCGCTCCGAAATACTGATCCTCATGGTTGCTAGCGCGGGTTTCAGGGTAAGTTAGCGCTGGTGGCTCGCTGATCGGTTCACCGCAGGCGGCTAGCATGACTAAGCTGCTGCCCGCCAGTAAGCGCGGTAGATAAGGGCCTAATCGGTATCCTGGGGTGTTGAAAAAATGAAACCAGGTTCTAATCATTGCTGTGCCTTTTTAGTTAGGTATCATGATCGCAGTTTTTGCGAGTGGCATTCGAATACTCAAGGGCTTAATCCTTGCCTTGGCAATTGATGGCGTGCCGTTGTGCTATGAGGGTTACCAGGTCGCGTTTATTTGCAATTTGCGGCGCGGTCCGTGACGCGCGTGCCGTTTTGCTGCTGGGCTCTGGTAAACCAAGGCTGGCGCTATTATCTCTGCCTTCTGAGATTTAATACAGGGTCTCCAGGCTCTGAGCCATTTATACCAATATGCCATGGTAGCGACCTTAGTGTTCATTTATGAATGATGCTCCGACAGGCTGACGTGATGCTGCAATCGGTTTCAAATACCGGCTGGCAAAAACCCGCTGAACGGCGATAGTTATCACTTTTAGCGACCAGTGTCGACGGTGCCGAGCGGCAGCGTCGCGTTAGGCATTTTGTGGCCGGTGCAACTGGTTTGATGACTTGATGGAAATAATTGGGCTCAAATAGGGCCATGGATGAGGAGGTAAACGGGGCTAACAGGCGGACGCCATCGCGAAGCATCGGGCTTGGCTTGCTCAAAACAATTCTCAGGGTACTTTTGAGAGAAAATCACTGAATGCAGCGATGACGGCTTCAGTGCGCTGCGGCCCTGCGATATCACCGGCAAAGACGTGGGCAATGGCACCGGGCTCAACGGTAATCGGCAAATGGGCTTTGTAGGCACTTTGCCACTGCTGATATACCGCCTTGGCGGCCTTTGCAGAAATTGTTGGGTCTTGGTCCATCACCATCAGCGCCATAGGTGTGGTCCAGTTGTGGCTGGGCTGCGATCGAAACCAATCCACGACTTTTTGCATCTCAATGACAGCCTGGATCGAGTAGCGGGATGTCCAATAGCGTGCGGTTTTGGCATTTTCGGGCGTCCAACTGCGTTCTTTGCCAAGGAGTAAAGGTACAAGGGTCCGTGCCCATGGCATGGTGAGAACAAAGTCGAAAGGGTTATTGATTTTAAAATTTGGCGCCATGAAGAGGTGCGCGTGCGGAGCGCCATAGGCGTCTCGCAGATGCCGGTCTGCCCAACAAGCCAGTGGCGAGCCGGTTGACGTGCTGACCATAGTGACTTGGTCGCCCAGTCGAGAGGCAATATCGTAGCCGTCTACCACTGATTGCAACCAGTCTTCGGCGCTCGCGGTCATTCCGAGCTGAGCCATGCCATGCCCAGCAAGCCTAATTTCCACCAGATTGGCGTGAAACCGCTGGGCAAGATGTTGGCTAATTGGGGCGGTTTCTTGTCGACAAGCTGAGAATCCATGAATGGCTAAAACAACTTGTCGGGTTTTAGTTGGCGACTCGGGCTCGTGAAAAACAATCCGTGCCTCAGCGCCTTCGATCACGTGGCGCTGATTTTCTTCAAAGGCTGTCAACCAGTCGCGCAAATCGCTCAGGGTCGTGGTTTCAGGCACTCTGGATGCCGGAGGATCACTTTTGAGTCTTGGTCTAGAAAACAACGTGCGCTCCTTGAAACCGCCATCGCCAAAAGGTCGTGGCGTTATGGTCCTGAAACCGGCCCAAACTTCGGTTTTTCCAGCCGGGTTTACCCGCTTTTGACCGTAGCGGGCAGGGCTTAGGAAGTTTACCGCAATTAGGTTGTTTTAGTTTCGCTATTGGGAGCATTCTAGTAAGATCGCCAGATGCGACTGCAAGCGATAAAACTGGCCGGATTCAAATCATTTGTTGATCCCACGACCGTGCCATTCCCAAATAATCTGTGCGCCGTCGTTGGTCCAAACGGTTGCGGAAAATCTAATATCATCGACGCAGTTCGATGGGTGATGGGCGAGGGTTCAGCAAAAAATCTGCGTGGTGAATCGATGACCGACGTCATTTTTAATGGCGCCAGCAGCAGAAAGCCCGTAGGGCAGGCCAGTATTGAACTACTATTCGACAACACCTCGGGTCGGCTGACCGGCGAATACGCGGCCTACTCGGAGATATCGATTCGGCGCCAGGTTTCCAGAGACGGCCAATCAAGTTATTTCCTCAATAGCGTGAAATGCCGCCGAAAAGACATTACCGACATTTTTCTTGGCACTGGACTCGGTCCGAGAAGTTATTCGATCATTGAACAGGGGATGATCAGCCAATTAATTGAGGCAAAACCCGAAGAATTGCGCACTTACTTAGAAGAAGCAGCAGGGATTTCAAAATATAAAGAACGGCGCAAAGAAACGGAGCGGCGCATTGCTCATACCCGGGACAACCTCGACCGATTGACGGACCTGCGTGAAGAGCTCGAAAGGCAGCTGCATCATTTAGAGCGACAAGCAAAGGCTGCCGAACGGTACACGGCGCTTAAGGCGGAAGAACGCACTTTAAATGCCCAACTGCAAGGCTTGCGATGGCAAGCGCTAGACCAGCAAGCCGCCCAGCAACAATCAGGCATCCAAACCTTAGATGTGGAGCTGCAGGCCAGAATAGCAGACCAAAGAAGCATCGAAGCAGAGATCATTACCTTAAGAGATCAGTTAACCTCAGCAAGCGATGCGCTCGCCCAAGTGCAGCAGCGGTTTTATGACGAAGGCACCGAGATCGCTCGAATCGAAGAAAGCATTCAATATCAGTCTGAGCGATCAAAAACCCTGGCAGATGGGTTGCGTCAGGCTGAACAGGAGGCCGCAGAAGCGGCAGCGAGTTTAGCAAGCGATGAGGCGCTGGTACTTGATCTCACTCGGCAACTCGACCAATTGGCGCCAGAACAACGCACTTTGAGCGCCGCCGAGCAAGCCGCCAGTGCGCGGTTGGCGTCATCAGAAGCCGAGCTTGATGCCTTGCAAAAACGCTGGGAGGAGTTTAACGCTGAGTCCGCCCAAGTTGCCCAAGTCGGACAGGTCGAGCAGTCAAAAATAGGATTATTGGAAGACTCTATCCAGCGCCTCAATAGCCGAATAAAAAGTCTGGGCGAAGACAAAACGAAATTAAGCGATCAGGCTGTTGCGGACGAAATTGAGCCATTGGTTGACATGATCGCAACTCAAGAGACGCAGTTGGCTCGGATACAATCCGAGTTTGACGAGTTAGCCAATCACCTCCAACGGCAACGCAATCAGAACGTGGAATTGGCCAATCAGCTCAATGAACAACGAAGCCAACTCCAGCATCTGGGTGGACGTAAGGCTTCATTGGACGCGCTGCAACAAGCCGCTTTGGGCCAGGCGGGCGATGAGAGCGGCTGGCTTGCATCCCATGCGCTAACGGATGCGCCGAGACTGGGCGCAGCGATCGAGGTAGAAGCTGGCTGGGAGACTGCCATTGAGGTTGTTTTGGGTGAGACGCTGCAAGCAATCATTGTTGAGGATTTAAAGCAGCTGACCCAATCGGTTGCCGAACTCAAAGAGGGCGCGATCACTCTGCTTGAACCGGCGATTGAGACGGAGCACTCGGTGGTCTCCGAGGATCGTATATCGTTGGCCTCCAAGGTTCGCTCAAAAGCGAATATCGTTCCTTGGATGCACAATATTTTTGTCGCCGAAGACCTTGCTGAGGCTGAGCAGATGAGCGCCGGTCTGAGACTGAACGAGTCAGTGGTGACGAGAGATGGCGTAAGGATGGGTAAAGGCTGGATCTCAGTACACGCCGATCAAGATGTCACTGATGGAGTCATCCAAAGACAAAAAGAGTTAACCGCGCTGCAAGGTCAAATCGAAAATGCTGAGGCTGCTATCCAGCAGACTGAAGCGGCGATCCAAGATGGCGATGCGGCCTTAACAGTGCTCGAAGAAAACCGTGATGCGACGCAAGGTCGGTTGGCCGAGCAACAAAGGGCCTATGGAGAGACTCGTGCAAGGCTTACTGCTAAGCGGATTCAAGCTGAGCAAATCGCCTCAGAACTTGAACGAACCGATCGAGAACTGGTGAGTTGCCATACGCAGCTCGAGCTAGATACTCAGCAGCTGCAGGCTGCTCGCGCTCGATTAGGCGGCGCGATGGATGATATGGAGCGGATCGAAACGACTCGGTTAGAGCTTACTCAAAAGAGAACCGCAGCTCAGCAGCAACTAACTGAGGTTCGGCTAGAAGCTCAAACGCAACGGGATGCTAACCACAAATTAGCCCTTAGAAATCAAAATTTGACGGCGCAACTCGACGCAGCCAAGCAAGCAATCGCCAGGTTGAACGAGCGGCAGCAGACGCTGCTTACCCGCAAGCGCGAGCTTGAAGAAAGTATCGCAGCCCAAGCCGAACCCACCTCTGAGCTTGAGCGAAATTTGCAGACACGATTACAAGCTCGGCAAGCGATCGAGCATGAGCTGACCCAAGGTCGGCAAATGGTGCAAACGATTGAGTTCGATATCCGCGAGCGAGAAGGTCAGCGAACGGGTTTTGAAGAGGGCGTTGAACAGGTCCGAACCCGATTAGAGACCGCTCGATTAGAGTTCCAAACCATTAGTGTTAAGCGCACAACCATTGAAGATCAGTTGCGCGATGACAAGGTCTCGCTGACCTCGGTGTTGGAGTCGATGCCAGCCGACGCGGACGTTGACGTTTGGGAAGCCGACCTCAATCGGATAAATCTCCGCATTCAACGCCTAGGCGCGATCAATCTCGCAGCGATAGAAGAGTATAAGGTACAAGCTGAACGAAAAGCCTACTTAGATACCCAGAATGAAGACTTAGAGAAAGCCCTTGAAACCCTGCTACTCGCGATTCGTAAAATCGATGTTGAGACGCGAACCCGTTTTAAAGAAACGTTTGATTTGGTTAATGGCAAATTACATCAGCTGTTCCCGAAGTTATTCGGCGGTGGACATGCTTATCTTGAATTGACCGGTGAAGACTTACTCGACACCGGTGTGTCTCTGATGGCTCGCCCGCCGGGTAAACGCAATAGCAGTATTCACTTGCTGTCTGGTGGTGAAAAAGCACTCACGGCGATTGCGCTGGTTTTTTCAATTTTTAATTTAAACCCAGCGCCTTTTTGTATGCTTGACGAGGTGGACGCGCCGCTGGATGACGCCAACGTGCTGCGCTATATCGAAATGGTCAAGGAAATGAGCCGCACGGTGCAGTTTATTTGTATCACGCACAACAAAGTTGCGATGGAAATGGCAGAGCAGTTGATGGGTGTCACGATGCACGAACCGGGCGTTTCACGTCTTGTGGCAGTGGATATTGAAGAAGCGGTTGCGATGTCTGCGGTGTAGCGGTAGCGGCAGTTAGCTAAGCCACTGGAGGCATGAGGTGTAGGTGAAGACCAGCGGGAAACAGTAAAAGGATTTTGCTGACTCAAAGCGCTAATCGATAACGGAAGGTCGATGGATTGTTAAGGTAGCAACGAAGTAAATAGGAAACGCAAGATAGGCATCCTTGAGCGAGGTCTGTGTGGAACTGCAAGAGTGGCTTTTTTTAATTCTGGGTACGGCGATCGTAGGGTTAGTGATCCACGGTTTTTGGGTTAAATACTACGGCAGCGATCGACTACCGCTTAAATTAGATAAACAGTTTGTCTCTGATCGTTCAGATCTTTCACCCGATGAAGCCTTGCAGCAATTCAAAGCTGAACTGCCGAACGGCGGTGCACGCGTTGTAAAAGTGGGTGACTCAAGCATACCTGTTGGTGACCACAACAGGCCGTCGTCCGCCACCAGCGTTAACCAAAATTTAGACCACCAGGGCGCAGGCAGTGGTAACCAAGATAAAGACGTAAAGTTGGCAAAAGGTGCCCCAGAACCCGTCGAGGCCGAGGGGCCATTCATAGAAGACAATGTCGCAAGCAGAGGATCGGCGCCGCAGATAACTTCGGATGCAGCAAAGGATGACGACGTTGAGACTGATACAGATTTAGGCACAAGTTTTGAGGCGAAACCTGAACTGTTTATGGTGCTTAATGTGCTGGGATCGATACAGGGTCAGGCGCTCTTAGAGGGACTCATGGCGCTAGAGTTTGAGTATGGCGATAAATCCATATTTCATCGTCTGGGGCCAACAGGCGCGCCTGTGATGAGCGTCGCCAATGCGGTTGAACCCGGTACGTTTGATTTGGCCACAATCGATCAGTTGGAAACCCCTGGGGTGATATTTTTCATGGGTGCGCACGAGGTGCCAGACCCTGTTGCTGGATTCGAGGCAATGCTGCAGTCGGCTGTTTATCTGGCAGAAGAGTTGGGAGCAACCTTATGCGATGATCGGCGTAGTGCCGTGACCGAGCAAACCCTTGAGCATTTGCGCCAGCAATTGCAGACCTATCAGTTTAATCAGAGTAGGTAAGGTATGAATTCCGAGGTCGAGGGTAGCTAAGGCATGAATCTCGAGGCCGAACATCGCTGCGCAGTTTTGCGAGCGTTATTGCATGCTCATAATCATGCCTATCACGCGCTCGATGCACCGACAGTATCCGATCAGGAATACGACCAACTCTTTCAAGAGTTATTAGCACTAGAGGCAGCTCAACCCGAGCTCCAAACAGCGGATTCACCGACACTGCGAATTGGCGCGCCGCCATTAGCAGGTTTTGACCAGATCGAGCACGAGCGGCCGATGTTGTCGCTGGATAATGCCTTTAATCCAGAAGATATCCATAGCTTTGATAAGCGGGTCTCAGAGCGACTGGGTGAGCAATCAGTGGTCTATTGCGCCGAGCCAAAAATTGACGGGGTGGCAATCAGTTTGCTCTATGTCGAAGGCAGATTTATTCGGGCAGCGACCCGGGGTGATGGACTCACCGGGGAGGATGTAACGGCAAATGTCAGGACCATTGATTCGGTGCCCTTGGTGCTGCAGGGATCAGGTTTTCCTGGCCGCTTAGAGGTTCGCGGTGAAGTCTATATCTCGAAATCGGTTTTCGCTGATTTGAATCAACGTTTACAAGCCAGTGGCGACAAACTCTTTGCTAACCCACGAAATGCCGCAGCAGGCTCGCTTCGCCAGCTTGACAGTCGTTTGACCGCAAAGCGGCGTTTGACCATGTTTGCCTACAGCGTTGGGCTGGTAGAAGGCGACGGCCTCGAGTCGGGGCATTGGCAAATTATGCAGCAGCTTAAATCTTGGGGCTTTCGGGTCAACCCAGATATTCAGTGCATCGAAGGCGCCGCTGCTTGCGTTGACTACTTTGAGGCTATGGGCCGCCGTCGTGCTGACCTTGATTACGATATCGACGGGGTTGTTTTCAAAGTCAATGATTTACGGCAGCAGCAGGAATTAGGCCTATTAACTCGAACCCCCCGATGGGCGATCGCTGGCAAGTTCCCAGCAGCCCAAGGGATGACAGAGTTGCTCGAAGTGGTTTATCAAGTGGGGCGCACTGGGGCAGTGACGCCAGTTGCGAAATTGCAGCCCGTTCAGGTCGGTGGTGTGACCATTTCGAATGCCACGTTGCATAACTTTGATGAAATCGAGCGATTGGGGCTAAAGCTGGGTGATCGAGTGGTGATTGAACGTGCGGGAGATGTCATTCCGAAAGTGGTTCGGGTTGACGTCAGTGCAAGGTTGCCAGCCGCGCAAGCGATAGGGTTACCTCAGGTGTGTCCATCTTGTTCAGGGCCTTTGGCCAAAGACGAAACGGCCGTAGTGCTAAGATGTGTTAATGGCCTGACATGCCCAGCCCAGCAGAAGGAGCAGATCAGACATTTTGTATCTCGCCTCGCGATGGATATCGACGGCTTAGGTGGAAAAGTTGTCGAGCAGTTGCTCGCTGAGGGATTGATCAGCAATGCGGCAGATCTGTACGAATTGAGGTTTGCGCAACTGATTGAGTTAGACCGTTTTGCCGATAAGTCGGCGCAGAAGCTATTGGATAGTATTGCCGCGTCGAGAAAAACGACGCTGAATCGATTTATTTATGCACTCGGGATTTCTGAGGTGGGAGAGGCAACCGCCCGATCATTGGCCAACCATTTTGGTTCGCTTGAGTCGTTGGTCTCAGCAGATGAGCCGGCGCTGACGGCGGTACCAGATGTTGGGCCTGTGGTGGCCCAAGCGTTAAGACAATTTTTCGCAGAACCGGCAAATCAAGCGCTGCTAAGACGGTTTCAAGAGTTAGGGGTCCACTGGCCGGATATCGAGCCGCAGGCCTCTGGTAGTAACGCACTAGCGGGACAGGTTTGGGTTATCACTGGATCATTTACCCATTGGTCTAGGTCTGAGCTCAAAATCGAGTTGCAAGCGTTGGGGGCAAAGGTATCAGGATCCGTCTCGGCAAAGACGACGGTGCTAGCCGCTGGTGAGGCCGCTGGTTCGAAACTGGCGAAAGCAAGATCCCTTGGAATCGAGGTCATCGAAGAAGCTGCTCTCATAAATCTGCTCGAGGAACTTAAATGATGGGCTTTAAACTGGTGACGATGCTCTTAGTAATGTTGGTCGCTGGTTGTGCTGCCAAACAACCAGAGAATATCAATAATATTTGTGACATATATGGGGAGCAACGGAGTTGGTATAAGGCCAGCCAAAAAGCGGCAAAACGTTGGGGCACTACTGCGCCCGTCATCATGGCGATCATCCATCAGGAATCGAGCTTCAAGGCAAAAGCTAAGCCGCCGCGCACCAAGATCCTGTGGATTTTTCCAGGGCCAAGACCAGCCTCTGCCAAAGGTTATGCCCAGGCTATCGATGGCACTTGGGATAATTACCGCAAAGCTACCGGTAAATGGTCGGCAGATCGTAACGATTTTAAAGACGCTTCTGATTTTATTGGCTGGTACATCGATCAGTCTGCGAAACGTAATGGCATTGCTAAAACAGATGCTGAGCAACTGTATCTTGCTTACCATGAGGGTCAGGGGGGCTATGCCAAAGGTAGTTATCGTGACAAGGCATGGCTGGTAAAGGTGGCAAAAAAAGTCGGCGCTAGAGCGAAAACCTTTGATGGTCAATTGCAAAGCTGTGAGCGCCGTTTTAAAAAGCGATTTTGGCTGTTTTAGTTGCGCGATCAAGGGCGATCAGCCCGGTGATCGTCCCTGATACTTGTCTGAAAAGCTCGAGCATTCAGGGACCTGTGCTTCAGCTTGATTAGGTGTGTAGAAGGACCTTTTTTACTTGAATCGATAACCTTTAAAACCCCTGGAGCAAGGCTAGTAATGTCTTAAAAAATTGAACCGATCATAAATTCGACCTATTGGCAGTGTTGTTGATCAGCTTGAGCCTAGTGTTTTAAAGCTAGCTCGATGTTGGCAGGCTGACAGCACAATGCCAGCGATCGCGACTGAAGCCTTGAGTTCAGGGAGATGTTTTAGTTGACCTCGATGGCAACGTCTTTTCTCAGGCCGATGAATGGCTTGAGTGCGGGCATGTCGCCAAAAAGATAGCGAGCTTGCTCAAGTGTTGCCTCAGCGCCCTCAAAATCACCGAGCGCACGTTGGGCAATGAATTGATTGGCATACAGCGTCGCGCGTGGCATCGAACGGGCCAGTTGTCTTGACCAGTTGAGATATGCGGTGAGTTCCTCTGGGTCCTGCTTCGCAAGCGCAGATTTCAGCCTGAGCTCCCAAAGGTGCCATTGAAACCGGTTTAGATCGGCTGCGGGGTTAGAGACCTCAAGTAGAAGGGCATAGTCCTTGGGTTTACTTGCTTCCAAGCGAGTGATGACAGCCAAAGAATGCAGACCGGTGATCATAAAGGGTACTGTTGTTAACGGTACAGCCAATGCCAATACAGCGGGCAGAATGATTCTCGGGGTTTTGAGAGTTTTGATATTGTTTAAGGCGCCGTCAGCGGCGGCGATCAAAACGATTAAGGTCATCCAGTGTAACCCAGAGTGATACAAAGGATATTCGGTTTGGGTATGGATCAAAATGGGGGCAGTCAGGGCGAGATAGGACAGACCCCTGCGCCAAGTAAGCGCTTTTAAGGTTAAAAGATAGCCAGTGGCCAGGAGAATGAGCCCAAAAAGGGCAACGGCCCCGCCTTCTACGCCCCAGAGCAGCGTTTCATTGTGGGGGTGTGTCAGGGCGTG
>Ga0255756_1003616_pt1 | contig 15467 bp, 13 predicted proteins | sample 011ome_20_FD_179956 | JGI IMG/M metagenome (GOLD analysis project Ga0255756, IMG submission 179956) | Coastal salt marsh microbial communities from the Groves Creek Marsh, Skidaway Island, Georgia - 011509CT metaG (version 2) | ecosystem: Environmental > Aquatic > Marine > Intertidal zone > Salt...
ACTTTCGGGGTTGACCCCGTGCACGCTTCTTTCTAATACGCCCTCCAGTGGGCCCGTAGCTCAGTTGGTAGAGCAACTGACTTTTAATCAGTGGGTCACAGGTTCGAATCCTGTCGGGCTCACCATTATTTCCAAAGGCTTAGCGGAACAACGCTGGGCCTTTTGTTTTTTCTAGCGGACTGGGGCTACAAGGGGGCTACATTTTCCCGACGCTAACCAAGAATTACCCATGCCAAAACTGCAAGAACAACAAAAACGCCCACAACTAATAATGCTGGCTGAGCTGCACTTGGTTTTGTATTCGCCTCTTTTTGAGCGGTAGGCTCTGGCGTTTCCACATTGGTCTCGTCAATCACTGTTTTAGTACTGCCTTCCAATAACTCAATGAGTTCGGCCTTTTTCATTGATAGCTTTGCATCAATGCCTTTTGACGAAAGCATTTCGAGCAGTTCTGCTTTTGTATGTTTATTCAATGACATTACTTTTCCTTGGCTACAAAGATTGTGCATGAAATTAAGCAAATTAATTATGCATCAGCAAGTAAAAGAGGGGGGTGGGGGAAAAACTAAGCCACTCAAGTTGCTAGTGATCCCGCTCTCACATTTTTTTTGAAAAAGGTTCAATCATTTGATCCAGCCCAATGGATTTAAGTAAGGCTTAACACCAAAGACTGTTCCATCCCTGCATCGATTTTCACCTTCGAAGGCAGCGGAACTAGTGTCCACTAACGCATATTGATACTCGAAATTTTCATGAACATATTTTTTAGTCAGTTTGTCTAGGTTGATGGTGCCATCTCTGAACTGCGATAGTGTGTCTGGATCAAGCGAGGGTATAACAATTCTATTAGCAACGTATACGCAGAACTGATCACCACTCAGTCTTCCTGAAGCATGGCTATTAAGGCGATTTATCAAACCATATTTTTTCTTTGAATTACTATGCTGGTATTTTTCGATCTCGCGCCCAGACATACCGCAGTAGATAAGCTGTTGGCCTTCCCAAATAACATAGAGGCCCGCTGTGATGAGTGGAATCTCAGCGTTCGGCCAATCGCTGAAGTGGAAGCGCTGTGAAAAGTCTTTTTGTTCAATCATTTTTTAGTTTCTAAAAGTAAAAAGAGTTACATTAAACACTTGGGCTTTCGAGCCCTGTTAGATGAAAGCCTAATTCGCAGGCAGCACACAGTTCTCGTTTTCTTCAGTGGTAACAGTGGGGCAGCTATCGGCAGCAAATACAATTATCGCAAGCTGAATTATTATAAACGCCATGGCAAGCAACACAGCGTAAACCAAAAATTTTAATAAAACGCTCATAGGATTGCCTTTATTTTGTAGTCGCTAAGTGTAGAATAGATTATACTACTAGTGGCAAATTTCCTAAGTCTTTATTGAGCGTAACTGGACCATTGCCACCGGAGCTGCGTTTTAGTTGGTCGCGGATTTCTTCTAATAAATTTACCGTTTCGTCGTTACGTTTGCTTATGTTCAAAAGCACAGAGAGTCCACCAAAGCCAGTTATTAAAACGCCTGTAGCTGCCATAAGAATGTTGAAAAACAATGTCTCGAAATTTGGTAGATACGGTAAGCTTAAATCTAGAACAATTGAGATAATAATGACGTTGAAGATTGTTCCTAGGCCAGGGGTCTGTTTCAAAAAAATCCATAAAAATAAAACCAATGAACTAATGACCGCTGTGGATACCCCAATAGACCAGTCTGTGTTTATGGATATGCCTTGGGCAAACACTGTCCACGGACTAACACCAACTCCTGCAGCGATAAGCAATGCTTCCCCTAAACCAAAAAGCAATAAACCCAAAATAAGAAATGAAAACGAAATTGGTGACGGCCTAAGCGTTAAAGTTTTTTTCGAACTCCAAAATAAAGTCGGTATAGCTTTTATTTTAAAAACTTTAAAATTCACAACAACTCACTTTACTAAATTCAATACAGTGGAATAATTTTAGAATAACATATGGTAGCTACCGTATCGTTGTAGACTTTTCGGTAATTATCTCTTCAAAAAAACTTGGTTTGATCCAACTGGACACTCAGCAATTAAATCGATTGAAGTTGATGGAAAATCAATACAGAGACGGTCGATCCTACCAAGAAATATCAGATTACCTAAATCTCAATGGATTTCGAAAGAGTCGGACTGACGGTAGATATAACCGAAAGGACGTTAGTATGTCTCTGCTGAAGTACCGAAAACGATTATCTCGAAACACTCCATCCACTTTATTGAATGTGGTCGAAAGTCTGGTTATCGTTCCTCTGAAAATCTCACAAAACCATATCCCGGTCTAATGAATTCACACCTCACATATAATACATGTAACCTAAAGTGCGGTTCTCTGTTTGCAGTTGTAATGTGACCGCTGTCTGTGATAGTTAGCGGTAACATTTGAGCAAATGAGCTCAGTATTACGGCATCTGAGGGGATTACAGTATGCGTGAATGGTGGCGGGACGCGGTAATTTATCAGATTTACCCACGTTCTTTTCAAGACGACAACGGTGACGGCATAGGCGATCTCAAGGGGATCACCCGCAGGCTCGATCACGTGGCCTCTCTTGGTGTCGACGCGATCTGGCTGTCGCCATTCTTTACCTCACCTGACAAAGACATGGGCTATGACGTTTCCGACTATACGAGCGTAAACCCGCTGTTTGGTGACATCGCTGACTTTGACGCGCTTGTGGTACGCGCCCACGATCTTGGCCTCAAAGTCATCATCGACCAAGTGCTGTCGCACACCTCCAAGGAACACCCTTGGTTTGCCGAGAGTCGCAAGGATCGCACAAATCCAAAGGCCGACTGGTATGTCTGGGCTGATCCAAAGCGTGACGGCACCCCGCCGACCAACTGGCCTTCGGTCTTTGGTGGCTCTGCTTGGATGTTTGATGCCCAGCGCCGTCAGTATTATCTGCACAACTTCCTCGTTGAACAGCCCGACCTTAATTTTCACTGCACCGAAGTCGTGGACGCACTGATTGATGCGATGCGGTTTTGGCTCGAACGCGGCGTTGATGGCTTCCGCCTTGATACCGTGAATTTCTACGTGCACGATAAATTACTGCGCGATAATCCTGCCAATGACTGGGTCGAATTTCCTGGCAATCCCTACGGCGCACAGACCCACATCCACTCCAAAACGCAACCCGAGAATATCGGCGTGCTCAAACGTATCCGCAAGCTGATGGACGAATTCGACGATCGCATGTTGATCGGCGAAGTCGGCGAAGATGGCTTGCGTCAGATCGAGGTCATGGCAGAATATACCTCTGGAAATGACAAGCTGCACATGGCCTATTCCTTTGCGCTACTAAGCCACGATCACACACCTGACCACTTCCGCCGTTGTATTGATGGCTTTCTCAAGGATGCGCCTGATGGCTGGCCTTGCTGGTCACTGTCGAACCACGACGTGCAGCGTCACGCCACGCGCTGGGCACCGAACGACGCATTGGTTGATGACGTGGCCAAACAGGCGATCAACATGCTGGTTAGCTTCCCTGGGGCGCTTGGCGTTTATCAGGGCGAAGAGCTGGGCCAGACCGAGACCGATATCGAATTCCACGAATTGCGCGATCTCGGCTACATCGATTTCTGGCCCGACAATAAGGGCCGCGATGGCTGTCGCACGCCGATGGTTTGGGATGCCTCCGAGAAGAACGCATGCTTTTCAACGGGCGAGCCTTGGTTGCCCGTAAAAGCCCCGCAAGCAGCGCGTGCCGTAGCCACGCAAGAGGCGCAAAACGATAGCGTTCTGGCCTCCTACCGCAGCGCCCTCGCCTTCCGGAAATCACGACAAGAATTGCGCTTGGGCACGACCACATTCCCGAATACCGCCGACCCGATTCTCGCGGTGAGTCGGGTTTATGAGGGCACTTCGTTGACTGGTATCTTTAACCTCTCGAACACTAAACAGACGATTGCAGTGCATCCCGATGCAGCGATCACCGGCCCGCAACATGCGGCTCTAATCAAAGGCACCTTGACGCTGCCGCCTTATGGTTACGCATATTTGGAGTCCGATGCGAAGCTGACGCTCTTCCCAAATCTGGGCACGACAAAGAAAGTTTCGAAAAGCGAACTGATTAGATTAGTCTAAATCCAAACGGAACAGGTGGACGACCAAATGCCAAGAAACACAGCTCAAATCGACCCGATCAAAGCAGCACCTCCGCGTGATGTGATAGACGCGATTTTGGGCGGCTACTTGGGAGAGCCTTTCCAGTACCTCGGACTGCGCGAGACGGCCCATGGCTTTGCCCTCACCGTCTTCGCCCCTGGTGCGGATGAAGTGACTTGCCTAACCGGCAAATCGACCAAGACGCCAATGGTTCAATTGCCCGACGCTTCAGGTGTGTTCTGTGCATTTCTGAAAAAGGAACAGCCCTACACGTTGACCGCCTCCAACGCGAATGGAAGCTGGGCGTTCCGCGACCCCTATAGCTTTGACCGCGTCACAACTGACGACGATCTTTACTTCATGGGTGAAGGATCGATGAAACGTCTTTGGCATGTGCTCGGCGCCAATGTCATCACGCATCAAGGTGTGGAAGGCGTACATTTTGCCGTCTGGGCACCCAATGCCGAACGGGTCGCTGTTGTCGGTGATTTCAACGTTTGGGACGAACGCCGTCACCCGATGCGCCGCCTTGGCCATTCGGGTGTCTGGGAAATCTTCCTTCCCGATGTCACCGAAGGCGCGGTCTATAAATACGCAATCCGTGCGCAGGGCGGGCAAAATCTTCCCCTGCGCGCCGACCCCTTTGGCTACGGCTCCGAACATCCGCCGCGCACAGGTTCTATCGTGCGCAAGCTTGGTGGACATAAATGGGATGATGACAAGTGGATGAAAACGCGCGGCAAGGCGCAAAACATCGACGTGCCAATCGCGATTTACGAAGTGAACCTCGCCAGCTGGAAACGCGCCGAGGGCAACCGTCCGTTGTCGTATATCGAGCTTGCAACTGATCTCGTTGAATACGTCGCAGACATGGGCTTTACCCACATCGAGATGATGCCGATCACCGAGCATCCATTTGACGGCTCTTGGGGCTATCAACCGATTGGCATGTATGCCCCCACGATCCGCCACGGCACCCCCGAAGAATTCCGCGCCTTGGTGACTGCGGCCCATAACAAGGGCCTTGGCATCCTACTCGACTGGGTGCCGGCGCACTTCCCGTCCGATGAACATGGCCTTACCACGTTTGACGGCACGCATCTTTATGAGCACGCCGACCCGCGTGAGGGGTTCCACCAAGACTGGAACACAATGATCTTCAACTTCGGGCGCAAAGAGGTCGCGAACTACATGCGCTCCAACGCGCTTTATTGGCTGGAAGAATACCACCTCGACGGTCTGCGCGTCGATGCTGTCGCATCGATGCTTTACCGCGACTATTCGCGTAAAGCGGGCGAATGGGTGCCCAACAAGGATGGCGGCCGCGAGAACTATGAGGCGATCGCCTTCCTGCAAGACGTCAACACGTTGGCTTATGGCGAGGTTGAGGGGATCATCACGGTGGCCGAGGAAAGCACCGCTTTTCCAGGTGTGTCGCGCCCTGTCGATCACGGTGGTCTCGGCTTCGGGTTCAAGTGGAACATGGGCTGGATGAACGACACTCTACGCTACATGGAAGAAGACCCGATTAACCGCAAATATCATCACCATCTGATGACATTCGGGATCAACTACGCATTTTCCGAGAACTTCGTATTGCCCATTAGCCACGATGAGGTCGTGCATGGCAAAGGCTCGATGCTGTCGAAAATGCCCGGCAACGATTGGGAAAAATTCGCGAATTTGCGGGCCTACTATGGGTTTATGTGGACACATCCGGGCAAGAAGCTTTTGTTCATGGGCCAAGAGTTCGCCCAGCGCGAAGAGTGGAACCACAACCAAAGCCTTGATTGGCACCTAACCGAAGCGCCTGCACATGCAGGGGTCCAGCGCTTGATCAAGGATCTGAATACCCTCTATCGCAGCACACCTGCGCTCTATCTGAACGACAGCCGACCTTCTGGGTTTGGCTGGATCGAAGGGGCGGATCAGGAAAATTCGATTTACGTCTACGTGCGCAATGGCGGGCCAAACGACCCGCGTGTTGTCGTCATACTGAACATGACACCAGTGGAGCGACCCGATCATCGCGTCGGCCTGCCCGCGGGTGGCTATTGGCGTGAAGCGATGAACACGGATGCTGACGCCTATGGCGGAGGCGGGCGCGGAAATCTGGGAGGAGTGCGCGTCGAAGAAACACCGTGGATGGGCCAGTCCCATTCTGCGGAAGTGACAATTCCGCCATTATCGGCGGTCATTTTGATCGAGGGAGGGGAAGCCCAATGAAACCAGCACCAAACCAGCGCCTATCAAATCGGGCCATGGCATTCGTTCTCGCAGGGGGACGGGGAAGCCGCCTGAAGGAACTTACAGACAACCGCGCCAAGCCAGCGGTCTATTTTGGCGGCAAGACGCGGATCGTCGATTTCGCACTCTCAAACGCGCTCAACTCTGGCATTCGTAAGATGGCGATTGCGACCCAGTATAAGGCGCACAGCCTTATTAGACACTGCCAACGCGGCTGGGGTTTCTTACGGGCAGAGCGCAACGAATTTCTGGATATTCTTCCTGCCAGCCAGCGGATGAACGACGAGAACTGGTATCTTGGCACGGCCGATGCGGTTGCCCAGAACATCGACATCATCGACAGCTATGGCATTGACTACATCGTCGTGCTTGCGGGCGATCATATCTACAAGATGGACTATGAAATCATGCTGCAACAGCATGTCAACGAGAACGCTGATGTCACGATTGGCTGTCTGACTGTGCCACGCATGGAGGCCAGCGCGTTTGGCGTTATGCATGTTGACGGCAAGGATCGGATCACCGACTTCCTTGAAAAGCCAGCCGACCCGCCGTGCATTCCGGGCAAGCCAGACGAGGCCTTGGCCTCTATGGGGATTTACGTGTTCCGCTGGAATTTCCTACGTGCGGCTTTGCTCGAAGACATGGCAAATCCGAATTCCAGCCACGATTTCGGCAACGATATCATCCCCAAAGTGGTGCAAGGCGGCAAGGCCATTGCACACCGCTTTGAGGATAGCTGTGTGACAACAGGTCTAGAGGTCGAACCATATTGGCGTGATGTGGGAACGGTTGATGCATTCTGGCAGGCCAACATCGACCTAACGCTGTTTTCGCCACCTCTTGATCTTTATGACAATAGCTGGCCGATCTGGACGTATTCCGAAAGCGTCCCCCCTGCGAAATTCATCCACAACGAGGACAAGCGGCGCGGCATGGCTGTTTCGTCTCTGGTATCTGGTGGCTGTATTATTTCAGGCTCGGAAATCAGTGAATCTCTGTTGTTCACAGGCGTGCGCAGTCACTCTTTCTCGTCGCTCGATCAGGTGGTTGCATTACCCTACGTCGAGGTGGGCCGTGAAGCGAAGCTCAGCAAATGTGTGATTGATCGCAAGGTCATCATTCCAAACGGTCTCGTTGTCGGACAAGATCCCGTGGAGGATGCCAAATGGTTCCGTCGCACAGATAATGGGATCGTTTTGATCACGCAGTCCATGCTTGATAAACGCGCCGAAAAACTGGGCCTCTAACGATGCGCAAGGTCCTCTCTGTCACCTCTGAATGTGTGCCACTTGTGAAAACGGGCGGGCTTGCGGATGTCGCGGGCGCGCTTCCTGCCGCTTTGGCCGAACATGGATGGGACATGCGCACGCTGCTGCCTGCTTACCCCAGTTTGGTGCAAAAAGCGGCCGCGACAAAGGTGGTATTCACGTTCACAAACCTGATGGGAGGACCAGCGCGCGTTCTTATGGGCAAGGCAGGCGGTATCGACATCCTCTTGCTAGAGGCTGCTCACCTTTTTGATCGCAAGGGAGGCCCGTACGGCGATCCGACGGATTATCCCGATAATCCGTTACGGTTTGCGGCGCTCTCCTTCGCTGCCGCCGAGATTGCCCGCAAGGGTCTCACTGACGGTTGGACGCCCGAAGTCGTGCACGCCCACGATTGGCAGGCTGGCCTTGTGCCTGCCTACCTCAAATACGGGCCCAAGTGTAACGTGGCCACCGTGATGACCGTGCATAATATCGCGTTCCAAGGGCTGGCCCCTGCCGCAATGCTTGGCACTCTTGGCTTACCGCTTTCCGCATATACGCCTGACGAGCTGGAGTATTGGGGACAGATCAGCACGCTGAAGGCGGGGCTTGTGCTTGCCGACGCCATCACAACGGTCAGCCCGACTTATGCTGCCGAGCTGATGCGTGGCGAGTTTGGGATGGGGTTAGAAGGTGTTGTTGCATCCAGAGCGGATAAGCTGTCTGGCGTGCTTAACGGGATCGATATGGATGTCTGGAATCCTGAAACAGACCCCGAAATCACCCCCTATTCCGCCAAGTCACTCAAAGGCAAAGCGCAGAACCGCAAGGCCTTGATGGCAGAGTTTGGCCTATCGAAAATCAGTGGTCCGCTTGCCATTATCGTCAGCCGCCTGACCTCGCAAAAGGGCATGGATTTGATTGCTGATGCAGCGGGCAGCTTTATCGCGGCGGGCGGCGGTCTTGCCATCCTAGGAAGCGGCGACCCTGCGATCGAGGATTCGATGCGTATTCTTGCGCGCAATCACGCCGGCAAGGTTGGTCTGCGGATCGGCTATGACGAGGCACTGTCCCACCGCATGTTTGGTGGAGCCGATGTGGTGCTGGTTCCATCGCGATTCGAGCCGTGTGGGCTGACGCAACTTTACGGTCTGCGATATGGCACCGTGCCTGTCGTCGCGGCCACTGGCGGGCTCGCTGACAGCGTGATTGACGCCAACGTTATGGCGCTAAATGCAGGTGTAGCGACTGGGTTTCAGTTCCATCCCATCGACGGAATGGCGTTCAAGCATTGTTTACGCAACGTTACTACCCTATTTGCAGACAAACCGAACTGGACCCGCCTGCAAAAACGCGGAATGACCCAAGAGCTTGGTTGGGGCGCATCATCAGCGACCTATGCCACCCTCTATGAAAGTGTAACCCGTGAATACTCAAGCGCATCATAACTTGCCAATGACTCTGCTCAACCATTCCATGTCAGCGGGGCGGCCTAATCCGATTGGCGCGACCTTTGACGGCGAAGGGGTGAACTTTGCTGTGTTCTCGGAACATGGCGAGCGGGTCGAGTTATGTCTGTTCGATCCAACAGGTATCCACGAAATCGCCCGTATTCCTCTGTTGGAACGCGATGGCGATGTTTGGCACATCTATATCGCAGGTCTGACGCCAGGCACCTGCTATGGCTACCGCGTGCACGGCCCCTATTCGCCTGAAGAGGGCCACCGCTTTAACCCCAACAAACTGCTGCTCGATCCCTATGCAAAACGGATCACCGGCGATATCGTTTGGAACAATGCGATTATGGGATATACGATTGGGGCCAAGGCCGAAGACCTGACCTACGACCCTCGCGATAGCGCGCCTTATGTGCCCCGCTCCGTCATCGTTGACCCCAGCTTTCAATGGGGCACCGATATGCCACCAGAGACCGACCTGTCAGACACGCTCATTTACGAGGCGCACGTCAAAGGCATGACCGCAGAATTTCCAGGTCTGACATCTGGCCAACGCGGCAAATACCTCGGCATGGCAAGCGAGCCGGTTTTGGATCACCTCAACAAGCTTGGCGTCACGACCGTGCAATTGCTACCCGTGCACGCCTTTCTCGATGATAAATTCCTGATCGACGCGGGTCTCACCAACTACTGGGGCTATCAGTCCATCGGCTTCTTTGCGCCTGAACCGCGCTATATGGATCAGGCGGGCATCTGGGAATTCCAAGCTATGGTGCGCCGTTTCCATGCCGCTGGGATCGAAGTAATCCTCGACGTGGTTTACAACCACAGCGGCGAAGGCAACCACCTTGGGCCAACGCTGTCACTCCGCGGGCTCGATAACAAATCTTACTACCGCCTGCTCGACGATGGTCGTTATTACATCAACGACACGGGCACAGGAAATACGCTCAACGTGCGCCATCCGATGGTCCTGCGCATGATCATGGACAGTCTGCGCTATTGGGTCGAAGTCATGCACGTCGATGGTTTCCGATTTGATCTGGCCACGGTGCTGGGCCGCGAGACCGAAGGGTTTAACCGCAAAGGCGGCTTCCTTGATGCGATTAGCCAAGACCCCGTCCTGAGCCGAGTAAAGCTGATCGCCGAGCCTTGGGATCTTGGGCCCGGCGGGTATCAGCTTGGCAACTGGCCACATCCGTTCCTTGAGTATAACGACAAATACCGTGACGGCATCCGCAAATTCTGGCGCGGTGATGCGGGCATGACCTCGCACCTTGGCAAGCGGCTTTTGGGCAGTGCTGATACCTTTGACCACTCCGGTCGTGCGGCGACGTCTTCGATCAACTTTGTGACCTGTCACGACGGCATGACCCTGCGTGATCTGGTCAGCTACGACCAGAAAAACAACATTGCCAATGGCGAAGATAACCGCGACGGCAAAGACGACAATTACTCCTCGAACATGGGTGTTGAGGGTCCAACAGACGACCCCGCAATTAACGCCGCCCGCGCCCAGCGCCAGCGCAACATCCTCGCGACTGTCTTCTTGTCGCAAGGGACACCTATGCTTTTGGCTGGTGACGAGATTGGCAATACCCAAGGCGGTAACAACAATACATTTGGCCAAGACAACCCCATCGGTTGGGTCAATTGGGGCAACGCAGACGAAGACCTGCTCGCTTTTGTGCAACGCCTCACCCAACTGCGCCGCGACCACAAAGTGCTGCGCCAAACCCGCTTTCTGCACTCGCGTCCACGCACGGTGGATGGCAAGCCAGACGTGTTCTGGCGCCTGCCGAACGGCAATGCACCCACACGCGAAGAATGGGAAAACGAGGCGACCAGATCAATCTGCGTCGAAATCCGCACATCATCCACAACACCGTATTATTCCGCATCTGACGACGTCATATTCCTTGTGATAAACAAGGACAGCGAGATCAAAGTCGAGCTCCCTCCCCGCCCTGACGGCAAGACGTGGGAGTTAGTTCTCGACACCTCCGCGCCGAAGGACGGCCCGCTGTGCATTACGGGTCAATCGACCCAAATCAAGGCGGCCTCAGTCTGCGTTTTCGCTCTAGTTCCCATCGCTTAAAGGAGAAATCCCTTGCCCAAGATGACCATCACCACTGCACCGATCGACGGCCAGAAGCCGGGTACATCTGGTTTGCGCAAGAAGACCAAAGTGTTCATGGGGCCACATTACCTCGAGAACTTTGTGCAATCGATGTTTGACGGAATTGGCGGGGTCGCGGGCAAGACCCTCGTGGTTGGCGGCGACGGTCGCTACTTTAACGACCGCGCCACTCAAGTGATCTTGCGAATGGCTGCGGCCAATGGTGCGACGAAAGTGATTGCCGGGCAAAACGCGCTGCTCTCGACCCCCGCCGCATCCCACCTTATCCGATCGATGAAAACCGACGGAGGAGTGATCTTATCTGCGAGCCATAACCCCGGCGGTATCGACGAGGATTTCGGGATCAAGTTCAACATGTCAAACGGTGGCCCAGCGCCCGAAGCCGTGACCAACGCCATGTTTGCCCGCACCAAAGAGATCGACAGATATTACATCTGGGAATCAACTGACGTCGATCTTGGCACCATCGGGATCAGCACCCTTGGCGAAATGATCGTCGAAATCGTTGACCCTGTTGCGGCCTATGTGGACTTGATGCAAACCCTCTTCGATTTTCCCGCGATCAAGGCAATGTTTGCGGGCGGTGCACGCATACGCTTTGACGCCATGAACGCGATCACGGGGCCATATGCCAGTGCGATCATTGAAGACCTACTCGGCGCGCCGAAAGGCTCCGTTGTTCACGAAACACCGCTCCCCGACTTCGGTGGCATGCACCCCGACCCCAACCCGACTTGGGCGCATGAGTTGATGACCGAAATGATGGGCGAAAATGCCCCCGCTTTTGGTGCTGCGTCTGACGGCGATGGGGACCGTAACATGGTTGTCGGCCCGAATTGCTACGTCAGCCCCTCCGATAGCCTCGCCATTATCGCAGCCAACGCCCACCTCGCACCGGGATATGCACAGGGTCTCAAAGGCGTCGCGCGCTCGATGCCGACATCTGCCGCCGTCGACCGTGTCGCCGCGGCGATGGGTATGGAATGCTACGAGACACCGACAGGCTGGAAATTCTTCGGCAACCTGCTCGACGACAGCCGCGTGACGCTTTGCGGCGAAGAAAGCTTTGGCACAGGCTCCGACCACGTCCGCGAGAAAGATGGCATTTGGGCCGTGCTCATGTGGCTCAATATCATGGCCGTGACGGGAAAATCCGTACCCGAACTGATGCAGGCACATTGGGCCAAGTTCGGCCGCAACTACTATTCACGCCACGATTTCGAGGCGATTGAAACACAGAAAGCTGACGCACTCATGACGGCGCTACGTGCCTCTCTCGCGGGTCTTAGAGGTCAAAAAGTCGGTCCCTTCATCATCGAGATGGCAGATGATTATAGCTACCTTGATCCCGTCGACGGCAGCACCTCTGCCCAGCAAGGCGTGCGCGTGGTTTTTGAAGGCGGCTCGCGCTTCGTTGTCCGTCTCTCTGGCACAGGCACCAGCGGAGCCACCCTGCGGCTTTACCTCGAAAAACTCGACACTGAGAGCTTTGACCAAGAGCCACAAGCGGCCTTGGCTGATGTCATCGCGGCGGCCGAGCAAATCATCGGGATCGCTAAATTCACAGGGCGCACTTCCCCCGACGTAATCACCTGAGTTGCGCAAATGCGCCCCAACCCTTATCTGCACAATTGTAGTTAGGTTTTAGGGCGCAGTATGGCGAACCATTTGTATCAAAGCGATCTGCCTGACGGGCTGGATCTTGGGCCTGTTGTGGCCATAGATTGCGAAACGATGGGGCTAAATCCGCACCGTGACAGGCTCTGCCTCGTGCAACTGTCGCGCGGCGATGGCGATTGCCACCTCGTGCAGATAGCACACGGTCAAACTGAGGCGCCCAACCTCAAGGCCATGCTTGAAGACCCGAATGTGCTCAAAATCTTCCACTACGGGCGCTTTGATATCGCCGCTTTGCTCAACGCCTTTGGCGCAGTAACAGCCCCCGTCTATTGCACCAAAATCGCCTCGAAACTGGTGAGGACATATACTGACCGCCACGGCCTCAAGAACCTGCTGCAAGAAATGCTCAAGATCGACATCTCCAAACAACAACAGCAAAGTGATTGGGGGGCGCCCAAACTCACAGCGGCGCAACTCGACTATGCAGCCTCCGATGTGCTTTACCTGCACAAACTGCGGGTAGCCTTTAACGTGCTTTTGCAGCGCGAAGGCCGTATGGACATTGCGCAATCTTGCTTTGATTTTTTACCCACGCGAGCCAAACTTGATTTAGCTGGCTGGCCCGAACAGGATATTTTTTCGCACACATGACAGACCAAGTTAAATTCGTAGCCTCCGCAAAGCGCGTCATCGACGCCGAGGCAGCCGCGCTCACAACATTAAGCACATCACTTGGCCCCAGCTTTGGCGAGGCAGTCGCCCTTTTGTTGAATGCCAAAGGCCGCGTTATCGTGTCTGGTATGGGGAAATCGGGCCACATCGCCCGTGACCTGCCCCCCGAGGCTCCCTCATTCATAATGAGAGTTTGCGGGTTTGGATTTCATATTCTTCATCGTCATTTTGGGCAAGCGCGTCGTGTGCGGAGCCCTCAATTTGCTCAAGCGCACGGCGCGCTTCAGCGGGTGTTTGGTTTCCGAGTGATGAGTGCGGTCTGACGTTGTTGTAATCGTATCGCCAGAGGGCCAGCTTGCGGCGAGCATCGTCTAATGTGTCGAAGATCTCCTCGTTGAGCAACTCGTCGCGCAGGCTGCCGTTGAAGCTTTCGATGAAGCCATTCTGCTGCGGTTTGCCCGGATCGATGTAATGCCAATCCACGTCGTTATCGCCAGCCCACTTCAAGATTGCGCGACTGGTAAACTCCGTCCCGTTGTCACTGACAATACAAGCAGGCTTTCCGTAGACGCGCACCAGTGCGTCCAATTCGCGGGCAACTCGAGCGCCAGAGATGCTGGTATCGGCCATCAGGCACAGGTTCTCACGGCAGCAGTCGTCATTCACAGCCAGCATGCGGAACTTGCGAGACGCGCCAAACGTGTCAGACACAAAATCCAAAGACCAGCGCTCGCCTGGGCGCAAAGCCACAGGCATCGGTGTTCGTGATCCACGCGCTCGTTTACGGCCCCTGCGCCGCCTGACACCCAGCTTTTCCTCGGTGTAGATACGATACAACTTCTTGTGGTTCATTATCATTCCCTTGCGTTCCAACAGCACGCCGATCCGGCGATAACCGAACCGACGCCGCTTGCCGGCAATCGTCTTCATCTCTTCGCGAACTTCAGGATTGTCCGGCGGATGATCACGCCGAACAGTCTTTGGATCGACACCGACCAGCCTGCATGCACGACGTTGCGAGATATCATGATCCCGCATTGCCTTGCGTGCTACAGCCCGTCGCAAATTCGGTGTCGTCAGTTCTTTCCCAGCAAATCCTTCAACACAACATTGTCGAGCATCGTGTCCGCCAGAAGACGCTTCAGCTTGGCGTTCTCGTCCTCCAGCGATTTAAGGCGGTGGGTGTCGGACACGTTCATGCCTCCGTATTTAGCTTTGAACTTGTAGAACGATGCAGGGCTCAGTCCATGTCTCCGACACACCTCAGCCGTTGGCATTCCAGCTTCTTGCTCTTTGATCATCCCAATAATCTGGGCCTCGGTAAAACGACTCTGTCGCATTTGTTTGCTCCTTCGAAGGTTGAGCAAACTCTACATTAAAACGAGGGAAGTTTCGGGGGGCAGGTCAATCTGAGATGGCAGAAGAATACTTGGCACTTAGGGAAATCGATCAGGTTCCTCCACGTACCGCATTAGCAACATTCATATCTCTGGCTGGTGATAGAGATGTTGGAACGTACTCTCGAGAAGATGCCAAGCTGTTCGTTCATCACCTCCATTTGAGAGGAAATAAGACTGCCACCATCAGACGACGTATCAACAGTTTGAGTGCAATTCTGAACTATGCTTATGCTGAGTTGGATTTGGATAAACGTAATCCATTCACCAGATTGATTATTCGGAATGAGGGACAAGATGCCTCTAAGAGAGGCACTTACACCAATGAGCAGCTCAAAGATGGATACGACAAGGCGATAGCATCAGGCAGTCAGGTAAAGCTACTGATGCCACTGTTAGGTGAAACAGGTTGCAGACTGGCTGAGATCGTTGGGTTGGAACTTCAAGACATCGATATGGAGAATGAGCTTGTCCACATCAGACCCAACGCCATCAGACGACTTAAGACCCCTAATAGTAAACGGACATTACCCTTGGTTGG
>Ga0255756_1003617_pt1 | contig 15467 bp, 20 predicted proteins | sample 011ome_20_FD_179956 | JGI IMG/M metagenome (GOLD analysis project Ga0255756, IMG submission 179956) | Coastal salt marsh microbial communities from the Groves Creek Marsh, Skidaway Island, Georgia - 011509CT metaG (version 2) | ecosystem: Environmental > Aquatic > Marine > Intertidal zone > Salt...
CTATAAGTTAATGCTTAAGCGTTCAGAGTTTAAGCAAAAAGAACTACTGAAAGACAAGTGGTTATACTATAATGGCAAGCTATCGCCAGAGGAAATTAAAGAAAAGGACTGGGCATTGGATCCATTCAACGGCTTAAAAGTCTTGAAAGGTGAGATGGATTATTATTATGATTCAGATCCAGACATTCAGAAATCAGAAGAGAAAATCCAGTATTATAAGACCGTTATAGATACTTTACATGAGATCATAGAAAATATTAAGTGGCGACACCAAACAGTGAAGAACATTATTGAATGGAAAAAATTTCAATCTGGAAGTTAAATCATGCTACCATGGTCCTACAATGTGACCCTGGTATTGCCGCTGAATTAAATGAGTATTTCTCATTCTTTGTGCCGGGGTATAAGTTTATGCCAGCATTTAAGAATAGAGTATGGGATGGTAAAATCCGTCTATATAATGCGCGCACTGGTACACTACCAGGTGGGTTGTTTTATCATTTACTCAAATTTTGTGAGCAACGAGAGTATGAATTAGACCAACACGATAGTGATTATGGGCCACCAGAATCGGCAAATAAAGTACTGCCTTTGGATATAATGGATTTTGTCCAAAGTATTAATCTGCCATTTCCAATTAGAGATTATCAGTTTGATGCTGTATGCAATGCAATCCATAAAAAGAAAGGCATATTGGTATCACCCACTGGCTCGGGTAAATCATTAATTATCTACACATTGCTTCGTTGGTTTCTTGCCAACTCTGATAAAAGAGTCCTGGTCATTGTACCTACGACCTCATTGGTTGAGCAGATGTATGGTGATTTTAATGACTATGCAACTAATGATTCATTTGATGCTAAGAATGAAGTACATAGAATCTACTCTGGCCGAGATAAGAATGCCGAAGCAAGGGTATATGTGTCAACATGGCAATCAATCTATAAGTTTCCATTAGATTGGTTCTCACAATTTGGCGCTGTGTTTGGTGACGAATGCCATGGGTTTAAATCCAAATCACTTACTACGATTATGGAAAAGTGTACCGAAGCAGAATACCGATTTGGCACCACAGGTACATTGGATGGTTCACTCACACATGAATTAGTCCTACAAGGTTTGTTTGGCCGTGTATTTAAGGTAACCACAACACGTGCGTTGCAAGATAATGATACACTTGCTAAATTGGCAATCACCAGACTTGTTTTAAACTATAGTAAAACAAGTAGAGAAGCATGCAATGGGTTAACATACCAAGATGAAATTGATTTTGTCGTTACCAATGAGAAAAGAAATACACTCATTAGAAACCTAGCAGTAGATCAAACAGGTAACACATTGGTGCTATTCCAGTATGTAGAGAAACATGGTAAGGTTCTTTATGATATAATAAGAGCCAAGGCACATGAAGATAGGAAAGTATTTTTTGTCTCAGGTCAGACAGAGACTGCCGATAGAGAAGCAATTCGTAAAATCACAGAGAAACAAACAGATGCAATTATTGTCGCATCCATGGGTACATTTTCTACTGGTATAAATATTAGGAACCTACATAATATTATATTTGCATCTCCATCCAAATCACAGATTAGAGTTCTTCAAAGTATTGGACGTGGACTAAGAAAATCTGATGATGGTAGAGTTACAAAATTATTCGATATAACGGATGATTTATCCATTAGGTCTCGAAAGAATTTCTGTTTGTTACACTCAGCTGAAAGGTTGAAAATGTATCAGAATGAAAATTTTGATTATAAAACATACGAGATAAATATTGATGATGGAAGTTAAACAACTTAAACTTACTAACAATGATGAAATCATCTGTGAGGTAGTCACCTGGGCAGAAGATGGTGATCTTATTGTTGTTAATGCATTTAAAATTCTAAATGTAGAAGATCAACAACGTGGTTTAAAATATTATTATTTTAGACCTTTCATGGTCTTTCAAGAAGATAATGAACAGAGAATTAATTCTTCACACATTATTGCAGAAGCATATCCATCAGATGAAATGATAGAACATTATGCCGGTGCGGTAAAAGATGCTTTGGATGTAGCTGAGAATAGAGTTACGGTAACCGAAGATCAGTTGGAAGCATTGGATAGTGAAACCATTGATCCAGAAATAAAGAAACACTTCCATTAGAAGGGTATACCACTGCCTCCGTGCCATTGTATTAGGATTATATCATACTTTCGGAGTGCTGTAAATCAATGAATGCTTTCTTAAATTAAGAAAATGCACATATACTTTTGTAATGATACGTGTTATAATAGACACAATGAAAGGAGTGAACTATGTCCAAAAAGGAAAATGTTCATTATGTAAATAATGCTCAATTCTCACAATCCGTGGTTGATTATGTGACCTTGGTAAGAGAAGCAGAGAAAGATAATAATCCAATTCCGATAGTACCTAACTATATTGCAGAATGTTTCCTGCGTATTTCTGAGGGTCTGTCACACAAATCAAACTTTATTCGTTACACATACCGTGAGGAAATGGTAATGGATGGAGTTGAAAATTGCCTCAAAGCTATTCTGAATTATAATTTGGAAACCGCAACGCGTACTGGCAGACCTAATGCATTTGCCTACTTCACACAGATTGTATGGTATGCATTTCTTCGCAGGATTGCCAAAGAGAAAAAACAACAGGACATTAAAATGTCTTACCTGTCCAAGGTTAATGTTGAAGATCTTATGGGTGCGGGTGAAGAAGACTTTGTCCAAACAGAACACATTGTTGAAGCTATCCGTCAGCGTATTGGTCGTATTAGGGAAACCGATAACCAAATTAAAATATACGCTAAAGAAGAGAAAAAGAAACGTAAGAATAAAAACCAAGATTCTGATTTGAGTGACTTTTTAGAATGAAAATTGCCTTTCTGAATGATACACACTGCGGTATCCGTAATTCGTCCGATGTTTTTTTACAGAACCATGAAGATTTTTATGGTAAAGTTTTCTTTCCATATCTTTTAGAAAATAATATCACCCAGATTATCCATTTGGGTGATTACTACGACCATCGTAAGTTTATTAACTTTAAAGCGATGCATCATAATCGTAGACATTTTCTTGAGCCTCTGCGTAAACATGGTATTAAAATGGATATTATTCCAGGTAACCATGATACGTACTATAAGAATACAAACAATCTTAACTCATTGAAAGAACTCTTTGGCCACTTTATGAATGAGATTCATATTGTTATGGAACCAAAAGTTATGGAATATGATAAACTAAAGATTGGTTTGATGCCTTGGATCTGTGCAGATAACTATGAAAAGTCTATGGAGTTTATCCGTAGTTGTGATGCTGATATTCTTGGTGCTCACTTAGAACTCAATGGTTTTGATTTGATGCGTGGGGTCAAGGCAACGGATGGTATGGATCCATCGCTATTTAAACGCTTTGAGATGGTTCTATCAGGTCACTACCATACCAAGTCACAGAAAGATAATATTCATTACTTTGGTTCACAGATGGAATATTTCTGGTCCGATGCTGGTGATCCAAAATATTTCCATATTCTTGATACGGATACACGAGAACTTACTGCTGTAAACAATCCATACACTTTATTTGAAAAAGTTGTTTACGATGACAGCAAAATGGATTATAATACATATGACGTGTCAAAATTTGACAACAAGTTTGTTAAGATCATTGTTGTCAATAAATCGGATGCATTTATCTTTGACAGGTTTGTAGATAGAATTCAGGGACGCGAGATCCATGAGCTAAAGATTGCCGAAACTTTTAATGAGTTTGTAGGCGAAAACGTTGATGATGAGAATATCTCTTTTGAGGATACAGGTGAGTTGCTAAACACATACGTTGATGCAGTTGATACGGAACTGGATAAGAGCCGTATTAAGATGCAGATGAGTGAACTTATGGTTGAAGCACAAACATTAGAAATTGCATGATTAGATTTACTAAAGTAAAATGGAAAAATTTTCTTTCAACCGGAAATTCTTTCACAGAGATTGATTTAACTCGAAATAAATCCACACTGGTTGTTGGACAAAATGGCGCTGGTAAATCAACAATGTTGGATGCTATCTCCTTTGGTCTCTTTGGTAAACCACATCGGAACATTAATAAACCACAACTGGTTAACTCAGTGAATGGTAAGAATTGTGTCGTCGAGGTTGAGTTTACCCTAGGCAATAATAATTTTAAAATCGTTAGGGGTATCTCTCCTGGTGTGTTTGAGATTTGGAAAAATGAGCAGATGCTTAACCAATCCTCACACTCTAAAGAATATCAGAAGATCCTAGAACAAAACATCCTCAAACTGAACCATAAGTCGTTCCATCAAGTTGTGGTTCTAGGGTCTTCTTCCTTTATTCCTTTTATGCAATTACAGTCAGGACACAGACGTGAAGTGATTGAGGATTTGCTTGATATTAATATCTTCTCTAAGATGAATACGTTACTGCGTGAACAGACTAATACATTAAAGGAGAGCATTCGTCAAGTATCATATGAGGTTGATATCTCTAAAACTCGTATTGAATCGCACGAGAAATATATTAAAGATGTCCAAGTGTTGACTGAGGCTAATATTGAAGCAAAGAAGAAGAAGATTAGTGCAAGTCAAGATGCAATTAATGCTTTAATGGAAACCAATACAACCATTACTGCTGATATTGAAAAAGAGCAAGAGCCTATTGAACGAGAAATCTCTAAACTCACTACAAAGCAACAAACAATTATCCAGTATCAGGCACAGTTTAAGCAACGGATGTCAACTGTAGCCAAGGATGCAAAGTTCTATGAAGAACATGATACCTGCCCAACTTGTTCACAGGATATTACAGAAGAACTAAGAACAGTAAAACTTAATTCGGCAAAATCCACAGCAAAAGAACTTAAGGTTGCAATGGATAAAGCCAATGATGAAAGTACTTTACTTGAATCTTCTCTTACCACAGCCAATGAAACACTTACTAAGGTTCGTGAATGGCAAAGAGACCTATTGTCCAACACAAAAGAGATTACAAGACTGCAGGGTGAGATTAGAGAACTTGAATCTGAAATTGCCGGTACTGCCGTTGAGGATTTGCAGAATGCTAGAGATGAACTAAAACAACACATTGAGCAGAAACAAGCTTTGATGGAACGTAAGCTTGATTTAAATGACCAACTAGCCTATAATGGTGTTATCAGTGAAATGCTGAAGGACACTGGTATTAAGACTAAGATCATTAAGCAGTATTTACCAGCAATCAATAAGTTGGTAAACCAATACCTACAAATCCTTGACTTTTTTGTTCACTTTGATTTGGATGAATCATTTCAAGAAACAATTCGATCACGTCACCGTGATGAGTTTACCTATGAATCCTTTTCAGAAGGTGAGAAACAACGAATTGACCTTTCACTGTTATTCACTTGGCGCCAAGTTGCTAAGATGAAAAACTCTATTGCAACTAACTTATTAATTCTAGATGAAACATTTGACTCGAGTCTTGATGCTGACGGCGTTGAGAATTTACTTAAGATTCTATATACTCTCCCTGACGATTCGAATGTTTTTGTCATCTCTCACAAGGGGGAGATTCTAGATGGAAAATTTGAAAACAAGATTGAATTTTATAAAGATAAGAACTTCAGTAAAATAAAGTGATAGATGATTTTAATCTAATAAAAGATAGAAATAGAAAAAACATTTTGGTTTCTATTTCAGGTGGTGTTGATTCAGCACTGTTAATGTATTTGTTAGTAAAATATGTTTATGAAAATAATTTAAATGTGTCTATCACACCGTGGACTAATGTAGATTTATATCGTCCTGGTAATGATGAAGCAGTTAAAAAAATTATATCATGCATTCAATCTAGATATCCATATCATATTGAAGAAAATATAATTGATTATTATTATAAAGAAAAAACCAAAAAAGAACATACAAAGGAATTTTGGGATAGAATATTTAAAACTAATAGATATGATTTATATATGAGTGGTACAACATCAACACCACCAATTGATGTTATGAAAAAATTAAATATGTACGATCATTTTCTACATATGACCATACAGCTAGGTGATACCCGTACGTTACCAGATCAAAATAATCTCATCTATCAAAAAAGCACAAGAATGGATGTTTATAAACCATTCATAAACATTGATAAATCTCAATTGGCCAAAATTTATTATGAGGAAGATCTTATGGAAGATTTATTCCCATTAACACAATCATGTATTGCACCAAAACGACCTTGTTACACTTGTTGGTGGTGTGCTGAAAAAAATTGGGCATTTGGTCTTTATGATATGTCATAATAATAAAAATAAGAACTTTGGTAAAATAAAGTGTTTACAAGAAGTCAAAACCGTGATATAATACATCATACACATTTTTTTATGAGGAACCTACTATGGAACTAAGCGACAACACTCTCACAATTCTCAAGAACTTCTCTGGTATTAATCAGAATCTAATGGTTCGCGAGGGCAATACGGTCAAGACTATGTCTGAGGCCCGTAACATCATGGCATCAGCAGATGTCACTGAAACTTTTCCACAAACATTCGGCGTCTATGATCTGAATGAATTCATCAGTGTCTTGGATTTGGTTGATAAACCACAGCTCAATTTCAATGAAAGTTATGTAGTCATTGGTGATACCGCTGGCCGATCCAAAGTTAAATACTTTTTCTCACCTGAGGAAACCCTTACCACACCAAGTAAGGATATCAAGATGCCAGAGTCCGAGGTTAAGTTTGAACTGACCACTGATACACTGACTAAATTGAAACGCGCTGCTTCTGCCTTGGGTCACTCAGATGTGTCCATCACAGGTAAGAATGGTGTGCTAAACTTTGCCGTTGTTGATAGTGCCAACTCTACATCGAATACATATTCTATTGATGTTGATGGTGAGTTTGCGGCAGATGCAACTTTTAACTTTATTATGAATATTGGTAACCTAAAGATTGTCCCAGGCGATTATGACGTCTCAATCTCTTCCAAACTCATTTCCCATTTTCAACATAAAAAACTTAATGTGCAATATTGGATTGCACTAGAGAAATCATCTACATTTGGAGCTTAATATGTCAGATAAAACACCCCAAGATCAACTTAATGAAATTGCCAACCGTATCGGCCGTAGCACTATTGCCGTTATTGATGCCATTACCACACGTGGTGGCTTTAAAGGCGAAGAGCTATCAACCATCGGTCAGTTACGTGATCAGTGTGTCCAGGCAATTCAATTGGTAGAACAAGTGCAACAGGAACAGGCAATGAATAGTTAATGAATCAAACAATTGACAGCGTTAGTGTGAATAAATTTATTAAAGTATGGAGTAACTTGTCAAATGTCTAATGAATTTCTGTGGGTAGAAAAATATCGCCCTAAAAAAATCAATGATACTATTCTTCCGCAATCACTTAAGGATACATTTAATGCAATTGTTGATAAAGGTGATTTGCCTAATATGCTTTTTACCGGCACTGCTGGCCTTGGTAAAACCACCGTTGCTCGTGCTCTTTGTAATTCTCTCGACCTTGACCATATTGTTATCAACGGTTCCGAGGAAGGTAACATTGAAACACTAAGAGGTAAAATTAAACAATTTGCCTCTACCGTATCCTTGCAAGGTGGTTATAAGGTCGTTATCCTGGATGAGGCAGACTACTTGAATCCTCAGTCAACACAACCTGCACTTCGTGGGTTCATTGAGGAATTTAGTAACAACTGCCGATTCATTCTCACTTGTAACTTCAAGAACCGAATCATTGAACCTCTCCATTCTCGGTGTGGCGTATATGAATTTAATACAAGTAAGAAGGACCTAGCTCAACTTGCTGCACAATTCATGAAACGCATGAAGTTCATCCTTGAAGAGGAAGGTGTGAGCTATGAAGAGATGGCAATTGCAGACTTGATCATGAAGTTTGCTCCTGATTGGCGTCGTGTTATTAATGAGTGCCAACGCTATTCATTGTCCGGTTTCATTGACTCGGGTGTTACCAAAAACCTGACCAATGATAACTATGACGGACTGATGAAACTCTTGAAGGAAAAAGACTTCAAGAAAATGCGTTCGTGGGTTGCTAATAATATTGATACTGATGCTTCTGCCATTTTCCGTGCAATCTATGACCGTGCGACAACTAAAATTAAAGCAGAATCCTTACCACAATTGATTCTAATCCTTGCCGATTATCAATACAAGAACTCATTCGTTGCTGACCATGAATTGAACGTGGTTGCATGTATGACAGAGATTATGGCAAATGTCGAGTTTATCTAAACTCTGGTATTATTGGACGAAGGCACTTGGAGAAAAAGCACATGCTGATTCGACTGAAGCAGATAAAGTTGCTTTAATCCGAACTGCCATCGTTTTATGGTATATAATAACCAATGCATTTATTATTGCAGGCGTTATTAGACATTGGTAAGATATAGATATATTATGGAAAATAAAAAAACTGCTAAAGAATTTTATGTTCAATTGCCTGATGTGGTTGCCAAAAAGCAATTCGCCACATCAACGCGACTACTTGCTGCCAACTTTATTGAGAATCCGTACCTAACAGTGGGTGCGTATCTTACTAAGTTATCACAAGTTGAACTAGATCATCTATGTGAATTATCAGAAGTACGTGATGATGATCCAAGGCTTCAAGAATTAATTGTAATTACCTTAATGCTATTACAAGCCGAAGGAACCATTGTGACTTCTGAGGATGAGGTTATTGATCATCTGATGACTTTTAAAATGATGATTGCAGGTACATCCTTGGGTAGAAAAGGATATATAAAGGTTAACTATGAAAATTTGTCATTCAATGATGATGTTGGTGACTTAATAGTTTTTGAAAAATTGAGTGAAGGAGAAGAAGATGTTTGAAAATTTTAAAGCGTGGTTACGTTCCTTGTTTGGATCAAAACCAACAATTGCTGGTCCTGAAGTCCATCCATTACCCACCGAGGTAGTTGAAGCACCTCAGCCTGTTGCGGAACAAGAACCAAAAGTAAATCCAGAAGCTAACTGGCCGTTCCCTACTGTAAGACCTGATGAGGTTGAACAACCAAAACCTATTAATCGTAAACGCCGTAATCCACCAAAGGTTGCTGCTGTCGCTGCACCTCAGGTAAAAGCTGAACCTGCCAAGAAATCACCCAAGGAGATTGCTGCGGAACGACGTAAGGCCGAAGGTAATAAAGATCGGCGTCGAGCTAAAGGTAAAAAATAATTTACTGAAAATAACTATATTATGAAAATTGGAATCACCGCCTCAACCTTTGATTTACTCCATGCTGGTCATATTGCCATGCTTAGAGAAGCAAAATCAAAATGTGATTATCTAATCTGTGCACTACAAGTAGATCCTACCGTGGACCGGGCAGAAAAAAATGCTCCGGTCCAATCCATTGTTGAACGTCAAGCACAATTGGCGGCAGTAAAATATGTAGATGAAGTATTAATCTACTGTACAGAAGCCGATTTACTTGATATAATAAACATGTATCCAATTAATATCCGGATACTTGGTGAAGAATATCGCCAAAAGGATTTTACCGGTAAAGATGAATGCCGTAACCGTGGCATTGAACTCTACTTTAATAAACGTGATCATAGGTTCTCATCCAGTGATCTACGTAAACGTGTGGCGGAAAAGGAATCATGAATCCATTTGAATATGTAAATGCCATTAACTTTTCAAAAGAAAATTTAATGGTCGATGATGTGACTGAAAAAGCCTATAATGGTTTTATGGTTAATAGATCACTGTCATACTTTCCAGATACCATCCTTGCTGCCAATGAGATGAATCTTAATCATCATATTGACAAAAAGTTACAACATGACTTTCTTATAAATATTATCAGGAAGCGAAAACGATTCTCCAAGTGGGAAAAGAAAAAAGCCGACGGTGATGTGGATGTCATAAAAGAGTATTATGGATACAACGATTTAAAGGCGCGTCAAGTACTCGGCCTACTATCACCTGAACAATTAGAACAATTACATAAAAAGGTGAACAAAGGTGGAAGAAAGTAATTTGATTGAATGGACACCCAACTTCATGTTGGAAGTCGCCTTAAATGAACCGGACGATTTTTTAAAGATCCGGGAAACCCTTACTCGTATTGGTGTAGCATCTCGTAAAGATAAAAAGCTATATCAGTCATGTCATATACTGCACAAGCAGGGTAGATATTTTATAGTTCATTTTAAAGAACTATTTCTACTTGATGGTAAGAAATCTAATCTGGAAGAGAATGATATTGCTCGTAGGAATACAATCGCTACTTTGATGAGCGACTGGGGCCTGTTAACTATTGAGCAAAAATCTGCAGCACAACCTGTTGCACCTCTACGTCAGATTAAAATTATTCCTTATAAAGAAAAGAACGAATGGGAATTATGTCCGAAGTATAATATCGGAAATAAAGTTTAATATTTTTTAATGCGACAGTCGTCTTTTTTTACACGAGACTATTCAATTAATCTTGATATTAGTAATAAATGTACTCTGGTCTGTCCAAAATGTATCAGAGCTAGATATAATTCTGCCGGTTTAGAAATACCAGGAGAAGAACTTTCTTTAGATAGTTATTATAAAATAATCAATCACTTTAAATATCTTATCTTCTGCGGACAAACATCAGATCCTACAATGCATACCCAGTTTCATAAATTATTAGAAATAGCATATGAACGAGGTGTTTACTTGGAAGTACACGTTGCGGCATCCCATAGACCAATAGAATGGTTTGAGAAAGCATTTGACATAAATCCTAATACGAAATGGTGTTTTGGTATTGATGGTTTACCAAATTCTAGCCATCAATATAGAAAAAGACAGGATGGTAAAAAAATATTTGATATGATGTGCCGAGCTCGTGAAAAGGGGTTATACTGTGTGTGGCAATATATTATATTTGCTTATAATGAAAATGAAATAGAAAAGGCTAGAAACCTAGCTGCGGAAAAAAATATAGAATTTCATCTGGTAAAATCTTCAAGATTTTTAAAAAAAGATACATATAAACCATCAAGTAATAATTACATCAGCCGATAATTATGTTGATTCCTAAGTGTATAAAAAACAATAAAGAATTTGGTCATTCTTCTCAGGGTTATCTATTGCCGTGTTGTTGGTGTGATAATCATTTCAAATCTATGTCAGACCCGGTATTTAATGCTTTATTTGATGAGGAGTTAAAATTAACCAACGTTAATAATATTAGTGATATATTACTATCTGATCAATGGTTAGCTTTTGAACAAGCAATAAATGGTGATATAAAAAATGCACCACAGATTTGCAAGGAAAAATGTGGAAGTTTATCCAACACCAAAGTAATTGAAATTAATCCTATATAATAAATCCCACCTTAGGGCCGTTGTGATACAAACGGTAAAAATGTATCCGAACAATTGGACTGGCACTCGATAGTTGTCCCTGTATAAAGTAAGCAGGATATAAATAGAATTGGATGCCGAATAATCGGGTCCATAACTACAACCTTGCTTTTATTAGGAGGTCATAACTATGACACATTTTAAGTTACCGCGTTCTGCGTTTATTGGCTTTGATAACATCTTTGACGAATTGGAGCGTATCACTACGGCTTCAGCTCAAGATAATTATCCGCCACATAACATCGTCCGAATTTCCGAAAATAAATATGCAATTGAACTAGCCGTTGTTGGTTTCAAGGAACAAGACCTTGAGCTAAAACAACAGGATGGTATTTTGTATGTTATAGGTAAAAAATCAGATGAGCAATCAGCTGATTACTTACACCGTGGAATTTCTGGTCGTTCATTCAAACGTTCCTTTAGACTGTCTGAACATGTAGAAGTAAAAGGAGCTGATCTACGGGATGGATTGCTTGTAATTAATTTAGAGAGAATCGTCCCAGAAGAAAAGCGTCCACGCACGATACCTATTAATCAATCCGTGGAGAAAATCACACATGACACATATCAAAATAATCCTCAGTTTCTTTCAGAGAGGTCTCAACAACCTGCTTGAAGGCCTTATTCAAGCCCGCCAAAAACAAGTGGAAGCCTATTTGGCCCGCTCTGTTGACTTGGCAGACTTGGAAAGACGTATGAAAGAAGTTTCCAAAGAAGGTATTTCTTACCCTCGTTGGTGATATATATATAATATGAGTTGAGGAGCATCTCATATAAAACAAAAGCTCCGCCTTTCCTTTAACACAACACACATAGGAGAACTAATATGTTCACACCCAACTTTTACATCGATCAATTTCAAGCAACAAAGAAAATTGTTGCAGATCAAATCTTCAAAGACCAACCTGAGTTACAAGAAGTAGCAGTCAAGTTTATTGATACACAAACCGCATTTGCAAAAATGCTTGTTGATAATACTGTTACAGTTAACAAATTGTTTTGGGATAAAGCCACTGCTTTTACCAAAGTTAAATAATGGAGAATATTATGAGCAATAAAAACCCTTTTGAAATTCGCACCGAGATGCTTTCTATGGCTAAAGACTATATGGACCGTGCTTGGGAAATGAACTATATGTTCACTCAACAAATGTTTGATCAAGGTAAGAAGACTACTGAAGAAATGCAGTCAGCTTTGAAACCGTATTCAACTGAGGAACTGATGAAGAAAGCTACGGAATTTTATTCCTTCGTCTCTAAAAAAGATTAAGTACAAAGGGCCTTCGGGCCCTATTTACATTGTATCGGTTTTGTGATATAATGTACAATTAAATTATGGAGTGAAAATGTCAAATATTCAAATCGTTCGTCTAACCTCAGGCGAAGAACTCATTGCAGAGGTTACCACACAAGCTGATGGTTGCCTTTTAAAGGATATTGCAATCCTTATTCCCACACAAGCTAATCAACTCGGTCTTGCTCCATTTATGGGTTATGGTGTAACCAGTGAAGGTATCTTTTTTAAAGATGCTCATATCATGTTTGCAATTAATCCTATTGATCCATTGCGCCAACAATATCAAGAAATGTTTTCAAAAGTAATTTTGCCTCCTACTAGTATTATTTCGTGATATACAGCTCTTGTATTTTGTGTTATAATGGTAGAAAATAAGGAGTAAGATGTCTTTTTACACGTCAGTTTTTCGTTATGGTAACAATATCCTATTCCGTGGATATGATGACCAAGGCCGTCGCTACCAGCGTAAAGAACCATTTCAACCCACGTACTATGTGCCCTCACAGAAAGACGTAGGTTGGCGCGGCCTTGATGGTACAGTGATCGGTCCAGTCAAACTTGAGAGTATGCGTGAAGGCAAGGAATGGATGGAGAAGTACAAGGATGTTTCCGGCTTTAACATCTATGGTAACCCTAATCAAATTCACCAGTTCATCTCAGAGAAGTTTCCTGGTGACATTAAGTTTGATCGTGACCGCATTAACGTAACAACAATCGACATTGAGACTGCTTATGATGATGGGTTTCCTCATCCTAGTAAAGCAGAAAATGAAGTGTTGGCCATTACTATTAAAAATAATATTGATGGTGTGTATTACGTTTGGGGTTATGGTGATTACGATACATCCAAAGCTCTTATTACACCAGTACGATATACCAAGTGCACATCTGAGGCAGAACTATTTAAGTCATTCTTAAATCATTGGCAAGCGCCACAGTTCTCACCAGATGTGATTACTGGTTGGAACGTCCGATTCTTTGATATGCCATATCTGGTCAACCGAGTGACTAAGATTCTTGGTGAGGATTGGGCCAAGAAATTCTCTCCATGGGGTATGTTAAACTATCGCCAAGTGACTCGAATGAATAAGGTTGATGATACCTATAACATCGAGGGTATTCAGACTCTGGATTACTTAGAGCTCTTCCAGAAGTTTGGTTATTCATATGGTAACCAAGAATCCTACAAGTTGAATCACATCGCATATGTTGTGCTTGGTGATACTAAACTTTCGTTTGATGAATCAGGTTCACTGAAAAATCTCTACAAAGATGATTATCAAAAGTACATTGACTACAACATGAAGGACGTGGAACTTGTAGATCGACTTGAGGATAAGATGGGTCTGATTACTCTTGCCATGACCATGGCGTATAAGGGTGGTGTGAACTATCAGGATACATTTGGTGTTACCGCGATCTGGGAATCAATTATCTACCGTAAGCTCAAGTCACAAAATGTTATGCCATCACTCGGCGATGGTAACCATCATAAGACTGCTTTTGCTGGTGGATACGTCAAGGATCCCAAAGTCGGACTTCATGATTGGGTTGTCTCTTTTGACTTGAACTCACTGTATCCAAACATCATTGTACAGAACAATATGTCACCCGAGACAGTGACTGATAAGTTTGTTAAGTCTGGTGTTGAATATTACTTGGATGGCAACAAGGCGGATGTTGAGGAATATGCCGCCGCAGCGAATGGTTCCACATACCGTAAGGATATTGATGGTGTTGTGCCTGGTATCATTGTAGATTACTATGATGAACGGTCGGCAACAAAGAAGGCCATGCTTGCTGCACAACAAGCGTATGAGAAAAATAAGACCTATGAACTTGAGAAGGAAATCAACCGACTCGAGAATACTCAGATGGCTCTTAAAATTCTACTCAACTCACTTTATGGTGCTCTCGGTAATGCTTATTTCCGATACTTTGATATCCGACTTGCTGAAGGTGTTACCCTAACAGGTCAGTTGGCTATTCAATGGGCCGAAAAAGCAATGAATACCTCAATGAATAAGGTACTCAAGACTAAAGACAAAGACTATGTCATTGCAATTGATACTGATTCATTATACGTTGACTTTGGCCCATTGATTGACACTATGGTTTGGAAACCGAATGATGGTGTGGATAAAAAAGTAGCATTCCTTGATAAGGTTTGCCGTGAACATTTTGAACCTGTCCTTGCAGATGCCTATCAAAAGCTCTTCGAGAACATGAATGGTCACAAGAACCGGATGGTAATGAAACGCGAAGTGATTGCTGACCGTGGAATCTGGACTGCCAAGAAACGCTATATACTTAATGTGCATAACAGTGAGGGTGTGCAGTATGCTGAACCTAAACTCAAGATCATGGGCATTGAGGCTATCAAGTCCTCCACGCCAGAAGTGGTCCGAGCCAAGTTCAAGGAAGTATTTAAAATTATTATCAGTGGTGACGAATTGGCAACACGTGACTTTATTGGTAAATTTAAAACTGATTTTAAACAACTGCCGCCAGAACAAGTTGCATTCCCTCGTGGGGTGAGTAATATTACCGACTGGTCCGACAGAAAAACTATCTTCAAGAAAGGTACCCCCATCCATGTACGTGGAAGTCTACTATATAATCACTATGTTAAGGAAAGCAGACTTAATGACCGGTACGAACTTATCCAGAATGGCTCAAAAGTAAAATTTGCATATTTAAAAATGCCGAATACTATTAAGCAGAATATTATTTCATTCCCGGATAAGTTGCCAAAAGAA
>Ga0255756_1003626_pt1 | contig 15436 bp, 10 predicted proteins | sample 011ome_20_FD_179956 | JGI IMG/M metagenome (GOLD analysis project Ga0255756, IMG submission 179956) | Coastal salt marsh microbial communities from the Groves Creek Marsh, Skidaway Island, Georgia - 011509CT metaG (version 2) | ecosystem: Environmental > Aquatic > Marine > Intertidal zone > Salt...
TTCGGGAGGTTGAACGGCGGCTCCAGGAGCACGAGGTGGCAGTTCTTCGGGTTTATCTTCAGCACCTTCGCGAAGACGTGGTCCCAGATCTCTCGCTGCAGGTCCCAGTTGACGACGTACCCGCGGTCGACCGGTCGTCGCAGGTTCAACGACGAGATGTCTTTGATGCGCGCGATCTCGTCGCAGACGTACGACCGCTTCTCGCCTTTGGGCTTCGCGACGCAGTTCGGGACGACGCTGTCGATGGAGACGGAGGGAACGAGCGGGCGTCAGGGACGGCGGATCGACGACGGACTCGATTCCTCGAGCGCGATGGGCACTTTTTCGAGCGCCCGCCCGGGGCGATCGACCGATCGTCGGCTCGCGCGCGCGCGGGGACGCACCACACGGGCTTGTCGTCTCCCGCGAAGCCAGCCTTGATGCTCGACCCTCCGCAGTCGAGCACGACGACGTCCTTGCGAACGACCATCGCGGCGTCACGCGCGACTCGGCGCGTCGACGCTGTGCGCGCGAACGCGCACCGCGGTGGCTGGTCGTCGGTTGATGAGTCCCGCCTCTGACGTGAGGGCGATGCCTATCGAAAAACAGTTCATCGGTTAGTTGAAAGGGGACGCGATCAAAGATTGAAACCGAGCCATGGGTGAAAAACGTTTGCATCGAACGCGCCTCATCATCAGCTCGATTCGCGCTCATCTCGGAGGGGTGCTGTGTCGCGAGTCTGATGAAACTCCGAGCGATGGCGTCCGGCGCGTTACAATCGACGCGCGGAGGGCGAATCCCTCGGCTGTCACCATGGTCGATCCCGTGGTTCCTATGCTTCCTGGCATGACCTTCCAGGATCCGCGGGTGCGTGCGCGTGATCGCCCTCGCGTTCTCTCTGCGGCGCGAATGCCGGCGCGAATTCCCGATCCGGCGAATTCCGTCGGTCTCGTTTTGGACGCCAATTCGTCGTCGACGCGGTCGTCGCGCTCGGCGCACCCTTCGCGCGCGCGTCGCGGCGATATCGCGTCGCGCGTCTCGCACTCCCCCAACTGAAACATCCCGCTGACGACCGCGAACCCTCCCCGCCAACCCGATCACGTCGCAGAAACCGGTCGCGAGGCGCGCGCAGACGCTCTGCTACGTCAATGGCTACGCCGTGCCCGGGGAGAAGACGTCGTCCATCGCGCGCGCGCCCGCGACGATGGAGTTCCCCACGGAGGAGCCGAAGGCGCCGACGTCGTATCCGATGTCGACGCTCCCGAAGTGGGTCCAGTTCGACCGCAAGGTGCGCATCGATTGCCCCCGGTCGTCGTCCTCGCGGTCGTTCGTTCTCGCCTGATTTAGATCCGTCCCGCGCGTCCGAATTCGATCCGGACCGTTGTTGACCCGTCCTCGTCCGTCCTCCCGAACGCGACGCAGGTGCTCCGATGGAACGCGTTCTTCAAAGAAGCCGTCACGGAATCCCTCGCGGAGAACTTCCGCGTCCGCAAGTGCGTCATCTACATGTACCTCGAGGACGAGTCCATCTACGTCGCCGAGCCGAAGCAGCACAACAGCGGCATCCCGCAGGGCGTGTTCCTCAAGCGTCACAAGATCCCGAAGAGCGACGTCGGGGACTTTTACACGCGCGCGGACGTGCGCGTCGCGGACACGCTCACTCTGTACGGCCGAACGTTCTACGTCGTGTCCTGCGACGCGTTCACGCGCGGCTTTTTGACCGATCAGGGCTTCGAGGTAAACGAAGACGTCGGCTTCCCGGACGACCCCATCGACGCGTACAGAGAGACGATGAAGAAGGACTCGAAGATCCCGTACCCGCCGCCACCGCGCGATGACGACCTCTCCAGGTACATCGAAGCCGCCGCGGGCGCGCCGTCGAACGCGCTCGCGGCGGACAAGCTCAAGAAGTTTCTCGCGCACGATCGCAAGGTTTTGCGGTTTTTCTGCGTCTGGGACGACAGAGAGGCGCTCTTTGGCGAGAACCGCCCGTTCGTCTTGCACTACTACCTCAGCGACGACACCGTGGAGGTGTTAGAGGTTGCCGAGCCGAACAGCGGCCGCGACCCGTTCCCGGTGTTCTTGAGGCGCGGGCCGTTACCGAACCAAAAGCTCGAGGTGGATGCGCTCGGACCGACGAAGACGTTTTCGTACTACACGTTTGAAGACTTGAAGGTTGGCGGACACGTGCGCGTGTACAACCGCGACTTTTACATCCACGACGCGGATAACTTCACAAAGGCGTGGTACATCACGAACGCGGGGCGAACGGAGGCGGACTTCCCGCCCATCTCGGTCGAGGAGGAGCAGATGCCGATCCCGCAGATGGCTGTCCCGCCGTACAACGGATTCGGCGGCCACGCGGATTCGCTTCAAAACTGCATCGCGCTGATCCCCAAGCCTGTGAAGCCAGACTTCGAGAAGCAGATGACGTACGCGCACACGATTCTGCGGTTCAAAGCGAAGATCGTGCCGGACGCGACGCACGCGGTGAGCGACTGGGACTCGGACAGGGAGTTCATCCTGTCCGTGTACCTCGCGAACGACACCATCGCGATCTACGAAAACCCGGACCGGAAGAAGAACATCGCGGGGGGGAAGTTTTTGGAGAGGCAGGAGGTTCGCAAGCCGAACAGCTCGGAGGCGTTCGTCGCGACCGACTTTTACGTCGGCGCGACCGTGGTCGTCCTCAGGCGCTCGTTCGAGCTCGTCGAGGCGGACAGCTACACGTACGCCTTCATGGAGGAGCATCCGGAGTCGTTCCCGCGGAGCGACCCGGAGGCGGTGGGCGGGCGGCTGACGGCGGCGTCGGCGGGGAGGGAAGCGGCGCTCAGAGAGGCGCTCACGGGCGCGGAGGACTCGAACGGCGAGGTGGAGCTCGCGGACGTCGCGAACGCGTTCAAGTCCGCGGGCGTGGAGTGCGTCGCGCAGGAGATCATCACGCTCGGGAGGAAGCACGCGGGCTCGGGCGCGGGCAAGGTGTCCGTGTCGGCGCTGCTCGAGGCGGTGTCCGTCGGTTTCGCGCTTCCCGCGGGAGAGGGCGAGGGGCAGTGAGGCGAGAGGCGAGAGGCGAGGCGAGGCGGGGCGGGCTCGTGTAAAGTATCACCACGTCGTGCCTTAATTAGGTTGAAATCTAACGACTGAGGCGCGTCATCGATTCGCGACTACTAATCACCACCACGCTCGGATCGACCCGGGCGCGTGCCGGCGCCACTCCTTCAACGGCGCGCGCAACAACGGCGTGTCCGTCCCCGGCGCCTCCGCGCCGATCATGCGCGACAAGTCCGTCACGCACGCGCCGCGCTCGTCGTGGTGCCCCGCGTTCTTCGAGATCCCCGGCACGCCGATGCCCCCCAGCTTCGCCCACACGTAGTAAAACATCGGCAGCGCCTTGTACACCGGCGGTATCCCCGTCGTCTTCGTCACCAAGATTTGCATCGCGATGTCCTCGCAGTTTTTCCTCCGATCGATGTACTCCCTCGCCTCTCGCGGCAGCCCTTTCGAGTACGTGTTCAGATACTTCGCGTGCATGAACGCGGCTTTCGTGAGGATGATGCTGAACTCCCCGCCCCTCCAGAGCTCGAGATCGTTCCACGCGTATCGATACCCACACCCGCGGTCGCTCCGGACGTGATTCCGCGGGTAAAACCCGACGAGCTGCTCGCGGTTCGCCCTCCACGCGTCGAACCCTCTGGTCAGCGCCTTGCACGGCAGCCGGACGTCCTCGTCGACGTTGAACACCGCGGTGTGCTTCAGTTTCCCGCTCGTCGCGTCCCCGTCCACTCCGGCGCTCGGCGGCTCGAACCGGTTCTGAATCGACGTCGTCGGGTGCCGCTGGTAGCGCACCTCCTTGCTCGGGTCGTCGCCGTAGTAGAGCCGAGCGTCGCGATCGGTCGGGTCCGGCGGCGGGTCTGGCTCCGACCACACCACGCGGATCTCGCCGACGTCGTCGCAGGAGAGGTAGTGCTTGATCGCGCGTTTCAACAGATCGCGGCGTTTGAACGTGTTCAAGAGCAGCGTGAACTGGCGATCGTCCTCCCCCGCGACGGTGGAATCCCCCTCGTACGCGAGCTCGCGCAGGGCGGTTTTCGATATCGTCGTCTCCGCGCCGCGCGTCGGCGGCGCGCAGTCGGACCCGATGCGCGAGGTGAGGTCGCCGGTGACCGCCCACATCGGCGCGGACGCGACGAGGAGGAGCGCGAGCGCCAGGACGGGGAGGCACCCTTTCCTGCGCGACAGCGTTCGAAGGTGCCTCGCGAGCGACACCGTGGGGGATGCCCCGCCGGCGCGCATCGTTCGCGGGCCCCTCCGACGCGGGCTCGCGGCCATCCGCGGCGGCGCGAGGAGAGGGTTCGGCGACGCGCGCGCGCCGCGGGCGTGTGCGCGCGTGGGGTGCGGCCGCGCGTGCGGTGCGCTCTGCGGCTCGGACGGCAGATCGGTCCGAACTCTTGGGCGGAGTCGTCCGACGTTTGAGGGCGAAACATTTCATTTGTCTAAAAACTTTTCATCGGTCAGTTAAAAGGCGTCTCGATCAAATGTTGAAACCGAGTGGTGGGTGAAGAAAAATTTGCGCGGGACGCGCGACGACGGTCGACGTCGTCGCGTCTGAGAACGTAGCTCAGAGCTCGTGGACGCGCGCGCGCGAACGAGACGGCGTCGACGTGCAGTGCGCGTCGACGTTCAAGGGTAATCGAAATCGTAAATCGTATTCGTATCGACTATCCCGTCGTACCAGTTACACACGCGAAACCCTCACTCAGGGCACGCGTAAACCCCCCGTTCGGCCCCCACGCGCCGCGAATCGTTTCGCGATATCAAGGGTCCTCCAGCGACGCGATGAAGTTCCCCGGCTGCACCGCGCCCTCCTGCGCCTTTTGCGCCGCCGCGGCCGCTACTTTCTTACCCTTGACGCCGCCGACGGACTTCGTCGTCGCCCCGACCGCCCCGAACGCTCTGCCCGCGGCGGTCAACGACGCGTGGTCCGCCCCGCCGCCCTCCGCGCCCTCCGCGCCGCCCGCGGCGCCGCCGACGACGTCGATCATCGAGCGATCCGGGAAGTTGAGCAACTCCCGCCTACACCCCTTCATGATCACGAACGCGTCGTCGTACGCCCGCGCCGCGGCGTCCTCCGTGTCGTGATACCCCAGCGACTTCTTCTTTCCGTCGATCGTGATCTCCGCGCGCCACTTCACCGACTGCCCTCCTTGCTTCTGGTTATGTGTGTGCTGCCTCACGCCGCGGTACTTGGACGTCCACGACGCGTGCCTCCGCGCGTTCGTCTTCAGAGTCCCCTGGTACTGCTCGAACGTCCACTTCCCGAGCTGCTCCATCTCGTCCGCGTACGTCTCCAGAGGGTGGTTCGTCTTCGCGCGTTCCCCTTTCAACACGATGCACGCCTTGTCGTACGCCCGCACGGCGTCGTCCTCCACGGCGTGGTACCCCAACGATTCTTTCTTGCCGTTGATCTGCACCTCCGCGCGCCACTTCTTCGTCTTTTTCTCGAAGCACACGCCGCGGTGCTTCGACGAGCAGTCCCGAGACGCGTGCCCGACGCCGATTTTCCGTCGCAAGAGCTCGACGTCCTTGTTCATCGCGGTCAGCTCCTCGATCAGCACGCGGTCGTACGTCTCCATCGGGTGGTTCTTCGTCTCGCCCTTGACGCAGATGCACGCCTGGTCGTACGCCCTCGACGCTTCCTCTTCGGACTCGTAGTACCCCAAGTGGACCTCGCGTTGGTTCAGGCGAATGGACGATTTCCACTTGTTCGAGACGTTGCGATCGATGTACACGCCCTTGTAGCGCGTGGGCTTGCCCTCCTTCTTCGCCGCGTCTCGCTTCCCCGCCGCGTCGTCCGGCGCGAGCGCGTCGGCCCGCGCGCCGCCGTCCGCGCCTTCGAGCTCGTCCTCGGTATCGACGTTGCGCGGCGGCGTCGATCCGAGACCTCCGTGGTTGTCGCTCGTCGGGAAGACTCTCGCGACTTTGCTCGCGTGCTGGTCGTGGCGCTGCTCGAGGTCGTGCTCGTCCCCGAGCGCGGCGGCCGTCTCGAGCGCGCGCTTCTTCGCGTCGTGCTTCATGTTCGGCCTCGCGAGAGCGTCCGGGTCGTTCCTACGCGCCGAGATCCCGCTCGCGGCGCCGACGCGGCTTCGTCGAACGCCCGGTCCGCGCGCGTCCTGTCCGACCGCGCGGACGGGCGAATCGAGCGATCGCGCACGCGATGCCTCTCGCGACGGACGCGACTTTGACGCCGCGATCGCGCCGCGCGCGTCGATTCGATCGCGCGCGCGACGCCGCGGGCGGTCGCGTCTCGGTGTGTGCGCGTCCGTGGGACAGCCGTGAGCGCGCGCGAGCGTGGTCGCGACGCTCGGCAGTGCGGGGGCGCGCGCGGGGGGTAGGGCTTTCGTCTCGACCACTCAGCGCCGTGTTCGCCGCGCTGCGTCTGCGCTGCGTCCGACCACGCGCGCGCGAGCGAAACGCCGTCCAGTCATAGTCAGCGCTGCTCGACGAGCTGTCACTTCCTTGGACGCGGTGGCCGCGCTTCTTCGCCCTCCTCCGCGCGCGATGGGTCTCACGAAAGCGAAGGCGTACCTCGTGGACAAGCCCCCGACGCTGACGCAGTGCGGGAAGATCTGCCAGGGGATCGCGCACCCGGTCTGGTGCGTCGATCGTCGCGCGCCTCGCCTCGCCTCGCCTCGCCTCGACCGCTTCGAATCGAAATGGAAATGGAAATATCGCGATTCGCGCTGACGACGCGAGCCTAACCTTCCGTTTCCTTCGCAGGCTGTGCCTCTTATGGCCGTTCATCCTCCTGTGGAACGCGATCCGCGTGTACCTCCTCCCGTGCATCGGCATCTACGTCATGCGCGGCGCGCGGTGCGCGCTCGGGCCCATCTTTTGCTGCCTGTGCCGCGCGTGCGGGTGCTACTATTACGAAGACAAGGAATTCACCGGGCAGCGCGCGCTCGGGGAGAAGCGCATCGACGTCGATTGGGTTCGCGCGGACGAGCTCGACATCGTCGCGAAGGACGACGAGGTGAAGCACATCGCGCTGTTCCACGGGATCGAGCCGGAAGATTTATGTCAGGGCGCGCTCGGGGACTGTTGGCTCGTCGCCGGTCTCGCGTGCCTCGCGGAATACCCGGGCGCGATTCGAAAAGTCTTCCGCGAGTGTGAATACAACGACGTCGGGAAGTACCACGTGCGACTGTGGGACGGTCGCGTCGGGAAGTGGGTCACCGTCACCGTGGACGATCGCATTCCAGTCAAGCCTGGGACGAAAGAGACGGTGTTCATGCACCCGAACGGCTGCGAGCTGTGGGCGATCTTGTTGGAGAAGGCTTTCGCGAAGTTCGTCGGCTCGTACGGCGCGCTGGACGGCGGCCTCGCCGTGTGGGCGTGGCACGCGATGACGGGGGATAACGTGTACGACTTCAAGAAGCGCCCGAACGGATCGTGGATACGGCGCGACCTCGTGTTCCTCAACAAGAAGAAAGGCCTCGAAGCGCGGTGCGACGTCGGGTATCTCCCCAACGACGACGAGATCGACGAAGAAGACTTCTTCGGCGTCCTCCTGAAGTACTCGTCCAAGGGGGCCGTCCTCGGCGCGGCGAGGATGGTCAGCGGCGCGGAGCGCGAGGAGAAGAACAGTGAAGGCCTCGTCGCCGGGCATCAGTACTCGATCCTCGACGTGCGAAGAGTCGGCACGTCGATGGTGCGCACCGGCGGACGCAAGATGATCAAGCTCCGGAACCCGTGGGGGACGTTCGAGTGGAAAGGCGCGTGGTCGGACGGCAGCAGAGAATGGGACGATCATCCGAAGATCAAGAAAGAGCTCGAGTACGAAGACAGCGACGACGGCTCGTTCTGGATGGAGTACAAAGACTTCGCGGATCGGTTCAACTCCGTCGACGTCTGCGACAGGACGACGACGACGGATTTAGTGCTGGACGTGAGGGAAGCCGACGGGTGCCTCGGCCCGACCAAGGCGTGCGTCGGCGGGTGCGGGTTCTTCTGGTGCATGTGCGGCGGCTGCAGCACGATCTTCTGCGGGAATAAGACGTCGTCGGAGACGGAGACCAAGGCGGGGTGCTGCACGACGAAGTGAGAAGGAGAGATGAAGAAGCGCGCGACCGTCACGTCCGAGAGAGCCGCCGCGCTGAGAAGGTTGTTAATTTTTCCTTTTTATTCATCAATAAGTTGTTATTACGAGTGTAATAAGATTCAAGTTCACGGAAGATACGCGCGGGGCGGGGTCGACGCGCGTCGTCTCACAGCTCGTCGTGCTTGCTCGGCGCCTTGACGTCCGGCATCTGCTTCGCGGTCTTCCCTCCCGCGGCCGCGAGAATGTTCAGGATCTCGACCGTGGACGGCTCGTGCGAGTTTTCTTTCGTCGCCTCCTCGCCGGTTTCCTTCGCCCTCTTCGCCGCCGCTTTCCTCTCCGCGCGCATGAATTCCAAGACCATGTCCGTCGGCGTCTTCCCTTCCGTGTTCAGCAAGTTCACGTCCGCGCCGCCGACGATGAGCGCTTTTAAACCGTCGACGTGTCGGCCGTACACCATCCAGTGCGTCGGCGTCATCTTCAGCGAGTCCCCGCCTTTCGTCCTCGCGTTTACATCCGCGCCGGCGTCGATCAGCGTTGCGACGATGGAAGCGTCGCCCGCGATGCCGGCGACGTGCAGCGGCGTCTCCCCGAACTCGTTCCGCTCGTTCACGTTGTGCCCTTCGGCGATGAGCGCGTTCATCTTGTCCTTGTCGCCTTCGCTCGTGGCGAATATCAGCGGCGTCTTCCAGCGCGATTCCTCTCGGTATTCCTCGCGCTTCGCCGCTTGCTTCGCTCTTTGGCTGAGCACGTACGGGTGCGTCGATCCCTCGAAGAGTTTCTCGTAGAGCCACACCTCGCCGGCTATCGGCACCGGGACCGCGACGCGTCGAAGGATGCCGACGATGAAGAGCATCGGCACCGTGATGCGAAGTAAGCGCTTGAAGTACGCCAAGTTGATGGGGGTATTATCGTGCCCCGCTTTCTTCCCTTTCGGCGACGCGGGAGGCGAAGTCGACGCTGGCTTCGCGTCGTCGTCGGCCTTCGCGGCGGCTTCCTGCTTCTTCTTCGGCGTCCTCGCCGGGGATTTTGGCGTTTTCTTCGGCGTCGCGGGCATGATGAGCGGCGGCGGCGTGCGATTCGTTGTGGTTCTTCAATAAACTGCCGAGATCTATCGATCGCGCCCGTTCGCGTTCGCGACGGATGCGTCACTTCGTTTTCGCGGCATCCTCCTCGTCAACGACGACGACGCGTCCGGCCGCGCACTCGCGCCGGCGCGCCGCGCGTGAACCTCCCGGCGTCCCACGTCGCGACCGCCGACTCGACGCGACCGCGACCCCGCAGCGCGCGTCGTCCAGCGCGCGCGCGTTGACCGCGGTCGCCGTCGTCCGCGCGCCTTTCGGGTGCCGCGCTCGTCGGTCGTCGATCGGCGCGCGCGAAGGAGGAGGAAGCGAAAGAGATGTCCTCCGCCGTGCGGCGCCGGTATCAACCCGCGGCGGACGCGGACGCGGACCACCGAGGCGACTACGACCCGCGGTTCACGATCCCGGAGCACTTAGACCCGAAGAAGAAGAAGCCGTCGATCAAGACGGTCGCGCTCGCGTTCGCGCTGCTGATCTCGGGGACGGTCCTGCTGTTTTGCTACCTCCTGTGGTACTTCGGACGCTTAGACCTGCCGGACAACGAGACGAGAGGGACGTCGAAGGCGATATTGATTCTAGGGTGCATAACGTTCGCCCCGGGGGCGTTCGCGACCATGATTCTCGTCGCGACGTACTTCCGCGTGGACGGGTTCTCGTACGACATGATACCGGAGGATTAGCGAGCGACGACGACGGGGGCGAGGGCGACTTTTCGTTTCCCCGAAGAACGCGAACGCGGAGCCGGGGTAGCGCCGACGACGATCGATGATTAGCGTAGCGTAGCAGAATGAACGGCGTATCCATCGCTCGCCAACGCGATGAGCGTCACTGCGCGAGTCTCGCCTCCAACTCCGCGACCCGCCGCCGCAACCACCGGTTATCGTCCACCAGCGTCTTGATCTTCTCTTGCTGCTCCTCGAAGTGCTCGTGCAGCGACGCGAGCTTCCCCGCGTGCTCTCGCGCCGCCTCCGAGGCTTCGAACAGCCCGCGGACTTTCAACTTCGGCGGGTCCAGATCCCTCTCCGCAGCCGCGGCAGCCTTCGCCGCGGCCGCGATCGACGCCGGATCCGGCTCGCTCGCGCCCACGATCGTGCTGCTGCCGTCGCCGCCGCCGTGCGACGATCCTCCGCGCGCGTCCTCGCCCTCGTCCACGACGGTGAACCGACCTTTTTGCACCGAGGTGGACTTCTTGATGGAGGGCTCGGCGGCGTCGCCTCCGCCGCCGCCGCCGCCGCCGCCGTCGCTCTCCATCGGCGCCGCGTCGTCGTCCATCACCGTGAAGCGCCCTTTCTGCACGGAGGTTTGCTTCTTCAGCCCTTCTCCGTCGCCCCTCGGCGACCCCGGCGTCGGCGACAGCGGCCGACTCCCCGGCCGGCTCCCCGTCCCGGCGGCCGGCGCCGCCGGCTGCCCCTCCGCGACCGCCGGCAGCGGCGGCTTGCCGCCGAAGTCGTCGCTCATCGCCGCAGCCTCCGCGCGGATCTCGTCCATGTTGAAGTTCCACGACGTCACGCCCTTGAGGTACTCCGCCTGCGACTTCTTCTCCGCCGCCGCGTCCGTCGCGGCGGCGCCCTTGAGGTTGCCCGCGGCGACAGCGGCGGCGCGTTCCGCCTGGCGAGCCTTCTCCCTGGCGTTGAGCTCCGCGGTCCGCTCGCCGAGCGCGGGGATCCCCTCGAGGAGGTGTTTCACGAGGAAGTCCGGCTTCTTCGCTTCTTTTATGAACCGGTGCTCGAGAAGCTTCGCCGCCGTCGGCCGCCTCTTCGGGTCTTTTTGGAGGCACACCGAGACGAAATCTCGGAGCGCGCGCGAGAAGTGATGCCCGCTCTCCGCTTGCTCCGCCTCCAACTGCGGCGGCGGGTTTTGCAGCGTCATCAGAAGCACCTTCATCGGCGGATACTTCGCGAACGGCGCGTGCCCGTGGCACAGCTCTAACACCGTGATCCCCAACGACCAGATGTCCGCGGAGGAGTCGTACCCGGTGACTTGCTCCATCACCTCGGGCGCCATCCAACACGGCGTCCCCACGAACGTGCTGTGCGGCTTCGCGCCCGAGCCCCAGGACGCGGCGGAGACGCCAAAGTCGCCGATCTTCACGGCGCCGTTGTTATCGATCAAGATGTTCCCGGCTTTGATGTCCCGGTGGATGTTCCCGTTCCTGTGAAAGTAATCCAGGGCTTTCAGGACTTCTTTTAAGATCGTCGCGATGCTGACCTCGTCCAGGCCTTTCGGGTGCGACCACTTCATGATGTTCAGCGCGCTGCCGCCGCTGAGGAACGGCATGACGACCCAGAGGTACTGCCCCTCCACGAACGAGCAGTGCGAGATCACGAGGTTCGGATGCGACACCATGGACATGGACGCCACCTCCCTGCGGATCTCCTCGAGGTGCCCCGGGTCTTGGTCCTCGAGGTCGAGCATCTTCACCGCGACCGTCTCCCCGAGCGGAAGACACTCCGCGCGGTACACCTTCGCGCTCACGCCGCGGCCGATTTCTTCGTGCACGACGTAGTCCGACGCGCTCGTGGGGTACTGCTGCTTCGGCGCGCCCTCGAAGTAGGACGAGTTCGTGCGGCGGACGCCCGCGGAGGAGGCCATTATTCCTCTCGGACGGCGCGACGCCGCGACCGTTCTCGCGCGCGCGCGCGCGACCGGGGAGACCGCTCGACGGAGCCGAAACGACGCGCGGGGCGCGGACGCCGCGAACGCGAACGCGGACGGGCGGGAGCGGCGATCGACTGTCGACGAGCGCGCGCGCGTCGCAGGCAATGGCCGCGCGCCGACGCTCGCGCTCGATCTGATGTTGACGTCGCGTCGGCCGACCGCGACCCGGCGAGCGGGTTGCCAGCTGGCATCGATGGCTCCGAGGAAGCGCGCGACGTCGCGTCGCGCACTCGTCGCGCCGCGCCGCCCGCGTCGAACGCTCGCGGGGCGCGTCGCGCGAGACCGGTCGTGAATCGAGCGGCGACCCGTGGCGTCGAGCGACGCGACGCGGAGTCGACGGCGTGGCGACGGCGACGCGGCCGGCGAAGACGAGCGCGGCGACGAGCCGCGCGATGACGTTTTCGCGCGCGCTGACGATGACGACGTGCGCCGCGTCCTCGTCGCGATCGCCGTCGTCGTTCCCCCTCGCGTCGCGCCGCCGCGCGAGCGCGACGCCGCGGCGCCGCGGCGCGCGCGCGACGCGCCGCGCGGGGAACGGCGACGCCCCGCGCGACGGCGAGCAGCGCGTCAGCGACGAGGAACTCCGCGAGGCGATCCGCGAGTGTCGAGAACTCCTCGAGGAAGCGACGCGCATGGCGGGCGAGCAAGCGCGCGCGGAGCTCACCGCGTCGTTCCTGCGCGCGCCCGACGGCGTCGAGAGCGGGCTGACCGGGAACCTCGCGATCGACATGGCGCGCGTGCAGCTCTTCTTCCAGGGCAAAGGCATGCGGCAGTGGGAGGCGGAGCGCGTCTCGAGGACGCTCGTGGAAATCGACTCCGTCTACCACGACGTCGAGCTTCTCGCGGTGAAATACGACCGGCTCGTTCGCACGTTACCGGGCGTGGACGTGAAGAGCATGGTCGCGACGGACGCGAGAGTGATGGCGACGGACATCGGCGTGAACGTCGAGCGGATGATCGCCATGGCGGACGTGTTTCCCAAAGGGAAGGTGCCGTCGATGATATCGGAGGCGCCGAGGCTGTTGTACTGCGACGATCTGACCGAACGCGTGGAGCGGACGATCGATTGCATCAAGCGCGTGTACCCGAAAGAGACGGACGAGAGCTGCATGTGCGCCATCATCGAAGAGCCGACGCTTCTGTTCGAGCTCCCGGATCTGAACGTATTCAAAGAGCGCGTCCGGATAGACATCGCGGAGCTGCCGATGACGACGCAAGAGATGCTCGTCTTTGCGACCAGGAACGAAAACGAATAGAGCCCCGCGCGCGTTTCGTTTCGTTTCCAGCTCTGCGTGTGGGGCTATCTGTCGTCGTATCCGCCGTGTAGTATCCGTCGAAGTCGACACTGACGCGCGGCTCGCTCTTGTTGTTCTCACAGAGACGCGAAATCGATGTGAGGTTGTGAGCGCGCGACGTAAGAGTCTCTGTTGTATTCGTTAGTAGTCGTATTATCGTACAATTCGTCTTCAAATCGTTCTCTTCTATCTCCTCCCGATTCGTCCGTTCGCCGTCGTCCTCGCGTCCGTTCGTTCCATTCCCCCTCTTCTCTTCTCTTCTCTTCCCTCGTCGTCTCTCACTTCCCGGCGAATTCACCGGCGAATTTTTTGCGAGTGTAATACCGGCGAATTAAATTCGCCGCTCACTTCCCCGCCGCGCCCGCCGCGTCCCCGCGCTGGTAGAACAAAACGCACGGCTGCAGCCTCCCCTTCTCGCACGCGCGAACAACGTCGTCCCATCCTCCAACCTCCTTCGTCGTCGCGTCGTCGAAGGACCGCCACCTCCCGCCGTCGTTCGCGTCGGCGTCGTCGTCGTCGTCCGCCCGCGCGAACGCGGCGTAGTGCTCGCCGTAGTAGCACATCACGCACCGCAACGCGTACGCGGGCGTCGTCTTCGGCACGCGCTCGTACACCTGCCCGAGGTCCAAGGTCGTGGAGACGTGCCGCAACGTCGCGACGATCTGCTCCTTCTCCACGCTCGCGGAATCCCAGGCGAGCCCGAGGCAAAACATCCGCGGCGCCGCGTCGCCGCCGCCGGCGCCGCCGAGCGCGTGCTTGATGCTGTTCATGACGCCGCACCCGCCGACGTCGCGGTCGCACGCCTTGGCATCCGACCCGTCGATGTGCCGCATCGCGTCCTCCATCGTGATGACGCCCTCCGCGTGCTCCATCGCCAGCACGAGCGCCGTCGCGGGAACGAGGTGCGTGAACTTGGTGTACCGCAGCGTCCGGCTCCGGACGCCGCACTCGCCGCACGCCATGTACTCCTCCACGTCCATCCCGAAGCACTCGTGGACGATGGATCGGTACCCGCACTCTTGGTCGAGGAACAAGCCGCGGCCCGGACTGTTCGACTTGATCGGCGAGACGGCGCGGCGCGCGCGCGCGCCGCCGTGTTTCGGCGCCAGCGCGCGGTGCACGGCGTGGAAAATCGCCTCCAACGCCTCGGACGCGTCCGCCATCTCGTGCTCGCTGAACAGCGCGCCCTTCCCGGACGTCAGCACCGCGAGCGCCTTGCGAAGCGTCGTCGGCGCCACCATCCCGGTCGCGCCGCTCGAGCTCTCCGCGTCCAGCGCGGCGAAGACTTCGCACAAGGACGCCGCGACGGCGACGTCCGGATCGCGCGTCGCGCCGAAGGTGTCCGGGAGCTCGAGCTGCACCGCGCCGCTGAACCGCGGGAGGTGCCACAGCGACTGGATGACGACGTTGAGGAAGCAGTTGTACTCGCCGTCGCGGTTCACCAACCCGGCCGCGGGGCCCTGGCCCTGGCCGTCGTTCGCGCCCGCGCCGGCGTCGCCGACGACGTCCGGCGCGAGCGCGGCGCGCGTCTCTCCCCCGTCTCTCGGCTTCGACGCCTTCGGGCGCTTCGTCTCCACCATCGACGCCGCGAGCGCGGCGTTGAGGTCGTCCACGGCGAAGCCGCTCGCGTCCACGGGCGGCGGCGCGGCGATCGCGGGCAGCGTCGGCCACTCCGCCTCGTCCGCGGGCGCGACGGGGGACTCCCCGCCGCTCGACGCGGCGGACTTGCCAGCCTTGGCGGCGGCGGCGGCGGCCACCGCAGCCGCCGCCGCCGCAGCCGCGGGTCCGCCGTGCGCCGCGACGGTCGCGCGGACGGGGACGCCCGCCGCGAGAGGTCCCGGTCCCGGTCCCGGCGGCGGGGGAGGGCTCGCGCCGTTCAGCGGGACGCCGACGACGACGCCGTCGCGAGCGCCGGCCGAGAGCTGCGCGGCGTACGCGACGTGATCGTGCGCGCCGAATTGCATCGGCGGCGGCGGCGCGCCCGGCGGCGGGGGTTTATACCCCGCGTGCCCGGGCGCGTACGCCACAGGCACGGCGTACGGCGGCGGCGGGCCTCCGGTGAATCCCTGCGGCGGCATCCCGGGAGGCGGCGGCACCCCGTGGTACGCGTGCGGCGGGATAGGCATCCCGGGGGGATACCCGTACGCGCCGTTCGGCGGCATCATCCCCGGGGGAGGAAACGCGCCCGTCGGGGGCGCGTATCCCGGCGGCGGCGGGGGCGGGTTCCCGTGGCCGTTGACGTACCCGGGCGGCGGCATCCCGGGAGGGAGCGGCGGGGAGTGTGGGTGCTCGTCGCGCGCGACGCCGCGACCGCCGCGACCGCCGCG
>Ga0255756_1003641_pt1 | contig 15392 bp, 12 predicted proteins | sample 011ome_20_FD_179956 | JGI IMG/M metagenome (GOLD analysis project Ga0255756, IMG submission 179956) | Coastal salt marsh microbial communities from the Groves Creek Marsh, Skidaway Island, Georgia - 011509CT metaG (version 2) | ecosystem: Environmental > Aquatic > Marine > Intertidal zone > Salt...
TCTGCCGAAGGCTCTCAGGGCATCGAGGTGAAAGTTGATGGGCCGATCACCAATGTGGCAGCCACCGAGGTCGGGCACGAACGCTTCGCCCAACTGGTGAAGCAGGGGCCCACAAAAAAGGATGGGAATACGGCTCGAACCCGCGTGGGCATCGATTTCCGCGAAATGGGCACTCTTGACACCGCGAGGGTCGAGGGTGAGCTGTCCAGGTGCAGAGTCAGTCACATCAACGGCGTGTGCTTCCAGCAAACCTCGTACCACGGCAACGTCACGAATGGCCGGAACAGAATTCAACACACTGGGTTCGTCGCCCAGAAGCGCCGCAACCATCGCTTTGGTGACGAGGTTCTTTGCCCCCCGCACCTCCACACTGCCCATCAGTGGCTTGCCGCCGGAGAAGACTATGGTGTCTGCCTCGGCGGCCTTTCCGGCTGGGTCCGTGTTGTTGACAGTGGCCGACGTAGCGCTCACTTAGCCCTCCAGAATGGGCAGAGTTTTTGGCCGCCAGGACGCGCGCTGAGCTTCAAACGCCGTGATGGCGTCTTCGTGACGAAGCGTGAGTCCAATGTCGTCGAGTCCTTCCATCAGGCGCCACCGGGTGTAATCGTCGATTTCAAACGGTGCGGTGACCGCACCACAAGTTACCTCACGGGCGTCCACATCGACGGATAGCTCACGGCCCGGGTGTGCCTCGAGTTCCGCCCAAATCTGCTCCACAATTTCTTGTGGCACCACGGCGGTCACCAGGCCCTGTTTGCCGGCATTTCCGCGGAAGATGTCGCCAAAACGTGACGAAATCACCGCGTCAAAACCAAAATCACGCAACGCCCACACCGCGTGTTCACGCGAGGAACCCGTACCAAAATCGGGACCCGTCACCAAGACTTTGCCTGCCGTGTACGGCTCGGTGTTCAAGATGAAGGTCGGGTCCTGCCGCCACTCATAAAAGAGTGCGTCGTCGTAACCCGTCTTGGTGATGCGCTTGAGAAACTTCGCGGGAATGATTTGGTCTGTGTCAACCGTGGAACGTCGAAGCGGAACTCCAATTCCTTCGACGCGGGAAATCTTGTCCATTAGGCACCCACCTTCGACACGGAATAGCTCGGCATCTCGATACCCAAGTCGGAGGGGCTCGAGAGGGTGCCGCGAATGGCTGTCGCAGCGGCAACCAAAGGTGACACCAAGTGGGTGCGAGCGCCCGCTCCCTGTCGACCTTCGAAGTTTCGGTTAGAAGTAGAGGCCGATCGCTCACCCGGTTTCATCTGGTCTGGGTTCATCCCCAAACACATCGAGCACCCCGCAAAACGCCACTCACCGCCAAACTCTTCAACGATCTTGTTGATGCCTTCTGCTTCTGCTTCGAGCCTGACCCGAGCAGAGCCGGGCACCACCATGACCCGCACCCCTTCGGCTTTCTTCTGGCCTTTGATGATGGAGGCAAAGGCGCGCAAATCGTCGAGTCGCGAATTGGTGCACGATCCCATGAACACCACGTCAACGGGGATGTCTTTCATTGCGGTTCCCGGGGTGAGGTCCATGTATTCGAGTGCTCGCTTTGCCGCCTGGCGGTCTACCTCGTTATCAAACGAATCGGGGTCGGGCACGGACTCGTTCAGGGGAACTCCTTGTCCGGGGTTCGTTCCCCACGTCACAAAGGGCTCTAGTTCATTCGCATCGAGGAATACTTCAGCGTCGAACACGGCGTCGTCATCGCTGAGCAGCGTCTTCCAGTGCGCCATCGCCTCGTCCCAGTCTTTACCTTTGGGCGCGTGAGGCTTGTCGCGCAGGTAGGCAAACGTGGTCTCATCGGGCGCGACCATGCCGGCGCGAGCGCCGGCTTCAATCGACATATTGCAGATGGTCATCCGTCCATCCATCGACAGCGAACGAATCGCGCTTCCGCGGTATTCCAGAACGTAACCCTGGCCGCCCTGGGTGCCGATTTTGGCAATGACCGCCAAGATGATGTCTTTGGCGGTCACACCGGGACGCAGCTCGCCCTCGACGGTAATGGCCATGGTTTTGAACGGCTGAAGCGGCAGGGTCTGGGTGGCGAGAACGTGCTCGACTTCGCTCGTTCCGATACCAAAGGCCATCGCCCCAAAAGCGCCGTGCGTGGAGGTGTGAGAGTCGCCGCAGACCACCGTGATTCCCGGCATTGTGAGCCCCAACTGCGGGCCGACGACGTGAACAATTCCCTGTTCTTTATCGCCTAATGAATGCAAGCGAACCCCGAACTCTTTCGCGTTGTCGCGCAATGCGGCCACCTGAGCGCGCGAGTTGGGCTCGGCAATTGGCTTATCGATATCGATAGTGGGGGTGTTGTGGTCTTCGGTCCCAATGGTGAGGTCAGTCCGGCGCACTGGCCTTCCCGCTTGACGCAGACCATCAAATGCTTGCGGGCTGGTCACCTCGTGGACGAGGTGAAGGTCGATGTAAATGAGGTCGGGCTCACCGTTCTCACCCTTTTTGACAAGGTGATCAGCCCAAACCTTTTCGGCCAGGGTTTTCGTTGTCGAATCAGTCATTGTCCTCGATGTCCTCGTACATGAGCCGGCTGTAGGAGCTCTTCGCCGGATAGTGTTCGACGGCGGTGGCGCACCATTTAGGGTAACACCGCGGGCTGAGTCGGCTCCTAGTCGCGGGCCTTCTCTGGCAGGGTAATGGCGCCTGTGGCCACTTCCTGTCGCAGCTTCCACACGCTGGCGAGGACCGCGAGGGTCATCGCCACCACGATGACCGCGAGGGACGTCCAGGTGCCAATATCGGGTGCCCATTCGACGTGTTCTCCGCCGTTGATGAAGGGCAATTCGTTTTCGTGAAGAGCGTGGAAGAACAACTTCACCCCGATGAAGCCCAAGATGAAGGCGATTCCGTAGTGAAGGTAGTGAAGCTTGTCGATGAGGTCACCGAGGAGGAAGTACAGCTGCCGAAGCCCCATTAGAGCGAACACATTCGCGGTAAACACGATGAAGGGGCTCTTGGTGATTCCATAAATCGCCGGGATGGAGTCAATGGCGAAGACCACATCTGCCGTGCCGATGGCGACAAAAACAATAAGAATGGGCGTCCATTTCATGGAGTCACCCACCTTGACCCGCAATTTCATGCCGTGAAACTCGTTGGTCATGTCAAAGCGCCTGCGAAGAAACCGAATCACCGCGTTTTCGCGCTCGACGTCGTCATCGCGTTCGCTGAAGGCCTGTTGCCACGCCACCACGATGAGAAACGCCCCGAAGACATAGAAAATCCAGGAGAAGCTCGCGATTAACGCGGCACCCAACAAGATAAAGATGCCCCTAAAGAGGATGGCGAGCAGAATTCCCACCATCAAAATTTCTTGCTGATACTTCCGAGGAACAGCAAAAGACGCCATGATCAGCACGAACACGAAGAGGTTGTCGACCGACAGGCTGTATTCCGTCACCCACCCGGCAAGAAATTCCGAACCGTACTGGGGCCCCGCAAAAAGGAACATCAACCCCGCAAATATCAGCGCCAACACCACATAGAAACTCACCCACAGGGCGGATTCTCTCGTCGAGGGCACGTGGGGGCGCCACACCACGAGTGCCAGGTCGGCAATGAGAACCAGGGTGAGCACGGCAAGCGAGCCAATCTCAAACCACAGCGGCAGTTGCACGCTCACCTAAGTCACCTGCTTTCCTAACCTCCACAAGGCTAGGACGTAGCCACGCAATCTGGTCGATTGACCTTCTGGTTGTGGACGAAGTGGTGACCCCAGCGGGATTCGAACCCGCGTTACCGCCGTGAGAGGGCGGCGTACTAGGCCGCTATACGATGGGGCCCAATTCGCAACGTCGTCTAGTATCGCACGCCATCGGCTACGAGCCAAACGCCTCTAACTGAGAACTTCCAAGGCACCAGGCTTCACCGTAATCTCAACGGGCAAAGGGGCATGCCTTTCCCCATCCAGGTACCCCACAATCCCATCAACCTCAAGGGTCACCGAGTCGCAGCAGACAATGTCGACAGCGGGGTGGGCGACGTGGGTTCCAGAAAAGACGCGGGGAAAGATTCTGAGGAAGGTGAGGCGGGACAACCGGCGGAGAACGAACACATCGAGCTTTCCATCAACAATTGAGGCATCGGGGACCACCTGCATTCCTCCGCCAAAGCTTGGCCCATTGGCAACCGCGACCAGAAGCGCCTCCACTTCTTGCCGCTTCCCGTCGATGGTTAGTGCGTATCGCCGCGGCCTCAGCGCAGCGAGTTCGACAAGCAGGGCGAGGATGTATCGACTCGCACCCCGGGGGAACCTCATGGCATTGGCCCGCTCATTCACGATGGCATCGAATCCTGCGGAATACACCGCGGCAAAGAACACCTGCTGGCCACCACTATCCGCGACTCCAAGGTCAACCCGTCGGGTCGGGCGGGTCACACTCACTAGGAGTCTTTCGATCGCCTCATCTGGGTCAGCGGGTACCCCCCACGACGAAGCAATATCGTTCCCGGTTCCCACGGGAACCACTCCTAATGGGGTGCTCGAGCGTGGCACCACTTCATTGATTGCGAGATGGACCGTTCCATCGCCTCCCACAGCGACGACTGCATCTGAATCCTTCGCTAAAGCGGAGCGCAAGCGCTGCGAAAGTCTGGTCGCCGAAGATTCCTGGCAGAGCTCCACGTCGTGGCCGGCGTTACTCAGAGCAGTAATGACACGAGGAATGATCTGTGCGGCTCGTCCAGCTCCAGCTGACGGGTTAGCAACTACAACGATGCGTCGACGATGAACCACGGGATAAGGCTAATCATCGGAGCGGTTCCGAGCACTACCCTCGAGCCATGGCGACTGTTGTGATTGCCCCCGATTCGTTCAAGGGATCCGTTGCTGCCCGCGATGCCGCTGAGGCTCTGGCGAAGGGGTGGCACTCAGTGAGACCGCAGGATTCTGTTTTCTCTCTCCCGATGGCCGATGGCGGGGAGGGAACGTTGGATGTCATTCTTTCCATTCGCCCCGATTCCACGATGCACTTCGAAGAAGTGACCGGTCCCGATGGGTCACCCGTTGAAGCGTCGTGGCTGGAATTATCTGACTCGACAGCGGTCATTGAGATGGCACAAGCCAGCGGCCTGCCGCTCATGTCGACCCCTGACCCGATTGGTGCCACGTCGCGTGGAGTGGGTGAGCTGATTGCCATTGCCATCAACCACGGAGTGGAGCGAATCTTGGTGGGATTGGGCGGATCGGCAACCACCGACGCCGGCGTGGGCGCTTTGGAAGCGCTCGGGGCGCAGATAGAGCGAGACGGTGTGGGGGCTCCTGGAGTTGTGTCAATTGATTCGTCTGGTCTTCTGAAACCGCCCCGCGAGGGCATCGCCGTACTGGCGGATACCCGCGCTGTCTTCGCCGAAGCTCCTGCCATCTTTGCCCCTCAGAAAGGCGCGAATTCTGAGGAGGTCGCGGCTTTGCAGGCCGCTTTTGCCACACTCGGCGAGCATTCGCCCGTGGCTTCGGCGGCGAGGATGCCGGGTTCTGGTGCCGCAGGGGGAACCGGCTGGGCGCTGGCGAGTTATCTGGGTGCGGTCATTGTCGAGGGGTCGCGCTACTTAGGAAACATGCTCGGGGTGGGGCGCTTGATGGATGGTGCAGATTTTGTGATTACCGGGGAGGGTCGGTTGGACGACACGAGTGTGAGTGGGAAGGTCGTGGGACATGTACGCGCTCTCGCTCGTGCCTATGGGGTTCCGGGAGCAATTGTGGTCGGTCAGTCGACTCTTGAGGCACTCGACGACTGGCCAGTCATGAGATTGGTCGACTTTGCATCAAGTACTGAGGAGGCAACCCTCAATGCCACGCGCTATCTCGAACAAGCGGGAGCAGAACTTGCTCGTACGACAACACTGTGACTGCGTCACACCCAATACGACCGGACTGCCTGGCTGGGGTGCCTGGACTCGAACCAAGAACAACTGAACCAGAATCAGCCGTGTTGCCAATTACACCACACCCCAAAACGTGGTGAGGCGGTCAAACCGCCTGGGCTACTCTAGCGCACCTCTACAGCGTCTGCCGTAGAGAACGAAGCCTCGCGAGGGTCGACTCCCGGCCCAAGATTTCCATCGACTCAAAAAGTGGTGGACTCACCCGACGACCCGAGACGGCCACTCGAACGGGAGTGAAAGCGTGCCGGGGAGAGAGCTCGAGTCCCTCCACGAGAGCTTCGCGTAACACCCTCTCAAGACTCTCCGTAGTCCACTCACTACTGGCCTCCAGCGCAGAGAGTGCCGCGTCGATTACGTCCGCTGCGCCATCTTTCACGGTGCTGAGCGCATCGTCAGCGATGACAAGGTCAGCGTCCGAGGTGAAAAGGAACGCGACCATCTCAGGCACTTCACCGAGTAAACCCACCCGCGGTTGCACATGCGGCAATACCGCGCCCAGCACCGAGAGCTCGTGTTCACTGGGTGAGCTACTGACCAGGCCGGCGCGCTCAAGGTAGGGAACCGAGCGAGCCAGAAAGTCCTCGGGCGCCAACTGACGCAAATGATCGGCGTTAATGGACTCGGCCTTCTTCAGGTCGAAGCGCGCCGGGTTGGGGTTCACGTTTCGCACGTCAAACGCCTCTGCCATCTCAGCAAGCGTGAATACATCTCGATCCGGGCCGATTGACCAACCCAACAGAGCGAGGTAGTTCAGTAGCCCCTCAGGGATGAGGCCGCGGTCACGGTGATGGAACAGATTCGACTCGGGATCACGCTTAGACAGCTTCTTATTGCCCTCCCCCATCACATAGGGCAGGTGGCCAAAGTGCGGAATGGCCTCCGCCACTCCGATATCAATCAGCGCGTGATACAGAGCTATTTGACGGGGGGTGGAGGAAAGCAGGTCCTCTCCGCGCAATACATGAGTGATCCCCATCAAGGCATCGTCGACGGGGTTCACGAAGGTGTAGAGGGGTTTGCCATTGGGGCGAACGACCACAAAATCAATTGTTGAGCCCGCCGGGAAACTGATCGGGCCGCGAACCAGGTCGTCAAAGTCCAACGCCCCATCGGGCACCTTCAGACGCAACGCAGGGGTGCGCCCCTCTTCACGGTAGGCCGCCTTCTGCTCTTCCGTCAGTTCGCGTTCGTGATTGTCATAACCCTGCTTCTCGTCACGGCCCATCGCGCGGTTTCGCTGCGCCATTTCTTCGGCGGTGACATAGCTCTCATAGAGGTGACCCGCGGCCAGAAGCTGGTCGATGATGTTCTGGTAAATCTCGGTTCGCTGGGATTGGCGATAGGGCCCGTGGGGTCCGCCCTTGACAGGGCCTTCGTCCCAATCGAGGCCCAGCCAGGTGAGCGCTTCGAGAATCTGCTCGTAGCTTTCTTCACTGTCGCGCTCCACATCGGTGTCTTCGATGCGGAACACGAAGGTGCCACCCGTATGACGTGCGTAGGCCCAGTTAAAGAGAGCAGTGCGCACCAAACCCACGTGCGGGGTTCCCGTCGGCGAGGGGCAAAAACGCACTCGAGTATCCGGCCCGGTTGCGTGGGTAAAGAGTTCAGCAGTGTTCATAGCCATCATCTAAGAGTGTGCCACCTGGGAGGACCGCCATTCGGCCCATACCACTCGAGACACGACCGCAATCACTAACCCCATCGCGACAAAGGACAGTCCGTCATAACCGACCATCAACAACACCACCCCGGAGAGAGCACCGCCAATGGCGCCCGAGCCACTCATCACCACGTCCGAAACACCCTGCACCCGGGTGCGAATTTCGCGAGGGGTCGATTCAGTAAGCAGAGTGGACCCGGCAACGGTTGCAGCGGACCAGCCCAATCCCAACAGAATCAGCCCGACGATCACCCAGCCCTCCACTTCGCTACCTAGGCCAGTGGCAAGAAGACTCATCCCGAGCAGTAGTTGACCCACCAACACAGTGGGAATACGGCCTAGCCGGTCGGCCATGAGGCCAAAGATGGGTGAGAGCGCATACATTCCCGCAATGTGAAGCGAAATGGTGAACCCCACAATCACCAGGCTCGCGCCGTGATCAACCAGGTGCACGGGCGTCATCGCCATTACCGCGACCATCGTCGCGTGTGAGAGAGAAATGGTCACAAAAGCAGTTCGCCGAGAAATCGGCCGGTCGCTTCCTTCGGGTTTTTCCACCTCGCTTTTGCCCGTCTTCGCCCATCGGGCACTCACGGCAAGAGGATCGGGGCGCAACCCGAAGCGATAGATCAGGCTCGCGCATACTTGGGCCGCAGCCGTGATGACGAAGGGACCGGCGAGCGGGGGAAGGCCCAACCACTCTCCCAACGCATTTCCTGGTCCAATCAAGTTCGGGCCCGACACCGCACCCACCGTGGTTGCCCACACCACCAAGGACAAGTCCGTTGCCCGGTGGGCGGCGGGCGCCACGTCGGTAGCGGCGAATCGGGCCTGCAGGTTGACCGCCGTGCCCACACCAATCATGGCGAGGGCGACGAGCAGAATCGGAAACAGTCGGGTCACCGTGGCCACCACCGCGAGCGTGGCTCCCGCTGTGGCCACCCACGCCCCTGCGGCGAGCGACCACGAGCGCCCCTTTGTTTTCGCCAAATTGGCAAGAGGCAATGCCGCCATCGCAGCACCCAGGGTTGAGAGTGTGGCGGCCATGCCCGACCACCCGGCAGAACCGGACAGATCGGTGGCGAGCAGTGCCCCGACGGACAGCGTCGAACCCATCCCAATACCGCTGAGAATCTGACCCACCATGAGCACTGTGCGCACACGAATGCGGAAGCGGTGAGTATCGAGACCGTCGAGACGGAGGTTAGTCGTGTCGGTCGTCACGGTTCTTCGCCGGATTCGACAGGGTCCCGATGCCCTCAATTGTGATGTCCACCGTTTGGCCATCATCAAATCCGCCCAAACCAGACGGTGTCCCCGTGCAAATCACATCGCCCGGCAACAACGTCCAGACATCCGAGCAGAACTCGATGATTTCAGGAATCGAATAAATCAGGTCCTTGGTGTTCCCGAGCCTTCTGGGTTCCCCGTCGACAAAGGTCGAAATGGCCGCGTTGGAGGGGTCTAACTCCGTCTCGATCCAGGGCCCGAGAGGGCAGAACGTGTCGTAACCCTTCGCCCGCGCCCACTGTCCATCGGCAAACATCACATCCCGAGCGGAGACATCGTTGGCAATCGTGAAGCCAAAGACCACGGAACGCCAATCCGCTTTCTTTACCCGCTTTGCCACCGCGCCGATAACGACGGCCAATTCGCCCTCGTGAACGATGCGGCCTTCGACGGGGGGAATGATGATGGGGTCGCCGGGACCGATGACAGCGGTGTTGGGCTTGAGGAAAATGAGGGGATTGTCTGGCCCTTCGTGACCCATATCCTTGGCGTGTTCGGCGTAGTTCATGCCCACACAAATCACTTTCGAGCGCGGAATGACGGGTGCGAGTAACTTCGCATCAGACAGCGGAACCCGCGCCCCCGTCGTGTCGAGGCCGTGATAAATCGGGTCTCCGGCGAGGACGACGAGTTCGTCGTCCTCGACTATGCCGAACTGGGGTTCGCCACCAGAGACAGAAAACCGGGCAACCTTCATCGCTTATACCGTAGTCGTCTAGACCGACTGATTTTGCCTTTTTTGACGCGAAAGTACGCGGGCTCGATCGTTTTGATCCAGCACCACCTTACGAATGCGCACGATCTCTGGCGTCACTTCCACACACTCGTCGTCTCGGGCAAACTCGAGCGACTCTTCCAAACTCAGTTTCTTCGGCGGGGTGAGTTTTTCGAGCTCCTCCGCAGTGGACGAGCGAATGTTGTTGAGTTTCTTTTCCTTGGTGACGTTCACATCCATATCGTCTGGCCGCGAATTTTCGCCCACCACCATGCCTTCGTAGACCTCATCTCCAGGCGAGACAAAGAAGGTCATCCGCTCTTGCAGCGACATCAGCGCGTTGGTGGTAACCGCTCCGGAACGGTCGGACACGATTGACCCGGTTTGGCGGGTCGTGATGGCCCCCGCCCACGGTTCATAGCAGTGAGATAAGGCATTTTGGATACCGGATCCTCTAGTAAGGGTGAGGAATTCGGTTCTGAAACCTATGAGTCCGCGGCTGGGCACGATGAAAATCATGCGGACCCACCCGGTGCCGTGGTTGGTCATCGACTCCATCCGGCCTTTTCGGGCCGCGAGTAATTGGGTAATCGCACCCAAGTGCTCTTCCGGGCTATCGATGGTGAGCTCTTCAAAGGGCTCGTGCAGTGAACCATTGATTTCTTTGGTCACCACCTGCGGCTTCCCCACCGTGAGTTCGAAACCCTCACGCCTCATGTTTTCCACCAGTACCGCGAGCGCCAACTCTCCGCGGCCCTGAACCTCCCACGCGTCAGGACGGTCGATGTCTACTACACGAATCGAGACGTTTCCAATTAGTTCCCGATCGAGGCGGTCTTTGACAAGTCGTGCGGTGAGCTTGTGACCCGACACTTTGCCCGCCAGAGGCGAGGTGTTCGTGCCGATGGTGACGGCAATGGCTGGCTCGTCCACGGTGATCGCGGGAAGCGGCCGGATATCGTCGGGGTCGCACAGCGAGTCACCGATGGTGATGTCTTCGATACCCGCTACCGCCACGATGTCTCCTGCTCGCGCAGACTCGGCGGGAATACGGTCAAGGGCCACGGTCTTGAGCAATTCGGTAATCCGCACATTCGTGGGGGTGCCATCCCCCCGCACCCACGCCACCGTCTGACCCTTTTTGATCTCGCCGTGAAACAGTCGAATCAGCGCGATACGACCCAAGAACGGGCTCGCATCCAAGTTCGTCACGTGGGCCTGGAGGGGGTGGTCATCGTCGTAGGAGGGCGCGGGCACCCGAGTCAGAATTGCTTCAAACAGTGGCTCAAGGGTGTCGTTATCGGGAAGGTCCCCATCGGCGGGCTGGTTGGCACTGGCCGCACCTGCTCGACCCGAGGCGTAAATGACGGGAAGGTCAAGAATGCTGTCGACGTCGATGTCGTCGACCTCATCAGAGAGGTCGGACACCAAACCAAGAAGGAGGTCGTGGGTCTCTGTCACAACCTCGTCGATACGCGAGTCGGGCCGGTCAGTCTTGTTCACCACCAAAATCACGGGGAGGTGGGCGGTGAGAGCTTTACGTAACACGAATCGCGTCTGAGGCAGCGGACCTTCACTGGCATCCACCAAGAGAACGACTCCGTCCACCATGCTGAGACCTCGCTCGACCTCGCCACCAAAGTCGGCGTGGCCGGGGGTGTCGATGACGTTGATGGTGACTCCGCCAGCCGGAGCCGACGGCCCGGTGTAGTGCACAGTGGTGTTCTTAGCAAGAATCGTGATGCCCTTTTCCCGCTCCAAATCATTGGAGTCGAGTGCCCGGTCAGTAGGCGCCTGGTGGGCATCGAGAGAGCCTGTTTGGTGCAACATCTGGTCGACCAGGGTCGTTTTTCCGTGGTCAACGTGAGCCACAATGGCGACATTGCGCAGGTCTTCGCGACGGGCACGCGCCATGACAGGGTCCTTTCGAGGGGGCTTCGCAGAATCAGAACCTGCGGCGCCCACGGCCAAGTGACGCGCCCTGTTAGCTTAGCGAGCGCCCAGCACCGAGGCTTAGCATTTGGGGGTGAGTACCCCACTGAGCGAACCGACCGTCATTTTTGACGGTGAGTGTGCGTTTTGTCGCCACTGGGCTCAGGATCTCGGTCGATTTCTTCCGTCCCCACCGAAAGCAATTCCCTCGTCGAGCGTGAATCTGGATGAACTCGGCCTTGACCATCGAGACATCGAGCGCTCCGTGTGGTTGATTACCCCCTCGCGCCACTTTGCGGGAGCCGCCGCCATCGCGGCGATTTTTCGGGCGCAACCGCAGTTTTTCTGGCGCTTTGTGGGCCACCTAATGGACACCTGGCCGATATCGGTCATCGCAGAGCTTGGCTACAAACTCGTCTCCGCCTCCCGGAGCTACCTCCCCGCCCCGACATCATCATCCTGCGATGCACCCCACCGCTAATCGAATCCGGGCAGAGGTCCTTATCGTCCTCGCGTTGAGCCTGGGAATCAGTGCGCTCTATGCCGTAGTGGGCTTTGCCAGGAGACTCAACAGCACCACTCCCCTCAATCAACAGCAGGCAACAATCAACCGCTCGCTCGCCGATGAATCGCTTTTTGATTTTCTCTACCAGCTCCTCGGAATTGTGAGCGCCTGGGCCCCCGTGGTTCTCGTGGGTTTCTTGTTGTGGTCCACGGAAAAACCTCGGCTCGGTCGACTCGGCTTATCGACCCCGCGCTGGTCCGACCTGGGATGGGGTGTGGGACTCGCCGCATTGATTGGAATTCCAGGACTCGGCGTCTATGTCGCAGGTGTTCAACTTGGACTCACCGTTCAAGTGGTCCCTACTGCCCTCGAGCAATATTGGTGGACTATTCCGGTTCTATTGCTGCGAGCACTCACCGCCGGGGTCGTAGAAGAAACCATCGCGGTGGGCTATCTCTACCGTCGATTGAGCGAGTTGGCGTGGTCACCACTGACGATCATCCTCATTCAAGCCTTTCTTCGCGGGGCGTATCACCTGTATCAGGGGGCCGGAGCTTTCGGCGGAAACCTGGTGATGGGACTGATTTTTGGGTGGTACTACCACCGCTCGGGGCGATTGGCACCGCTCATCGCTGCCCACACTTTGATTGATGCGGTGGCATTTGTGGGCTACCCACTCATCTCAGCTAACGTTGCGGAAACTCTCGGTTTCACTCTGTAGCGTCACCCACGTGTCACAGCCAGAGGTCGGTCAACTCGCTCCCGACTTCACCCTCCCCGGAATCGTCGTAGAAAATGGCGAGACCTCCAAGCGACACTTCACACTCTCGGAGAACCGCGGTCGCCCCGTGGTTCTTGCCTTTTACCCAGCCGACTACTCTCCGGGGTGCACCGCACAGCTGTGTAGCTACCAGGATGAGCTCGCCACTTTCAAAAATTTAGGTGCGGAGATTTGGGGTATTTCTCGCCAAGACCAGCGAAGCCACGAAAAATTTGCGAAGAGTAAGGCGCTGGGCTTTCCGCTGCTAGCCGATGAAAAAGGCGATGTCACCGCCGCCTATGGCGTGGGACTTTTCGGCATGGGGGTTCGTCGCAGTATTTTCATCGTCGACCCGGAGGGCAAAATCGTCTGGCGCCATGTCTCACTGGTCGGTTTCACCTTCCAAAGCGCCGACACCCTGCGCAATCAGTTGGAACTCATCGCCAGCTAGAACTCAGGCAAAAGCCTCAATCGGTGGACAGGCACAGACCAGATTGCGATCGCCGAACGCCTGGTCAACCCGTCCCACGGGGGCCCAGTATTTGCTTGCAATCCTCGGGTCAGCACCCGTGATGGGATGCTCCGGGGAGAGTGCCGCCGGGTAGCAGGCGAGCTCTCGCGAGTAGGGGTGGTTCCACTCTCCCGCAATGGCCGTGTGGGCGGGGTGCGGGGCGTTGACGAGGGGATTGTCGTCTTCCGGCCACACTCCCTGACCGACCTGATCGGCTTCGTGGCGAATGCGAATCATGGCGGCGATGAATCGATCAATCTCCCCCAGATCCTCACTCTCCGTCGGCTCCACCATCAGCGTTCCCGCGACGGGAAATGACATGGTGGGCGCGTGGAAGCCGTAGTCCACGAGTCGCTTTGCCACGTCATCAACGCTGACACCGGTCGCCTGCGTGAGCGGGCGGATATCCAAGATGACTTCGTGAGCGACAAGGCCGTTCTCACCCGCATAGAGCACGGGGTAATGCTCGGAGAGCCTCTTCGCGATGTAGTTCGCGGCGAGCACGGCGCGGGCGGTGGCGCGGGTGAGCCCGTCGCGCCCCATCATGCGGACATACGCCCAGCTGATCGGAAGAATGCTCGCGCTGCCAAAAGGTACCGCCGACACCGGCGCCCCATCGTGGTGGTAGACACCGGCTTTGCCGGTGTCGATGTCAAAGGCGGGGTGTTCGGCTGACTGCGCGAATGGGTGTCCGGGAAGGAACGGCGCCAAGTGGGCCTTTGCACCGACCGGGCCCACTCCGGGCCCGCCACCGCCGTGGGGGATGCAGAAAGTCTTGTGCAGGTTCAGGTGGGACACGTCGCCGCCAATATCGCCGTAACGTGCGTAGCCCACCAGCGCGTTGAGGTTGGCGCCGTCGATATAGACCTGGCCGCCAGCCTGGTGGACCGCGTCGGTGACATCTTTGATGCCGTGCTCATACACACCGTGGGTGGAAGGGTAGGTGACCATCAGCGCAGCGAGATTGTCGCCGTGTTCTGCAATCTTTGCTTTCAGGTCATCGATGTCGACATCGCCCTTGTCATTACACGCCACGACCACGACCTGCATTCCGGCGAGAACAGCGCTGGCGGCGTTGGTGCCGTGCGCGCTGGACGGAATCAAACACACCGTCCGATGGTCATCTCCGCGGGAGAGGTGGTATCCACGGATTGCCAAAAGGCCCGCATACTCCCCCTGGCTTCCCGCATTGGGCTGGAGTGACACCGTGTCGTAACCGGTGAGCTCAGCGAGCCAGGTTTCGAGGTGGGACATCAGAACCAGATAGCCCGACACATCCGATGCGGGAGCAAAGGGGTGGAGGCCGCCAAATTCGGGCCAGGTGACGGCCTCCATTTCGGTGGCGGCATTGAGCTTCATGGTGCAGCTCCCCAGGGGAATCATTCCGCGGTCGAGCGCATAGTCCTTATCGGCAAGCTGCTTGAGGTAGCGCATCATTTGCGTCTCAGAACGGTGAACGTTGAATACCGGGTGTTCCAAATAGCCCGAGGTGCGGCGAAGCTCGGCGGGCAATGCGTCAGACTCAGCCTTCCCCCCGACGTAGCCGTCGAGACCAAACGCGGTAGCAAGCGCTGCGAAGGGGCCGGGGTTTGCTCCGCGGCCCGTGGACTCAGCACTCACCTGGTCGAACGAGACCTGGACAAGGTCGTCCGCCGCTTGGTGAAGTAACACTCCGTGCTCTTTGGCTTGTGCGACAACCTCGGCAGCGCGGGGAGTGCGAATTTGAACAGTGTCAAAAAATGCGTCGTGAACTACCTCGAGACCCTTGGCGTGAGCAGCCTCGGCGAAACCAGCGGCCTGCGACGCCACCTTTTGAGCCATCTGACGCAGGCCATCCGGACCGTGATAAACAGCGAACATTCCAGCCATGACCGCTAGGAGCACCTGGGCGGTACAAATGTTGCTCGTCGCGCGGTCGCGTCGAATGTGCTGTTCGCGGGTTTGAAGGGTCAACCGGTAGGCGGGGTTACCGAAGCGGTCTTTTGAGACACCGACTAGGCGACCCGGCATTTGGCGCTCTAGACCAGAGCGCACGGCGAGGTAGCCGGCGTGAGGGCCGCCAAAGCCCAGCGGGATTCCAAATCGCTGGGTCGTGCCGACGACGGCGTC
>Ga0255756_1003642_pt1 | contig 15391 bp, 13 predicted proteins | sample 011ome_20_FD_179956 | JGI IMG/M metagenome (GOLD analysis project Ga0255756, IMG submission 179956) | Coastal salt marsh microbial communities from the Groves Creek Marsh, Skidaway Island, Georgia - 011509CT metaG (version 2) | ecosystem: Environmental > Aquatic > Marine > Intertidal zone > Salt...
GGGTTGAATTAAGTCAGCGCACAAATACCGAAAATTTCCTGGTCCAATTCCGAGAGTTGGAGATTGTTGAAAAATAAGCCAAGCGGGTGCCATTGCATCATAATATGGGCTCCCTTTATAAAGAGGAGGTTGGTTGAAAAATGAGATTGCAAACCTATCAAAAGTAGATGGAATAATTGCAAAAATTAATATTGGGAGTGCGCTTACAACAGTTATGTAAAAGAAACGTTTTTTCCAACTTGTCTCCCAAATAAAAATTGCAAGCAAGGCCGCAAATAACGCAATAAAAAGCTGATGCGTTCACCCGTCATCATTGTCATACCAATTATAAGAAGACAAAAACCACCAGGCAATAGCGACTTGAACCCTTTCAAGGACAAAAACAATATTGTTGAAAAAACAATCACCGGTAACCCAACTTTTGCCAAATAATTTCCAGGCACAAGATCGTCATAAGGCCAACTTAACCTTGATTTAAAGCCTTCAATTGCAAGTTCTGCTGCAAGTATGCCGCACATCAATAAGATCGCGGATGCTGTTGAAAAAAACATCAAAAGCAGAAGCCGCTTATCCACTCCGAGCCAGAATGCAGTGGCCGTAGCAAATAACGGAAATCTAATCCAAATAAGTGCTTCGCCAAATGCATAGGAAGGAGCCTGAGACATTATTGCAGAAAGAAGGCAAATTCCCCAAAAAATAAAAACTGATTTTACCCAGAAAAACTTTAGCCACGCTCCATCACGCGTTATCAAAGATCTAACTAAAAACGTAAGGGCAACTATCGATACATACGCGTCGCCAGGTGTCCTTTCGATCAAGAGAAAGAAGGGGCCTAGCAGCCAGAAGGCATGCATAAAGCGATCAGTCCGTGACAGCTCAAAGAATGCCTTTTTACCGTTACCTAACAAGTCGTAGACGTGATTCATCTTCTCACCTTTATGACATTTCTTGATCGAATTGTTAGAGAACTGTAAAGCAAAAATCTATTCTTAATAACCTTTACTACTTTTATGTTAGAGTTTTCGTGATTTCATCAATACACTTTAAAAATGTCAGGTCAGTATCGGTGTCAACCACCGTGCCATTTGACGCCATCTTGACCACAACCACCCCCGCAGCGCGGTCAATCCACAACCATTGCCCATGAATTCCGATCGCACAAGCAATTTGCCTGTTCTGATAGGGACGGTACCATTGCGATCGGTAATTGCCATTCACAAAAAGTCGGGGCCCTTGGCCATCTTTCTGTTGCAACCAGATATAATTGTCATGCTGGTGATAAATATCATCAATCCAGCATTTTGGTACAACCGCTTGACCCTTGAAACAGCCACCATCGCACACCGTCTGGCCAATCCGAAGAAGATCATGGATCGTAATACATAACCCGCCCGAAACACGCGGAGCACCAAATGTATCCAAACTGATATAGGCCTCATGGACAGCCCCACATGGCGCCAATATATGGCGCGAGAACAATTCGGCAAAGCTGGCACCGCCGCTTCGTTCAATCACCCAGCCAAGAACATCGCTATGCGGCGAACAATAGTGATGACACGTTCCATGCGCCATATCAGATACTGGCATTTTGGTCAGGAAATCACGCAAGCCGTCATTGCGGTCCCCCTCTTCAATCGGGTTCCACGCCGAAGCCCGGCGATAGGCCATAAAAACCCCGTCTGTATCCAGATAATCTTCACGAAAAGCCGATGCAATCTGCATATCCAATAGATGGCGCATGGTCGCCCCAGCATAGGCACTATTGCCAAGTTCAGGAAGGTAATCGGTGATTTGCCGCTGAACATCAATCACCCCTGCGCCAACCAAAACACCGGCAAGAAGCGACGCCATCGATTTTGTAATGGAGAAGACGATATGCTGGCGATCTGGCGCACCAAAGCCACCAAACCAGTCATAGACAAGCTTGCCATCTTTCATCACGGCAAAACAATCACTTTGGCTGGCCGCGAGAAAAGCGCCAAGCTTCTGGCGATCGCCGCGCGCATCAAGAAAAGACAAATCATCCAAATCTTGGCGCGCGGTAGCAAGGGCGGTTGGCGGGCTGGCCGGGTGCATTGGCGCGGTTGGCAGCAATTGCCGCAAATGATTAAACGACCAGCGAGCAATATCTGGTTCGCGCCAATTGGCAAGCAATACCTGATGATTGGCAGCTGGTGGAAAGCCTTGCATCATCTTCATAATGTCATCTTTGTCACGGCTGTTATCAATTGGCATGGCTTTGAAGGCTCGCTTTTTTTGGAAATTGCAGCACCGGACCAGTGGCAAATTCCCGATCAGCGGCATCATGGCTGACAAGAAGCGCCGGTATCTGCCGTAGTTTGATTTGATCTGCCACAAAATGTCCAAATTGGCGGCGCAACTCGGGATCGAGGCTGGAAAAAGCCTCATCCATCAATAATGCCTTTGGTGCCGCCAGCAAAGCACGCATCAGGGCAATGCGCGCCGCTTGCCCGCCCGACAGGCTGGCCGGATCACGCTGGCTAAACCCATCAAGGCTGGCCGCAGCCAAAGCGTCCTGTACCGCCGCATAACGGGCTTTACCGCGAATTGACGGTGCTAGCCCAAAGGCCAGATTTTCACCAACGGTTAAATGCGGAAACAGCAACGCGTCCTGATACATTAACCCAACTTGGCGTTCATGCGCTGGCAAAGCGCCAATGTCAACATCATCAAGCCTGATATTACCGGCCCAATTCACATTGGTAATTTCCGTTCCCGATATCAGCGCCAGCAAGGTTGATTTTCCGCAACCGCTAGCGCCATGCAGCAATCTAATCTGCCCCTTTGGTACCGAAAAACACAGGTCAGAGACAAGCGGCCGATCAAATCCAAATTCAAGCGCGTTAACTTCTAGCATGTGCGGTCAAAACCCGATTTTTCAGCTCGTTAAAAAAATGAATCGAACAGATGATTGTAATGTGACAGAACAGAGACAACAATGCTATCAGCGATCGGGTTATGATCGAAAGGCAATAAGGCAATAAGGCAATAAGGCAATAAGGAATAGAACCATGCAGAAAAAGCGCTTTTACCATGCTGCACGCCGTATATTTTCAGGATTATGCCTCGCCTTGGGTGTCACATCTGCCAACGCCGATGATTTTACCGATTTGCAAAAGGCGGCAAAGGGGCAAACCGTCTATTTCAACGCATGGGGCGGTGATGCCAAAATTAACAGCTATATCAACTGGGCCGGAAAAACCTTGGCCGATCGCCATGATATCACCCTTGTTCATGTCAAATTGACCGACACGGCAAGCGCCGTTTCACGGATCCTTGCCGAAAAGGTGGCCGGACGCGAAAATAGCGGGTCAATTGATCTTTTATGGGTGAATGGTGAAAATTTTGCCGCGATGAAGCGGGCTAGTCTGTTGCAAAACCGTCCTTGGGTCACATCTTTGCCGAATTGGCGCTATACTGACAGCAAGGCCTTGCCCGCAATCCTGTCAGATTTTGCCGAACCGACCAATGGCAAAGAAAGCCCGTGGGGCCGTGCGCAACTGGTCTTTTCCTATGATAGCGCAAGGCTGCAAAACCCGCCGAAATCAGCCGCGGCACTGGCTGATTATATTGTCGCAAATCCGGGTCGTTTTACCTTTCCGCAACCACCAGATTTCATTGGCATGTCCTTTCTCAAACAGATTTTGATTGAGCTTAGCAGAGCTGATCCGGCGCTTTATCAGCCTGTCGATGAGGCCAATTTTGATGCTGTCACTTCGCCTTTATGGCGCTGGCTAGACAAGGCAAAACCCAATCTATGGCGTGCTGGCAACGCCTATCCGGCAAATTATCCCGTGCTTCGTCAGCTTCTCGGTGATGGGGAAATTGACATTGCGATTGCGTTCAACCCTGCTGATGCCTCAGCGGCGATTGCGCGGGGTGAATTGCCGAATAGCGTTCGCACCTATATCCATGATGGCGGCACGCTTTCCAATGTGCATTTTCTGGCCATTCCTTTCAATGCTTCGGCACCCGAAGCAGCCAAGCTGGTAGCCAATTTCATGCTATCGCCCGAAGCGCAGGTGAAAAAAGCAGATACAGCCATTTGGGGCGATCCAACGGTTTTGTCGATGCCAAAATTATCTGACGCGCAGCGCATGGCCTTTACCAAGCTGCCACGCGGCATTGCCACGTTAAGTGATGCCGATCTAGGCCGCACGCTTGCTGAACCACATCCAAGCTGGGTACCCCGTCTTGAGGCAGCATGGATCAAACGCTATGCCAGTGGCCAATAGCAGGCGCGCCATCCAAAACCGGCAACATATCGCCATCACCAGCCTGACTGCGCTGACTGCCTTGCTTTTCGGATTACCCGTATTGCTTGGGCTGATTGGGATTATTTTGCCAGCGTCAGGCTATTTTCCGGCATTGGGACAGAGCAGCTTTTCCGGTGATGCGGCGCGTCATTTTCTGGCAACACCCGGCCTTGGGCTTGCCAGCTGGCTGTCTTTGAAAACCGGATTAATGGCAAGTGCTGTCTCGCTTGCTGGCTGTTTTGTCATTCTGGCGGCCTTTTCTGGCAGCCGAATGATGCTTCGCCTGCGCCGCTTGCTTGGCCCGTTAGTGGCAATTCCGCATAGTACGATTGCCGTTGGGTTGTTGTTTCTGCTTGCCCCATCCGGCTGGCTTATACGCCTTGTCTCGCCAGCATTAACCGGCCTTGAGCAGCCGCCAACTTGGGGGCTGGTGCCTGACCCTTATGGTCTTGTGCTGATTTTAGGGCTGGTGGCAAAAGAGTTGCCGTTTTTGCTTCTTCTTGGTTTTTCAGCTGCGGCAAGCCTGCCTTTGGCACGCCTTCTTGCCATTGGTGCAGGGCTTGGCTATGGCCGCTTTGCAAGCTGGGTTTTTCTGGTTTTACCATTGATATATCGCCAGATCAGACTGCCGGTTATTGCGGTTCTGGTCTTTAGCCTATCGGTTGTTGATATGGCGTTATTGCTGGCACCAAGCCTGCCACCGCCATTGGCCATTTTGGTGCTAAACGGCTTTCATGATGCCGATCTTGCTGCCCGCCTGCCAGCCTCGTTTGGTGCCATCTGGCAAATCGGTCTTGTGCTGGTTGCGCTTTTGCTGTGGTGGATTGGGGAAAATCTGGTTGGCGCGATTGTCAGATTTTGCCGCTGGCGCGGTTGGCGCGGGCAATCGGCCGATCCTTGGTTAGGGTTTTTATCGCTATTTGCCATTCTGCCAATGCTGATTGGCGTGATGGGGCTTGTTGCCGCGCTTTTATGGTCATTTGCAAAGGGCTGGTTTTTTCCGGCAGCCTTGCCAGCAAGCGTTAGCTGGCTTCACTGGCAGGATGTGGCAAGCTATCTTCCACTTATCATCAATAGCGGGTTATTGGCCATCAGCGCCGCATTTCTGGCGGTTGGCGTGGTGTTTTTATGGCTTTATCACGGGCAAGATTTGATTCAGCGAAACCGGTTATTGCAAGCGGCCATTTATCTGCCGCTTCTTGTGCCGCAGATCAGCTTTCTATTCGGTTTGCAAATCGGGCTTAGCTGGGCCGGCATTGACGGTAGCTGGCCTGCGCTGATCTATATTCATATGATTTTCATTCTGCCCTATATATGGCTTGTTCTGGCACCGGCATTTGCGCAGATGGACTGGCGTCACAACCATGTGGCAAGCAGCCTTGGCCTTGGTCCATTTAGGCGATTTTTGCGCGTTCACTTGCCGCTTTTGGCCATGCCAGTTGGCGCGGCGTTATTCATCGGTTTTGCTGTCTCTATCGCGCTTTATCTGCCAACTGTTTTTGTTGGTGGTGGACGCATTGCCACGATCACGGTCGAAGCTGTAAGCCTTGCTGCGAATGGCAGTCGCGGGCCAGCCGGTGTTGCCGCCATGCTGCAGCTTTTGATCCCGCTGGTCTGTTATGCGGCGATCTGGCTGTTTTTGAAATACCGCTTTGGCCGGTTTGCCACTATGCAAGGAGGCGGCCTGACATAAAGCGATATGCAATTGTCAGGAAGTATTTGCCCAAAGGCAGATTTTTCGCTCATACTAGGCTCAATAAAACCAAACTTTCGTGATTTGAAAAACTCAGCCTTGAAATCAAGCAGCGATCGGCCGCAGTGTTGCGGCATTCTTACCTTTCGTGATGAACGGAACCAAACATCAATGGCACAATTCCTTTTACCCATTATTTTTGTTGTTCTGTGGTCATCGGCTTTTGTGGCTGGCAAGGCAGGCGTGCAACATGCAACACCATTTGCCTTTCTGGCAGTTCGGTTTTCGATTGTTGCGCTGATTTTCATAGCCGTTGCCGTTGGGTTCTGGATTTGGCGAAACAAAAACAAGACAAAAGCCGTTCACGCAAAAGCTAGTGAAAAAAAAAAACGGTCAAATGATCCGGTTTTGCAAACTGCGCTTGTTGGTGTGCTGATCCATGGCGCCTATCTTGGCAGCACCTTTTTTGCAATGGCCAACGGCCTTGGCGCGGCGCTGGCGGCCTTGATTGTCTCAACCCAACCGTTGCTGACAACAGCATTGGCGATTTTCCTATTTGCCGAAAAACCGCGCCTCATTCAATGGCTTGGCATTTTTATCGGCTTTGCCGGGGTTATTGTTGTGATTTTCCCATCGCTTGGGATAAACGCGCCGGTAATTGCGATCATGTCTTGTGTTTTTGGTTTGCTTACGATCACGGCTGGTACTTTGCTGCAAAAACGCATTGGCAGCTCGATTGGCTTATTGAAAAGCAATATAATTCAGGCAACTGCCGCCAGCCTGTTTTTCATGCTGTTGATTACAACGGTTGAAACGCCGTATATCACCTGGAACGAGCCATTTTTAATTGCGCTTGCATGGCAAGTACTGGCCGTTTCAACCGGTGCCTATGTGATTTTGATGATTTTAATCAAACGCGACAGCGTTGCTGCAACAACATCGTTGCTATTTTTGGTGCCGCCAGTGACTGCAATCATCGCTTTTTTCATCTTTGGTGAGCCGCTAACCCCAGTTACCGTCACTGGCTTTTTCATGGCATCAGCAGGGGTTTATCTCGTCACCCGCAAAAGTGGCGCGCCTGAAAAACATGTTTAATCACAAAGTCGGCGCGCCAAATATTGTGTAAATTCATGGTTTTCCCGCTCAAGCCAGCTAAGCGGCCCGGGCGTGCCAAGCGGCGATAAAGCACCTTGATAAATGCCTTCAACAACCCCCCGATCTTCAACCTGAACAATATCCAGAAACGCCTTGGTTTTCGCAATAAAGGCTTGTTTATCGTTTTGTGCGTTCAACACCTCTGGGGCAATTGCCGCGCCATATTTGATCGAGACCCTATCATGCCCATTTGGCTGTAAACACAGATACCAGAGATGATCTGGCGCCAAAACATACATATGTCCCGGAAACACTGTCGGCATCACCGAAATATTGCGCCATTTACCCATCAGGGTTTTATTGTCGGGATGCGCATTGCCTACCGGTGCGCCATCTGATTTGGTAAATAGCTGATAGGTGAAATGTTCGAAATGCCCACGGCGGTCAAAGCTGGTGTCTTTCACCACATAATGCGCGCCAACCGTTGCCTTATGCGTGACAGGCAAATGGTAGCTTTCCATGAAATTTTCGGTCAGGCATTTCCAGTTACAATCCCAGTCATGCTGCTCGGTAAAGATGGTGATATAGTCCTTTTGCGAATAGGGTGTGGTTATCTCGCTCAATGGTGTCAACATATCAGCAATTGGTGCGATATCTTGATTAAGTGACACATAAAGCCAACCTTCAAATTGCTCGCAACGAGCATGCGGCAAAGCGATCGTTTTTTTATCAAAACAATCAGTTTGATCCATATAAGGGGCGGCAACAAGATTGCCGCTGATATCATATGTCCATGCGTGATAGGGACAGGTGAATTTTTTGGTGTTTCCGATGCCATCGACAAGCCGCATCATCCGGTGACGGCAAACATTCGACATGGCGTGAATATCACCATCCTTGCCACGAACAAGGATCAAGGGCTGATCACAAAGATCAAAGCTCATATAATCGCCACTATTGGGAATTTCGTCACTACGTCCAGCGCAAATCCATTCACCGTGGAACAGCCGTTCAATTTCAAGCTGAAAAATACTAGGGGACACATACATATCCTTTGGCATTGCCGTTGCCGATGCCAAAGGCTTTGACGCAAGCTCTTTTAGAGCCGCGAGCGTTGTTGTCAACAGATTTGAATTAGGCAATGTTTTTGACATGACAAGACTCTTTCCATTTCATTGTCCTGTGCATAGCGCGGATCAGCAATCATTCATGACGCCTGCGTTGTGTAAAATTCAGCACGGGCCTTGGCAAGATACCCCTCACGAAGCGCAAGCGTGAAAGCGCCTGCTTTGCCATCACCGATCACCTTGCCATCAATTTTTCCAACAGGCAGAACATAGATTGACGATGCGGTAATCAACGCCTCATCAGCGGCCAATGCTTCATCCAGACTATATGTACGCTCAATTAACGAAATACCGCGTTCTTTCGCGACGCGAAGCATTGTTTGACGGGTTATCCCATGCAGGATCTCTTGGCTGACCGGCCGAACATAAAGTGCATTATCCTTAATAAAGAAAAAACTGGATGATCCGGCCTCGGTAACCAAGCCATTCGCATCAACCATTAATGCCTCATATGCACCCGCCTGATTGGCAGCTTGTTTTGCCATGACCTGCGCTAAAAGATTGGTTGATTTAATATCGCGTCGCGCCCAGCGCAAATCAGGATAAGTCAGCAATTCAATTGCTGGTGGCATGTCATCAGCGGCAAATTTCTCACCTTGAGTAAAAGCAAAAATATTTGGCACGTATTGATCATGGTAATGGAATGCCCGATCACCCGCTCCGCGCGTGACGTGAAGATATAGAAAACCGGATTTCGCATTATTCTTTTCAACAAGCCCCATGAGAGCATGAAACATTTCATCAATACTGAATGCCATTGGGATTGATAATTCACTAAGCGAGCGTTCAAGACGCTGCATATGGTAAATAAAATCAACGATTTGCCCATCAAGAATGCCAAAACCTTCATAAACCGCATCGGCAAACAGCAGACCGCGATCAAGTAGAGGTAATTTTGCCTCGCTTTCAGCAAGATAATCGCCATTCAAATAAATAATACGCTCGCTCATTTTTTCTCCAACTGAAACAGGGTGCCCCCTGATATTGTTCTGGCTTTTCAAACTTGCTGGCTTTCCCACCGCTAGATTTGCCAAGGTGCAAAGATTGCACCGTCATGATGAGAAAAACCCTAATCCTAGAAATGACAAATGAAAACCAATAATTATTGGGTCAGCAAGCTTTAAAAACCAGATTTATGCCTCAGCGCGCAAAACGCTAAGGTTTGGCCAGCGCGCGCAAAGCCGCGCATGATCTGCCAGATCAATGCTGACCAAAATCTGTTCATGGCCCTGATCATCAAAACGCGATGATTTCACCATTGCATTCTGATGCAGCCATGCACGCGCTGCGCCATCGGTTGGGGTTATATTTATTGTCGCCAAAATCGCCGATTTACCAAGATGCCAGTCAAGGTGCGCCAATAAATCATCAAACCCATCGCCGGTTTTGGCGGACACAAAGACACCGTCAGGAAACAAATTTTGCAAACTTGCAACTTGCTCGTCATCAGCGGTAAGCAAATCGGCCTTATTCAACACATGAAGGATGCGCGCCGCCTGTGTTTCGGCATCCATGCCAAGATCGCCCAAAATCTTGACCACATCGGCTGCCTCCTCCGCCACCACGGGTGATGATGCATCATGAACATGAAGCAAGACGTCGGCATGAACCACCTCTTCAAGCGTGCTTTTAAAGGCTTCGACAAGCTCAGTTGGCAATTGGCTGATAAACCCAACCGTATCGGCCAAAACGACTTTCCGTCCTGACACAAAATCAAGTTCGCGCATGGTTGGGTCAAGCGTTGCAAATAACATGTCTTTTGACAAAACATCCGCGCCAGTCAACCGGTTAAAAAGTGTCGATTTGCCGGCATTCGTATAGCCAATTAACGCCAATGTTGGGGTTTCACTTCGCAAGCGGTTGCTGCGTTGCAAGGTGCGCGTACGGGTGACTTCTTTCAATTCGGCTTTAATGCGGGTCACCCTATCCATCAACATCCGGCGATCAAGCTCGATCTGGCGTTCACCCGGACCGCCCAAAAAGCCACCACCACCACGTTGACGCTCGAGATGCGTCCAGCTACGGACAAGCCGGCTCCGCTGAAAGCTTAAGGCGGCCAATTCCACCTGCAACCGTCCGGCATGGGTTTTGGCGCGCGCGCCAAAAATTTCTAAAATCAACTGGGTACGGTCAATCACCTTGGCTTTGATCTGAGTTTCAAGGTTGCGCTGCTGCACGGGGGACAGGCTTGTGTTGACAATCACCAAAGGCGCGTCAATGTCAAGGGTGAAATCTTCGGCCAGATCACCAAGACGTTCAGTCACACCTTTGCCAAAGTACGACCCTGCCTGCAATTTCGCCAGCGCGATCACCTCGCTATGCACCACCTCAAGACCAATGGCATTGGCAAGCAGACAGGCCTCTTCCAGCATCAAATCAGCTGGGCGGCTCGATGGCGCATTACGCAGTTCGGGATGAATAACAAATGCAATACGGGTGCCCAAGGCAAACCTCACTGGTAACTGGCAATAACTGCTATCTTCAATAACGCGGTGCGGCGTGATCGCCTAGCCAAAAAGCATTTTCAAAGCCACGCAAAGTCATTTGCCCAATAGACCTACGGGCTGTTTTTTGCCTAATATAGCAATCGAATCATCGCAGGGGGCGCATTTTTGACGCCGCTTTAACATAGGAATTTCAGATCATGCGCAAAACCATAATCATTACCGGTGCCGGAAGCGGCATTGGCGCCGCAACGACAAAAGCATTTTTGGATGATGGCTATCATGTCGGGCTAATTGGGCGGCGTGCCGAAACGCTAGAGGCGACGGCCAATGGTCATAAAAACGCGCTGATCCTGCCCTGTGACGTTGCCGAACCTGCCGCGGTGGATTGCGCCTTTGCCACCGCGATGACGGCATGGGGACGGCTTGACACGCTGTTCAACAATGCTGGCATTGGCAGCTTTTCAACAACCATTGACGAAATTCCGATTGAGACATGGTTGAATGTAGTTTCAATCAACCTGACCGGATCATTTTTATGTGCGCGTGTGGCCTTTAAGATCATGCGCGAGCAAGCACCTCAAGGCGGAAGGATCATTAATAACGGATCAATTTCAGCGCATGCCCCGCGCCCAGGATCAACCCCCTATACCAGCACAAAACACGCGATTACCGGCCTGACCAAAAGCCTGTCACTTGATGGCCGGGCCTTTAACATCTGCGCGTCGCAAATCGACATTGGCAATGCGCTAACCAATATGGCACAGGCAATGACTACCGGCATGCCGCAACCCGATGGCAGCATTCGTCCCGAAGCCACAATGGATGTGACGCATGTGGCATCTTCGGTTTTGCAAATGGCGAATCTGCCGCTTGATGCTAATGTTCAATTCATGACAGTGATGGCACCAAAAATGCCCTTTATTGGGCGGGGCTAGTCAGGCAAAAGGCTATTTGGGTTTAACCGGAACCAAGGTTCTGGCCGCGGCAAGTGCTAGGGCAATCGCACTCCACATGAAAATATTATTCCACTGGCCAAAGAAATCGCCAGTTGACTGAACCGGGAAAAACAACCCTAACGGAATCACAAAGGCAGTCGCGGCAACTACATTAGCGCGGTTTTGCCGCCAGCCCGCAAAAGCCGACCAGATAATGCTAACAATCATCAAACTACCGGCAATTAATCCGATAAACCCTGTTTCGGTTAGCAACTGTGAATAGAAATTATGGGGGTGATTATGGCAATCAAATTTGGAAGACACACCAATGATCTCCGGACAAAGGTCGCGAAAAGTAGCTGGCCCGAGGCCAAGGATGAGTGAGTCCTTCGCCGCCTCCGGCCCAGCCATAATCGCACGATAATATGGGCTATGAGTTCCAGTCGGAAGCTGCGATAGAAAACTATCAACATATCTACGCTGAATGGATGGCGAATATAGTAAGATCCCCCAAACAGCAACAATTTCAACAATCAGCAAAATTCCATAACGGCGCCAATGAGGCCGCCACACCAGAGCCCCCAGCATACCACTACAAGCCCTGATCAGAAAATTAATCCGCTCGCCCGTTAGCACAGACATAACAATGCTAATCAAAGACAAAGCGCCCATGATTGACGCCAGCCTTGGTTTAGCACCGATAGCCAGTGCCATCATGATAGTAAAGGTGGGCAGACCAACCTTGGAGAGGTAATTGCCCGACACTAGATCATCATAAGGCCAAGACAGTCGTCCGCCCTTCTGGCCTTCGATTATCATTTCCGCTACCAATATGCCTGTCATCAGCATCATACCGAGAGCGGCTGACACCAGCATCGCATATAAAAGGCGTCGATCAGTGCCGAGCCAAAAGGCTGTCGCCATTGCAAACAGAGGAAAGCGAAACCATGCTACTCCCTCAGAAAACGCATAGGTCGGCATCACTGATAATGCTGATGAAACCATACAAACAGCTAAAAATACGAAGCTAGCCCTGACCCAAAAAGCCTTTAGCCATCCGCCATCGCGTTTCATGATTGAGCGAACAACAAAAGCAAGCGCCAGAATTGAGAGCCAAATATCGGCCGGACTACGTTCGATCAGCAGAATAAAAGGGCCAAGAAGCCAGAAAATATGGAAGCCTTTTTCCCAGCGTGGCATCACGGCAAGCGCGTTGGCTAGGCCCGTCCATATGTCCTTGAGCATTGCCTTAATTGTTGGCTCTTGCGCCTGACTGGACTCATTCATGATCTTTAAGTCTTTCATGTCTGGTCGTTCTTTTGATAGTAGGCCAAATACCAATCGGCAAATTTTTGAACACCGTCAACGACTGGTGTATTTGGCTGGAACCCGACCCAGTTCCCAAGTTCACTTGTATCTGCCGATGTGGCGGGTACATCACCCGGTTGCATTGACATAAAATTTTTCCTTGCCATGACGCCAAGTGCCGATTCCAGCGCCCCAATATAATCCATCAGCGGGGTTGGATTACCATTACCAATATTGAAAACCCTATATGGTGCATTTGACGTTGCCGGATCAGGATGCAAGGCATCAAATTTAACGTCTGCCGTTGCTGGCATATCAAGGACCCGAATGACCCCTTCGACGATATCGTCAATAAAAGTGAAGTCGCGAACCATATTGCCATCATTGAACACATCGATCGGATTCCCCTTCAGCATCGCATTGGCGAAAAGAAACAAGGCCATATCGGGCCGCCCCCATGGGCCGTAAACGGTAAAAAACCGCAATCCGGTTGTTGGCAGATTATATAGATGGCTATAGGTGTGCGCCATCAGTTCATTGGCTTTTTTTGTAGCTGCATAGAGGCTTAAAGGGTGATCAATATTATCATGCTCGCTAAATGGCATGGTTTTATTGCCACCATAGACCGATGATGAGCTGGCATAAACAAGATGGCCAACCTGATGGTGGCGGCAGCCCTCAAGGACATTCATAAATCCTTGAAGATTTGCGTCAATATAGGCATACGGGTTTGTTAGGGAGTAACGCACACCGGCCTGTGCGGCGAGATGAATGACACGATCAGGCTGTTCTGACGCGAACAAGGCGGTCATCGCATCATGGTCGCTGATGTCGATCTTATGAAAGCTGAATTTTTCTTGGGGTGCAAGCCTCGCAAGGCGCGCCTGTTTCAAGGACACATCATAATAATCATTGAGATTATCAATACCTATGACTTCGTTTCCGCGTTCAAGCAAACGCAATGCGCAATGCATACCAATGAAGCCAGCAGCGCCGGTGACAAGCGTTCTCAATTAAAACTCCAACCCATACTAATGGCTCGACTGAATAGTACAAAAAACGTTAGTCAGCAAATAACTTGCCGCTAGGCGACCTCTCTTCCTATAACACGTGTGAGCCGAAAAGAAATTGAAAATAGATCGGAAAACGCACAAAAACTTTGTTCCAAAGCACTCTCAAAAGAGCGTTGGTTATCAAATTGCGAGTCAGAGTAAAAAAGCATATAAAAGAAGGCTATTATGTCTTTAGTTAGTAAGTACGCAAACACCATTGGCGGTTCGAATGTCTAAATTAACGCAAAGTTTCACGGTTTGGTTATTTGGCCTTGACCGATGGAAAAAACGGTTACTTCAAATCGCCTTTGACGTTTCCATCACTCCACTTGCGTTTCTGCTGGCATTCTTCATGCGGCTCGAAACTACCGCTTACCTCTACAAGCTAGATACCTATATTGGAGTTTTGATCGCCATAATCGCGACCCTATCTGTTTTTGCGGCGCGGGGGCTGTACAACAATTTTGCGCGGCATATTTCAATTGAGACCGCCAATAGCATAATTATTGCCTGTCTCGTCTCTTGCACAGCCCTGCTTTCGGCAACTCTGTTGCTCGAGCTCCAGATACCGAGGTCAGTTCCACTGATTTACGGAACAATTTTGTGTTTTTTTTCAACGGTTGCACGCTTTTTAATTCGTGGCCTCGGCCAAAGCATCGCCAAAAAATCTCAGGAAAATGTTGCAATCTATGGAGCTGGTGCCGCAGGCATCCAACTGATGGAGGCAATGCGAAATAACCCGAATTATACCGTCAAGTTTTTCATCGACGACACCCCTGAACTGATTGGTACAATTATAGGCGGCGTCAAAATTTTCAGTTTGGATCAGGCCAAGAAAAAATTTACACAACTAAATATTGAAACTCTACTCCTCGCAACCCCGGGTAATAGCAACGCCAGCCGCCAAAACGTTTTTGATATATTATCAGAGCATCCACTCAAGGTAAAAACCGTCCCGAGTATCTCAAGCTTAATATCTGGAAGAGCTGAAATTACGCAGCTAAGAGACATAAAAATTGAGGATTTACTGGGACGCGAATCGGTAGATCACAATCCTAGCCTAATGGCAAAAACCATTTCTGACAAGACGGTTTTAGTCACGGGTGCCGGAGGGTCTATAGGCAGCGAGCTATGCCGACAAATCATCCAGTGGAGGCCGAAAAAACTCGTCCTTCTGGATATATCAGAATTTGCCATCTATACCCTATTAGAAGAGTTAAAACAGCACCGAGCCATCGATGGATTTGACCTAATTCCACTGATCGGATCAGTGCAAGACAGGCAATTTTTGGAAAAGGTTTGTGATATGTTCTCGCCAGAGACTGTTTACCACGCTGCCGCCTACAAACACGTGCCGCTGATGGAACAAAATGTAATGCAATGCATTGCAAATAATGTTTTTGGCACGCTAAACATGGCCGAGCTCGCCATTGCCGCAAAAGTAAAAAATTTTATAC
>Ga0255756_1003647_pt1 | contig 15372 bp, 8 predicted proteins | sample 011ome_20_FD_179956 | JGI IMG/M metagenome (GOLD analysis project Ga0255756, IMG submission 179956) | Coastal salt marsh microbial communities from the Groves Creek Marsh, Skidaway Island, Georgia - 011509CT metaG (version 2) | ecosystem: Environmental > Aquatic > Marine > Intertidal zone > Salt...
ATGCTCATCTGCCAATATTTGGATCTCAATGTGACGAGGGGATGTAACAAATCGTTCGATGAACACGGCGCCATCACCGAAGGCATTCACAGCCTCGGATACCGCCCGTTCGAAACTGTTCTCCAATTCGTCCATGGCACGCACAATCCGCATCCCTTTTCCACCGCCACCAGCGCTGGCCTTGATCAGCAGAGGGAACCCGATTTTTTCGGCCACTTCGCGAGCGGCCTCGACCGATTCGATGGGGTGATCCGTTCCGGGGACCAAAGGCACGTCGAATGGCTTGACCGTTTCCTTGGCGGCCAATTTCGATCCCATGGTTTCAATGGCGTGCGGCTTCGGGCCGATGAAACGAATTCCGGCAGCTTCAGCGGCCTGCGCGAATGCCGCATTTTCAGAAAGGAATCCGTAGCCTGGATGGATGGCGTCTGCGCCGGTCCGGGCAGCAGCTTGCAAGATTTTGTCTACGACCAAATAACTCTGCGAAGATGGAGAGGGGCCTATGTGGACCGCTTCATCCGCAAATCGGGCAAACCGCGCGTCTCGATCGGCATCGGAATACACCGCCACGGTTTTGATGCCCATTTCTTTTGCCGTTCGCATGACCCGCAACGCGATCTCACCGCGATTGGCGACGAGGATCTTTTCAATGGGGCGAGTTGTGGGCATTTCCAATGCTGGGGTTTTCTTGATGAAAAGAAAAAAAGGGCAAGCGATTCCTATCGCACCGCTACAACCATCTACCCTTGCTGCCTTCCGGCCCTGGGGGAGTCGATGGGAGCTGGTCGTAGGAGACTTGCCCCGTGCAAAGATACCATCAATTTCACGGTTGCACTACCTTGCAGCCATGAATTTGCCGAAGCTAGCATTGCAACAGGGGGCCGCCGCAGGCGTTATTGTTGTGGTTATCAAAGGGGTAGCATACCTCATGGGTATTTCTGCGTTGATGAGTCAGTGGGTGGGGTTTGGGCAGTTGATTTTGGTGGTCGCGGGCATGATGCTCGCATGCAATCTCACCCGAAAAGAGGCCGGCGGTTGGTTGACATTTGGAGAGGCGTTCGTTGCGGCGTTGGTTGCTGCTGCTGTAACGACTGGAATCGTGCTCGTTATGGACATCGTACTCGGCAGCGTCATTGATCCTGAGCTTGGATCAAAGATGCTCAGCCATACCATGGATGAGCTGGAGTCTTCTGGAATCGGAGCGCTCATTCCTGAAGAGCAGATGGAGAAAACAATGGAAGACATGGCTTGGGCGCTGAAACCTGGAGGTCAAGTGCTCAGCTGGGTGTTGGGTTTGCTGTGGTGGTCGCTGATTGCCTTGATTGTGGCTGCTGTCACGAAACGCAAGGATCCGAAGGCTTTTTAACGTGAATTTTCAGATCGATTGCCGAAACAATTTGAAGGTGGCATGCGTAAGGACGTGTGCAGAAAACTGTGCCCGATGAAAGAGCTGTCCATTGTCATTCCGTTATTCAATGAAGAAGAAAGTCTTCCTGAGCTGAAGGCTTGGATAGATCGTGTTTTAGCAGGTCGTTCTTATGAAGTGATTTTTGTGGACGATGGCAGCCGGGACGGTTCATGGAATATCGTCCAAGAACTGGCACAAGCCGATGCATCTCGCGTAGTCGGAATCCGCATGGCCCGGAATTACGGGAAAAGCGCAGGGTTGCAATTGGGATTTCAGGCGGCTCAAGGGCGAGTGGTGGTGACCATGGATGCCGATTTGCAGGATTCTCCGGAAGAAATTCTGGAGATGGAGCGAAAGATTTTGGAGGACGGCTTGGACCTCGTCAGCGGATGGAAGAAAAAGCGGCATGACCCGTTGAGCAAAACGATTCCAACAAAATTGTACAATGCAGCAACTCGCTGGGTCAGCGGTATCCAACTTCATGATTTTAACTGTGGACTGAAGGCGTACCGACTTGAGGTAGTGAAAGCAATCGAAGTCCAAGGGGAGATGCATCGTTACATACCCATTCTGGCGAAAAGTGCGGGATTTGATCGGATCGGTGAGCAGGAGGTTATGCACCAAGCGCGGAAGTACGGTTCGTCCAAATTTGGTTTGGAGCGTTTTATGAATGGCTTCCTTGATTTAATGACCATCGGTTTCATGTCGCGTTTTTCGCGCAAGCCGATGCACTTTTTTGGAGCGTTGGGGGCGCTCATGTTCACGGCAAGTTTTCTTGGTTTTTCTTACATAGCCTTGGGAAAGTGGTGGTCGATCATCGAAGGCAATCCTTCCAAAAACATCACAGAAATTTCAGCGTTTTACATTGCGCTAACGGGTATGGTTTTCGGTCTTCAGTTTTTTCTCGCAGGTTTTCTTGCTGAAATGACTTCCCGGAACGACGCCAAGCGCCACGATTACCAGGTAGCTGAAAAAATCAATCGGCCCCTTTGAGTGCTTCCACCCAAGGGACCGATCCATTTTGTTCTCTATTGACTCCTCGAGGAATCAAATCCTATTCAACGCACAATGATCGTGGTGTGCGCGCTGTGGGAGGATTGGGTGCCGATGACTTGGTAAATCCCGGCTTCAAAAGACGATGTGCTCAAAATCCATTGAGCGGGATCGTTGTTGGGCACAAAGGAACGCTTTTGAATCAAACGTCCTGAAACGTCGCGCACTTCGATGTCGATGGGAAGGTGATGATCCCAGCCTTCGCCATTCAAGTTGGTATCTCCTTCAGTTGGATTCGGGTATGGCGCAAAGCCCATTGGATCTGGAAAGTCGAAAGGAGATCCACCGTCGTCGACATCGTCGCATGAGGAATTGATGCCCAAATTCATTGAATCCATGAAGCCTTCATCCAATGTGGCGGTTGACATCATTTCGTCATCCATCCAGACTTCAATCCAACCACCGTTCCAACCGTCCGCATTCATGTCCCACATGGTGACTTCGTAGCAATCGTCGGCCAAGCAGGCCGTGTAAGTGTGGGAAGTGTTGCTGGCATAAAAGCTTCCACCGATGGTGCCTTCGACGGCATCCGATCCACCGCTCAAGTTCCATCCCAAGCTCATGCCATCTTCTAGGGTCACCGTTACGAAGGTGACTTCGTTGGTGGGGCAGAAAGCGAATTCGCACGAACCGTCATCTTCCGTTGCAGCCGGGTCGTAATTGACCGCTCCACCATCCGTGCATCCTGCAATGGGATCCGGTTGGTCGTCACACTCGGAATCGATACCGAATTGAACTTCGCCATAGTTGCCGTTCTCCAAGGCGAAATCCAATGCCCCAGTCTCCCAACTCAAAGTCAGCACTGAACTGTCCCAGCCATCTCCGAAGGAATCGAGCATGATCAAGTTGTAGCAACCTGCCGGCACGCAAAACTCCATTGCCTGCACACCTGCTTGGAACAAAGACCCTTGGCCTTCCCACACCACCGCGCCGTCCGTTCCGACGAGCAGCCAACTGATTTCTTCCACCCAAGTTCCTCCATTGAGCTCAGCCGAAACCGTGATCAGGCCTTCGCAATCTACTGGGTAAATGCAGGAGCCATCGTCGGTGGTCGCTTCAGGATTGTAATTCGCTGCCGCCTCGTCCGTGCAACCGAATACATCGCCGCAATTGCCATCCATGGAGAATTGAACCATTTCAGAGCTAGCGCTGTAGTCGAGGTAATCGTAAATCAATTGAGCGTTTCCGGCGTTCAGGTAGAAATACCCACCGTTCCAAGAGGCGTCGCCATACAGGTTGGTCATGGTCGCGGTGTAACAGGCTGTCGAATCCACGCATACGTCAATGTAGACGATGGCCATGTCGTTAAATCCTTGTTGGTCAAACAACACATTGCCATCCTCGTCTTCAATCGTCAATCCTACAGCAGCTCCCTGAGAGAAGGTGCAGACATAGAGTTGACCCGGTACTTCGCCTTCTTCGCAAACCAATGGATAAATGCAAGATCCGTTATCGTCAGTGGCATCCGGGTTGTAATTCAAGGCTTCTTCATCAGTGCAGCCTGGAACATAAGGCTCGCAATCATCGACATTCACTCCGAGACCATACGTTGTTTGGAATGCATCCGCTGGCACATCAAAAGTCAAGGTGTCGCCGTCGAGCACAGCTACGATGCTTCCGTCGATTTCGGCATAGCCGTTGTTGTAGACCGTGAAGTTGTAACAACCGTCTTCGATGCAGCCTTCAGCTACCCAATTGCCAGAGTCGTCTTGGTATTGCACATAATTGTACCAAGCGGTGTTGTTGAAACCAGAAATGTACCAGCTGAAGAGCGGATAGTTTCCCCATCCGCCGCCATCAATTGGGGACACTTCTGGATAAACCAGCAGCGTTGTATTGCCTGTGCATTCGATGGGATAAAGACAGCCCGAGTCTACCGTCGCTTCTGGATTGTAATTCAAGGCGTCAGGGTCCATGCAGCCGTAAACCGGTTGTTCCGAACAATCGCCGTCCCAATAAAAGTAAGCACCTGCACATGCCAATTCACACGGGTTGTCGAAGGTGATCAATTCACCGGTGATCCAGCTCAATCCGCATACAGGATCGAGGGGTTCGTCATCGCATTCACAAGATGGCAGGCAAGTTCCGTCGTCGGTAGTGGCTTCAGGATCGTAGTTCGGAGCATCAGGGTCGGTGCATCCGAAAATATCACCGCATGAGCCGTCGACGGAGAAATCGAAGCTCCACTCGGTCGCGTCATCCGGAAGGCTCGCGTAAATAATTTGTTCCCAACCATAATTGATGTAGAAGTAACCGTTGTACCAACCGCTTTCACCTGCCGTGTTGCTCAAGGTTGCCGTGTAGCATCCTTCTCCGAGGCAGATGTCGACATAGACAATGTCAAAATTGCTGAAGTTGTCACCGTTATAAACGACATTGCCTTCCTCGTCTGTGATCTCGAGGGCCACATTTTGGCCCTGGCTGAACGTGCAGAGGTAAAGCAAGGCCTGCTCGCCACCGTCTTCGCATGGGTAAATGCAGCTTCCGTCATCAACGGTAGCAATCGGATTAAAGTTCGACGCAGCGGGATCCGTGCAACCGTATACGTCGGTGTTGCCGCCTGTTCCTTCTCCGCCCGTGTCAATGTCTTCGCATTCGGTGCCTAAGGCTAAACCAAAGGCTGCATAGCTTCCGGAATCGATGGTCATGTCTCCGAACATCAATCCCTGTTCGGGAAAATTCAGCGAGATGAATGCGCCGTTCCAGCCATCCCCATACGAATCGTATAAATGGAGCACGTAGCATCCGGCATCGAAACAGTGTGTAAAAGTGACGGCATCGTAATTGCTGTAGTTGCCGCCTTCGAGGACGATTTCTCCTTCCTCATTGGTGATTTCCCAACTGATTTCATCGCCCCACATGGCGGTCGAGCATTCAACCTGCGCTTCATATACGCAGTCCGTTTGTGCTTCTGAAATTGTTAGAAATCCCGAAAAAAGGATGGCTAAAACCGATAGGTACAGGCGAAATTTCATACTGGTCGTTTTGCTTTGCAGTTTAAACAAAGAAACGCGGAAAAGGTTGCGCCAAGCGAATCCGTGGCTTCAGTCGCCTATCACACCGGAACCGACGCACTCATCTCCCAGGTACCACGCTGCAAATTGGCCCGCTGCAATTCCTGCTTGTTCGGAGTCAAATTGAATGAAAAGTTGGTTTCCTTCCCGGAACAAGGTGCCCGATTGAAGCGGTTGACGATAGCGGATCCGAAAGGCAAAATCGCGTGTGTTTTGTCCGTCTTGTATCTCCATGCTTGGGCGAATCCAATGGGTTTCATCCAGTTTCATAGACAACCCGCAGCGCAATAAGCCCGGATGATCTTCGCCTTGGCCCACAAAAAGCGTGTTGGTCTCGACATCTTTCTCGATTACGAAAAGCGGGAGCGGTTTGCCTCCAACTTGGATTCCACGGCGTTGACCCACGGTAAAATAGTGCGCCCCTTCATGCGTGCCCACTTCGTTGCCCTCGTTGACTTCCCAACTCAATGACTCGAAAATCGAGGCGGAACTCGATTTCTTCGATGCGGCAACTTCTCTGGAAATCTCAATAATCTGTCCTTGTTTGGGCTTCAATTGCTGCTGTAGGAAATCCGGTAAGCGAACCTTTCCGATGAAGCACAAACCTTGGCTGTCTTTTTTCTCCGCAGTGGGCAAACCAATTTCCGTGGCAATTTCTCTGACACGAGGCTTGGTCAATTCGCCGATGGGGAATCGAGCCTGGGCCAATTGCGCTTGTGTCAATTGGCAGAGGAAATAACTCTGGTCTTTGTTCGCATCAACTCCGCTGAGTAATCGATATTCCGTGATGCCGTTTTCGGTGATTTCATCTCGTCTGCAATAGTGGCCAGTTGCTACAGCCTCAGCACCTAAGTCCAAGGCCGCCTTGAGGAACAGGTCAAATTTGATTTCGCGGTTGCACAACACATCAGGATTGGGCGTGCGGCCCGCAGCGTATTCATCGAACATGTAGTTGACAATGCGCTCTTTGTACTGTGCACTCAGATCCAATACTTGAAAAGGAATTCCCAGGTGAGAAGCCACAAGCATGGCGTCGTTTGCGTCGTCAATCCACGGGCAGGCATTGTCGATGACCACGCTTTCATCGTGCCAATTGCGCATGAAAATCCCGATGACCTCATGGCCTGCCTCCAAAAGTAAATGCGCCGCTACGGAAGAGTCAACACCACCGGATAATCCTACCACGATTCTCATGAGGCAAATTTAAGGCGCTTGAACGGGGAAGTGCGAGGAACTAAACCCATGAAAATGAAAAAAATACGCTTACCTTGTCCCATAAGCTACAAAGGCAAGGCAACCTTTAATAACTGTTGACGTCTTAACACCGGCGAGAGCCATGTCTGAAAACGAGTTACGGGAACATATCGAAGGGTGTAAGCAGGGCAAACGTCTGTCTCAAAAATGGGTGTTTGAACGGTTTTATCGTTTGATGTTTGGCGTCTGTATGAGGTATACACATGACACCGATCGCGTTCAAGACATGGTGCAAGAAGGGTTTCTAAAGGTGTTCACGAACATTAATGGATACACTTCGAAAGGTTCTTTTGAAGGTTGGATAAGACGAATCATGGTGAACACAGCCATTGACAGCATCAGAAAGGATGCTGTTCATCCGGTGGACGCCACGGAAGACGACCAGCTTGAACGGCTCATTGAAAATGAAGACGTACAAGAGTTGGATTTCGAGTACGGGTATTCCGTTCACGACGTATTGGATGCGATGAATGAACTTTCACCCGCATACCGAGCGGTCTTCAACTTGTTTGTCTTTGATAATTACAGCCACCATGAAATCGCTGAGAAATTAGGGATTACGGTGGGTGCTTCGAAATCAAACTTTGCCAAAGCGAAGCGAAATGTCCGAGACACTTTGCTTTCGAAGAATAAAATGAAAGTTGCGAAATGAGCGAAAACTTGAATTGGCTAGATCGACTGAAAAACAGCTTTGACGGCTTTGAGCCGAATGTGCAAAGCAATTGGAGTGCCTTTGAGTCGAAATTGGATGGCTTGGTGAAGAGCAGCGGTGATACGGAGCTCATGAGGCAGGTGAAGAGTGCTCAACGTTTCGCTTTTGGGGCGACTACAGTCGCAGCCGGTTTGGCTCTTTGGATGGTCTCACCGTGGTTGTTTGAGCTTTCCGAAGAAAACGAAAATGAAGGAGCGGGCATCACAGAACTTGTGTTGGATGAGGTGTCCAATGGAGACAGCAACGGTGAGACTGCTGTGCCTTGGGAAAATGCCCAGGATCAACGAAATCGAGGAGAGATTTCATTTGAGTTGAAGCTCGATCCCAGCCTTGCGGCTGAATCTGCTTCAGATTGGAATGGAGTTGAAAAGCCTGTGATGGGGGCGCGAACGTCGACCACATTTGTTCTCAATCTGCCAGAAACCACGGTTCGAGGAAAGGGAAATAAAACCTCGGCTAGTGGGTTGAAATCTGGAAGCGCAGAATCATCGCATGTTGGAGTATCAGAAAGCTTTTCAGATGAAGCAAAACTTGCGGTATCAACTGAGAACGAAGACCATGTTGGCCATGATGAGTCAGTAAAAGTCGTCGGGGCTGCAAGCAATTCCGAAGAATCAGAGGATTTAGCAGATTTCAATGTTTCGGTCCAAGAAGCTTGTGCAGGTACGGCGGTGTCCTTCTCTTTGAACGGACTTGATCGCAAAGGTTCGGTTTTATGGAATTTCGGAGATGGAGGGTTTTCCCAAGATCTTGCGCCAACCCACGTTTACGATAACGCTGGAACATACGACATCACCGTCTCGGTGCGTGCTCCAGGTGATGGTACGATCCGGACGCGCACGGTGGAAAACATGATTGTCGTGCGTCCGAAACCTGAAGCGCGCATGAGATGGGAATTCCCGAATGCCAACCCACACCGTGCGACGGTGAAGTTGTTGGACGAAACTGATGGAGCAAGCAGCAGCACTTGGCTCATAGAACAAAATGACCTTCTCAATTCGGAAGTGATGTTGGATATCCCCGGTGAGTATCATGTAAACCTTGTTGCGAGCAATGCATTTGGCTGCCAAGATGTTGCCGTTGACGACATCAAGCTGGGTTCGAGAAAGGAAGCCATCGCACCGGCACTTTTTTCACCGGATGGAGACGATCGGTACGATACGTTTATGCCACTGTTGGTCATGGATTTCGCGGGTGATTGGAGCTTGACCATCTGGGATGGGAGCGAGGAAGTATTCGAAACATCGAATGAATTTGAGCCGTGGAATGGTCGATTGCCGAATGGAATCATGGCCCCTAAGGGAAAGAAATTCGTTTGGAAATTGGAGACGCGCACAGAGCAAGGCGAGCGCAATTTGTTCGTCGATGAAGTCTTGATTGACGGGTAAGAATTGGATTAACGCGGTTCGTGGCCAAAACTTCACATTGAGAGGTCCCGAGATGTTTTCAGGAAATGGGCGTTCATTATCTTTATCCGGTGCAACTCTTATGAATTTTTTTGGTTCATATTTTGGTTGCGTACCAACCGCTACAAAATGAGTCAAACTGAATTCATGAAAATCATGACAATTTCTACGGTCCAAACATGCTTGATGGCCTTTGTGTTCCTTGTGACATTGGGCACTTCGCAAGCATTAGGACAAGAGGATATCCAGATCAGCACGGGAGGGACAGTTGAAATTTGCGATGGCTTTTTCTACGATGATGGCATTCTCGGTGCCGTTGATGGGGGACCCTACACGGATCAAGATTATACGATTACGATTTGCCCTGAAGTGGATGGAGATGCTATTCAGGTGGTGTTCATGGCATTTGACCTGCAGACCAATGCCAACCCAAATAACAACGACGTCCTTTACGTTTTTGATGGACCAGACACCAGTGCCGAAATGGTTGGGGCAGGAAGCAACAACAGCCTACAAGGAGTTTCTTTCACAGCGTCTACGTTCAATCCTTCGGGATGCCTCACATTTGTTTTTAACAGCAACAATGGTGCGACCGCGGGAGCTGCTGGCTGGGTTGGTGACATTAACTGTGTTACGCCGTGTACTTACCCAGAGTCTGGTTATGACATGGTGGATCCCGAGCCATTTGAACCCGGTGTTTCTAGCGTAGGTGTATGTCCAAACCAGGAGGTGTATTTTGACGGGTCGAGTTCCACTGGTGACGGCGTTGCTTTGGAATATTGGATTTGGAATTGGGGAGACGGCACGATTGATTCTACCACTTCAGCGACCACGTCTCACGCGTTCGATGAGCCTGGGGAATATTTGGTTTCCTTGGTGGTTGCTGATGAAAATAGCTGCACTAGTGTGAACTTGGAGATTTATCAGGTTTTGGTCAGTACCATTCCGATTTTTAACGCTGACTTTTCTTCTCCACTGTGTACAGAGTCCCCGGGTTTTCTGGATGGTAATCCCGTCCAGAGCATAACGTGGACGGCTCTTCCTCCTTTGGCAGTATCTGAAGAACTGCCGATGCCTGACGCGACTGGAGCTTGGTTTGAGTCCGAGCTGTACATCGATTTCTTTGACGAAGACCAAGTGCTTGAAGATTGTGACGATCTATTGGGAATCAACGCTTTGATGGAGCATTCATTCGTAGGGGATTTGACCATTCAAGTGGAATGTCCTGACGGCACGCAGGTGTTGATCATGGAAAACAACAATTCAGGGGCAGATGATTGCAGTGGTGGCAATGATCTGAATGGGTATTACCTGGGAGAGCCAGACGATTTCGATGGTACTACGCCTAACCCGGGTGTGGGATATTGGTATACGTTTACCCAAGATGGGGAGTACTTATTGGACGATGCTGATAATCCGGATGTCACTGGCAATACCATACCAGCGGGGGAGTATGGGCTGTGCGGGGATATTTGCGACTTCGTCGGTTGTCCGTTGAACGGCATTTGGACGTTTCAGGTCATTGACCAATGGGGAGCTGACAATGGCTTCTTATTCGAATGGGGCATCGACTTCAACCCAGAAATTGTTCCGGGCATTACAACGTTCACCCCGACGATCGGGTTGGGTATGGACTCGAGTTATTGGCAAGTGAGTTCATCTACATACGGCGTAGAGGACATCGATCCTGAGGCCGATTACGTAGACTTGCTGTTCGATACTCCTGGGGAGTACGAGTTTGTTTACACGGTGACCAACAATTTCAGTTGCACGTGGGATACAACGGTTGTCGTCGAAGTGATCCCTGGTTTGGGTAATTCCGTGACGGCAGGAGCGGATTTAATTTTCTGTCAGGATCCGGTTCAACTCCAGGGAGAGTTCGTTGGAGGCGAAGTTTCAGCCTGCTCGGATGTCGAAGGCACCCAAACCCATTGTTACGGTCCCAATGCGTACGATGTTTTCACGTACTGTCCGGATAACCCTGGAGACGGAACCATGATGACAGTTGACTTTGGTGGAGGCGTGATTGAAGCATTCTGGGACCAGGTGGTCATTTATGATGGCGATTCGGATACGGCCCCCATGCTGGCCAATTTGGATGGAGATCTAACGGGATTGACATACACGGCGACCAACCCTGATGGATGTATCACGGTGGTGTTTACCTCTGACGGTTGGGGTTCATGCTCTACTGGGAATTACGAAGAAGTGACCTATTGCGTATCATGTGGTGGCCAAGTTGAATGCGGATACTCTTGGACTTGGGATCCTCCGACCTATTTAGATGATCCGAACAGCCCCAATCCAACGGTAACAGATTTTGATGGTGTTCCCATCGAATACACCTTGCTCGTGGAACCCATTGGCATGCCATACTGCGGTACAGAGGATGTGGTGAGCGTTCTGCCAGGATTCCAATACGAGGTAGAATTCGATGAGCCATCATGTCTCTTAAATGACGGCTACGTAGCAGTCAACATCAGTGAACCACCATCAGAAGGGCCTTGGACATTGAATTTGTCCGAAGGGGGGACATTGGTTGAATCGATCAGTTCGAACGGTGGATTGGATGTATTTGAGGATTTGGTGTCCGGGAATTATGAATTGGAATTGAGTGACCCAGAGGGCTGTCTGTATTATATGGACATCATTTTGAATCCGCCAGCTCCCATGGATTTCGATTTGACGCCAAATCCGACGATCTGCATCAACGGTTACACGGTTTTGGAGGCCAGTTCGGATATGGATCCAGGGGGAGAGTGGACGTATACGTGGGATAATGGATTGGGAACGGGTGACAGCCAAGTAGTGAACCCCGTGGTCGACACGGATTACGAAGTTTTCGCGACAGATCCGAATGGATGCACATCAGAACCCCAAACGGTCACTGTCCAAGTGTACGATTCGTTAAGCGTCTCCTTGGATGCACCTGATTTGATTTGCGGAGGTGCTTTCGCAGAATTGGAGGCCGTGGATTTCTCAGGCGGTAGCGGTGCAGGGTATGCATTCAATTGGACTTGGGAAAGCATGCCTGTTGGGACCGCGGACATGTATTGGGTCGATTACCCACCTTCAACAGGGACTTATTGTTTGACAATCACAGATAACTGCGAAACTCCAGCGGTTACGGTTTGTGAAGAAGTCGTCATTGAGACACCGATACCAGCAGCGTTTAGTGTAGATACCACCAAAGCCTGCATTCCAGGAGTCTTCCAATTCGAAAGCTTGGTCGATCCCGACTTGATTTCGCAAACGGAGTGGTTCTTCGGTGATGGAGAGGTGGGGTATGAAGCCAGTCCAGCGCATGATTATCCGAGCCCTGGTGGATACGACATCACCTTCAACATCACCTCGTTGATCGGTTGTCAATACACGAATTTCCAGCCGAATATGCTACAGGTTTATGCGCGTCCTTATGTTGGATTCACCGCGTCACCGCAGCCGACGCGTGTTCCGGATACGCACATTGATTTTGAATCGGTCAACAGCTCGAATGTGGTTGATTGGTATTGGCTTTTTGACAGCATTCAGTCTTTGGGTGTTTCGGATGTTCCTCACCCGGAATTCGACTTCCCAATTGATGTGGGCGGCGAATACCCGGTAACGTTGGTTGTAACAGATGAAAACGGTTGCACTTCACAGATTACGCGGATCATCGAGATTTACGACATGTTTGCCTTGTACATTCCGACTGCCTTCTCTCCGAATAACGACGGAGTGAATGACGCTTTCTTTGTTCAAGGTGCCGACATCGATCCAAACCGATTCGAAATGCGCATCGTCAATCGCTGGGGCAATCTCGTTTTTGAGAGCTTCGATCCCACAGAGGTTTGGTACGGGCCTGCTGATGCTACTTCTGAGCATTTCGCTCAGGACGGCGTGTACTTCTACAGCGTGGTCGTTTACAGCTTGAGCAATCCGGCTGAAAGGAAAGAAATCACAGGGTCGGTGCTGTTGACTCGTTGATAATGAGTTTAAGACCGACCCGGTCGCTCACGAAAAAAGCCCCGTCACTCGACGGGGCTTTTTATTTCACATTTGCTATTGAATGGGAGGCTTGAAAACCTTAGCGATTCCAACTCAATAGTTCATCCATCGTCCCCGTTGCGACGCTATGGTACTGGGGACGCGCCGATTCGTAAATGCGGTTTGCCATGTCCGCTTGATCACTTTCGAGCATGGCCCGGTACAACGGGGTTAAGAATTTCCGGCGACCGATGTTTACGAGGAACGACTCGAGTCGAGGATATGCAACGCCGTAACGACTCCGCACGCTTTGTTCTAACCATGCGAATAGGACTTCATTATTCCCTGTGTTCGTAATGGACCACGCCGCGTCCAATTCAGCCATGCGCTCGGCAGTCGTGTTGTCCGCCAAGTTGGAAAGGAATCGGTAGCGTTCCTGGTACACCCAATCGTTCCAGGGCAAATCCTCCGTTTTCAAATTTCCGGCCTCCCAATTCGCTAAGGCGGCATCCACATTTTCAATCCGGGCAGAACCTACTTGAGGGCAATTCGCCGGCAACCCAGCACCGAAAATCCAAGCGTCCAAGTTCACGGCGCTGAGTAATTCTGGCGTGTTGAGGAGATTGGTCTTGAGGTAGGCGATGAATTGTTCGGTATCCATCACCGAGAAGGCATGGGTCTCAAAGTAGGTCTTGAGAAAGCTATCAAACGCTTCCCGTCCAACCGTTTCCTCCATCAAGCGCAAGAAGAAGTAGCCTTTGTCATAGGCAATGGCGGTCATGCCGTCATCCGGGTCGCGGTTTTGTAAGTGCAATTTGAGGTGGGTGTCGTCGGGGTTGGTGTCCATGATTTGGTCGACTTCATCGACCAAGCCTTGGTAGCTCAACGTCGCAAGCATTTCTGAAATCTCTCGTCCGTAGACGGATTCCATGATGCGCTGCTCGAAATACACCGTGAACCCTTCGTTGAGCCAAAAATCATCCCAAGTGGCGTTTGTGACCAGGTTTCCGCTCCAGCTGTGCGCCAATTCGTGGGCAACAAGTGAAACGAGGCTTCGGTCGCCGGCGATGATGGTCGGCGTCGCGAAGGTCAACCGCGGATTTTCCATCCCTCCAAACGGAAATGCAGCGGGCAACACGAGCAAATCGTACCGCTCCCAAGCGTACTTCCCATAGAGGCTTTCTGCAGCGACCAGCAAATCTTCCATCTCGGCAAATTCATAGGCAGCGGCTTCAATGAGTTCGGGCACAGCATAAACGCCCGTGTGTTCTCCCACCGAACGGAACTCGACATTTCCAACGGCCAAGGCCAATAGGTATGACGGAATCGGTTGATCCATGACGAAGTCGTAGTGGCCATCGGCCGATTGCTCCGTGGGATTGGTTGCACTCATCATGGCCATGGTGCCCACGGGAACATCCACGTGCGCTTCATAAGTAAAGCGAATGCCGGGGGAATCTTGGCAAGGCACCCATGTGCGTGCGAGGATGGCTTGGCTTTGGGTAAATAGGAATGGGTTTTCACCTTCCACCCACAGCAGGGCGCCGGCTTCAGGTGAGCTTTCGTAAGCAATGCTCACGGATTTGCTGGATGCGTTGACAGGGATGCTCAATGGTTGACCGATGTACGGTTGGGCCGGCCCCAATTCCCAGTCCACGGATTCGCCATCGACACGCACCTCCTTGATGTTCAAGTCCACGCAGTCGAAGAGGATGCGCTCTGCCTCGGCGCTGGTTTGGATGTCATAAGCTGCGGTGGCGGAAATGATCCGCGTATCAAAATTGACTGAAGCCGTCCAATTCAGGTGCGTGATGACCGCTTCTTCTGGGCGGCTGTAGCTGTGAAAATCCGTAGCTCGTTTCATTTCGAGAATGGCGTTTGATTTGGCGGAGGCTGACGAATCCTCAGAATTCGTTGCGCAACCGGAGTGAAGGAAGGAGAGAAGCACGAATGCAGTGCCCCACGTGAATAGGTTTTTCATGGGTTAGTCAGAATCAGTTGAAGGGGTTTGGGAAGAGCTGGAACGTGATTTCATGGCGGCAACGACCAATCGCTGAATGAGGACCAAAGCCAATCCACCAAATGCTGTTTTGATGAGCAATCCTGGCAACAGCCGTTGGACAGAATCCCACAACGACTCTTCGACCGGTATGATGGCGTGGTACCAAAAAAGCCCAAGGCCCAAGATGATGAATTGCCCTGCGAATAAAACCAGCGCCCCGACTAGTACCGATTTGCTCGATTGAAACTGTTCCATGGCGTATCCGCTCAGCACCGCGGCCAGCGGAAAGGCCATCAAAAACCCGCCAGAGCTGCCAGCGAATCGTTCCCAGCCTGAAGTCCCAAATGCAAAAACCGGTGCGCCCAAACCGCCGATAAGTAAGTAGGCCAATACCGCAGACACACCGATCTGCCATCCCAACAACACGGGGATGAACACCACCAACAGGGATTGCAAGGTGATGGGAATTCCCGCTTCCGTTGTGACCGGAGTCAAAGGCGAGAGGATGACAAGCGCCAACAATGCTGCAAGGAAGGCGGCTGCGCGCACCCAGAAAG
>Ga0255756_1003652_pt1 | contig 15358 bp, 10 predicted proteins | sample 011ome_20_FD_179956 | JGI IMG/M metagenome (GOLD analysis project Ga0255756, IMG submission 179956) | Coastal salt marsh microbial communities from the Groves Creek Marsh, Skidaway Island, Georgia - 011509CT metaG (version 2) | ecosystem: Environmental > Aquatic > Marine > Intertidal zone > Salt...
GCGGACGCGCGCGCGCACCGTCGCGGAGTCGTGCGTCGTCATGTGAGCGCTTCCGCGCGCTCGCTCGGGGGTCGTTTGGGCGCCCCCCTTCTCAATACAAACCTATGCTCGAATTATGTGCTCCTTCAGCTCATCAACGAATAGGTAAGCTGCACGCGAGAACCAAACCAAAAAAATTAATTCCACGGCGGCGTTGGGAAAAATATAGTCCGCGCTGCAAAAGATGCGACCCGGCCCTCGCATCAGCCCCCGCTTCAGGGCGTCGTAGTGCAAGTTCGCCCACTTCGACTTCGCGCCGTCGTCCTCGCAGTCGTTCTTGAACCCCATCGCGACGTCATCGCCGACGAGTTTCAGTTTTTTCCCCGTCGACTGCGCGAGAATCTGCTGCCTCGCCGCGCGTTCCAGGTAGTACAGATCGTCGAACGCCTCCGCGACGGACGCGCCGCAGACGATGATGCCGTGCGACTGATGCATCAAAATCCTCCTGCCGTTCATGACCTTCACGAGGCGTTCGCCCTCGTCGTCGTCTAAGACGAGACCGTTGAACTCGTCGTCGTACGCGATCTCGTTCCAGAACCGAAGCGAGTTTTGATGGCACATCTCGAGCTTGAACCCGCCGTCCTGAGCGTCCGTGCAGCACAGCGCCGTCGCGTACGGCTGGTGCGTGTGCAGCACCGCGACGACGCCTCTCTTGTGGATCGCCTTGTGAATGTGAAACGCCGTGGAGTCGATCTCGCCCGTGCCCTCGAGGACGTCTCCGTTTTCGTTCACGAGCAGAAGGTTCGACGCGGTGACTTCGCTCCACAGGAGACCGTACGGCACGCACAGGAACCGGTCGTTCGTCCCCGGGACCATGACCGTGAGGTGGTTGCATATCCCCTCGTTCATGTCCATCTGGTCGCAGAGGTGGTACGCCGCCGCGAGGTCCACGCGCGCGGCCCACGTCGCGGGATCGCTCCGTCTCTTCGTCCGTCGTCTCGCGTCTCGGTAGATTCGCAGCGCCGTCACCACGCCGACGCCGGCGCAACACGCGCCGGCCACGGCGACGGCCGCGGAGAGTAAGGAGTCCGATGTCGTCGTCGCTCCCATCTTATCGCGTCTCGCGTCGGCGGCGTCGCGCGCGCTGTCGCCGCGCGTCCGCGAAGTGCGCGCTTTCGTGGGTTCGGTCTATTGCTCTTCCAGTCGCATCACGTCTTGTCTTGTCGAACGAACGTGAGCCGCGCGTTCGTCGCCCGTTCCCGCGCATTCATTCCGTTCGCGCGCGCGCGCGCCGCCGCGATGACCGCCGACGACGCCGTCGTGTGCGAGGTCCTCGTCGACGACGACGAGCGCGCGGACGGCGACTCGCTCCGCAAGCTCGAGGCGCTCGTGGACGACCTGACCGTCTCTTCGTCCGCGTCGCATCGCGGCGGCGCGGACGCCGACGACGCCGCCGCGTCCGCTCGCCGCCGCGCGAATCTCATCCTCCTGTGCCGACGCGTCGCCTCGGACGCGCGCGCGGCGGTCTTCGCGCGCGCGCACGGCGCGGAGCCCGTCCTCCTGTGCGCGCTCAACCGCGCGATACGAGACGGCGACGACGCGCTCGCGGAGCTCGTCGGCGACGCGGTCGCCGCGAGCGCGCGATGCGACGGCGGAGACGACGGCGGCGCGACGATCGAGCTGCTCGCCGTCGGCGGGTCGCAGGTGGGCGGCGCGGCGGCGACGCGCGCGCCGGGGGTGGAGCGCGTGCGGTTGCGACGCGCGGGCGTCGACGTGGACGTCCACGAGTCGTCGTGGAACGACGCCGGGCTCGCGTGGCGGATATGGGGCGCGGCGAGGGTGCTCGCGCACGCGGTCGACGCGTCGAGCGGCGACGGCGTCGAGGAGGAGGGAGAAGAAGACGCAGACGGCGGGCTGGTCGACGCGCGCGGGAGGCGCGTGCTCGAGCTCGGCGCCGGGTGCGGGCTGTGCGGCCTCGCCGCCGCCGCGTGCGGCGCGAGGGAGGTGGTGCTGACCGAGGGCGCGCCGGGCGCGCTGAAGGCGCTCGAGCGCAGCGCCGCGGCGTTCGAAGCCGCCGCCGAGGAGGCTCAGACGGAGACGTCTGAAAAAACATCCGAAAAAAAAACCGTGCGCGTCGCGTTTCTCGACTGGAGGGACGACATGGCGCGCTTGGACGCCGACGACGACGGCGCCGCTTCGACGACCGCTTCTTCGACGAACTTCGTGCACAAGCGCGTCGGCGGCGACGACGCGTGGCTGTCGTCTCTCCCGAGACTCGCCGACGACGACGTCTTCGACTGCGTCCTCGGAAGCGACTTGCTCTACGACGCGTCGCACGCCGCGCCGCTCGCCGCGTGCATCGCGCGACGGCTCTCGACCGCGCCTCGCGCGGCCGCGCACGTCGCGCTGGCGGTCCGACGCGGCGAGCTCGCCGCGGAGCTGTGTGAGCGCGCGGGAGAGCGCGGGCTCGTCGCGGAGGCGCGCGCGCTCGACGTCTTCGCGGGCGAGGCGTCGGCGCTCGAGACGCATCAAGGGGGGCACGTGACGCGAGAGGAGCACCCGGAGGCGGAGGCGTGGCGCGCGGCGGGCGGGGAAGCGTTCGCGCGCGGGGACGGGCTGGTCGTGCGCGCGGGGACGGACGAGGGGACGATGACGGAGGCGGTGCGAGGGTTGGAAGGACGCGTCGCGTTGTTCACGTTTCGCCGGCGCGCGTCCCCCGCGCGGCCGCGAACGAACGATTGAGGGTCAGAGTTTATTAGGGTCCCTATGACGCGACGACGCGCGGGGCCAAGCTAGCTATCTTATAGTTCGATCGTCGTCGTCGTCGTCGTCGCGACGAGCTACTCAGTCGCGCTATTCGATCGCGTCGCCGGCGAGTTCGTCCTCGGACCCGGACCCGTACGCGATCTCGCTCGCGGTCGTGGACACCCTCGTCACGCGCGCCGCGAGCGCGCGCGCGGCTCTTCGCAAGTCCATCAACTCGGCGTCGTCGTCCTCCGCGTCGACGCCCCCCTCGTCGACGGCGACGACCACGTCCGTGAGCGCCACCTCCACCACCTGCGCCTCGTAAAGCAGCCGCTCCACCGCGCGGACGCCGCCGCCGACGCCGCCGAGCTCGCACGCGTCGACGTCCGCCTCGAGCGCGCGCGTTCGCGCCGCGAGCGCGTCGATCGTCGCTCGCAACGCCGCCGCCGACGCCGCCGCGCTGCCGCCGCCGCGAATGCGCTTCGGGCTTGGTTCCCGTCGGGACCCGTCTTCGTCGCGCCGCCGCGCGCCATCGCTTGCGGTGGTGCCGTCCGCGAACGTCACGCTCGAGAGGCGGGACTTCGCGACGGGCGGGCGCGGCGGGTCCGCGACGGGCGGCGGCGGCGGCGGCGCGTCGTCGTCGTCCTCGTCGTCGTCCGCGATCGCGCCGGCGGCGACGACCACCGCTCTTCCGCGCGGCTCCCCGCTCTTAGAGTCGTTCCATACGAGCGAATGTCGGGGTGGAGTTGAAAGGCGTCAGTTGAAGTTGAAAGGCGCCGAGGGCGGGGATTGAAACCGTGGGGTGGGCGGAGAGATGCGCCGGGGAGAAAAGTCCTTAAGGATCGGCGTTCACCGCGCCGACGGGGTCGTATGGGGACCAGTGTATAGAACGCGCCTTACTCCCGACGCGCTCGAGCGCGTCCAGGACGTGAAACCCGCTCGTAACCCTGCCGAACACGACGTGCTTTCCGTCCAAGCGCGGCGCGGGCGCGAACGTGACGTAAAACTGCGACGCGTTCGTGTGTCTCCCCGAGTTGGCCATGGCGAGCGCGCCTCTCGCGTCGTGCCGACGCGAGAACGACTCGTCCGCGAACGTCGGTCCGAACACGCTCTCGCCGCCGGTGCCGTCGCCGCGCTCGAAGTCCCCGCCCTGCGCCATGAAGCCCGGGATGATCCTGTGGAAGACGCTTCCGACGTAGTCCAGCGCCGCGTTCGAGTCGGCTCGCGTCGATCGATCGCGGCCCTCGCACAGGCGAAGGAAGTTTTCGCACGTCCGCGGCGCGTCCGAGGCGAAGAGCTCCAAGACGAGCGCGCCGACGTCGACGCCGTCGATCTCGACGCGAAGGCGCGCGCGCGGGTTCAGGTTCTTGAAGACGTCGGATCGCTTCCGTCGCGGCGGCGACGGCTGTCTCGCGGGGGGCGGCGGCGACGGCGACGGCGACGGCGAGCGCGAGCGCGAGCGCGAGCGCGATCTCGTCGTCGGCACCGCGCGCGCGTCGCCGCCGCCGCGGTCTTCGTCGTCGTCGTCGTCGTCGTCGCTGCCTCGCGTTTGCTCGATCTGCCACGCTCGCGGCTTGCGCTCGGCGGCGCCGCGCCCGCCGCGCCCGCGCCCGCGCGCGCCGACGGGGCCGAACATCGCCCGCGCGCGCTGATGGCTCTGCGGAGCGAGCGACGGTTGAGCGCGCCGCGGTCGCGCTCCCGAGTTCCACTGGTAGTGTCTCGTCTCGTGCCGGTGCACCGGCCGCTTTTTTCGGACCGGAGCGAAACTAAAACCAAAAGATCGCCTAAAGATGCGCTTTTTCCTAACAAATGTGTGCACCCCCGCACGAGGAGACTTGCGAGAATGCCGCGGGAGAAGGCCACCTTGAGGTGCTGTCGCGCGCGACGGGCGCACGACGACGAACGAATCGACGGCGCAGTCGCGGACGAACACCTCGACCGCACGGCGTCGACGTCGGGACCGCGCCGCGACGATCGCGCCGCGATAGACCGCGATGTGTGGAAAACCGCAGTCAGGCGCGCGATATCCAGCGAGATGGGGTCCGAGAACGACGACGCCGTCGCCGATCGCGCGCAACTCTACGCCCAAGACGCCGCGCGCGGTCTCGTCGAGCGCGTCGTCGTCGGCGAAGGCGACGAAGGTCACGATCCCTACCGATGGACCGACGAAGGTTTCCCAGACAAGACGGCGCACTCTCTGCTCCGGAGGGGGGTAAATTTGAAGCCGGCGGCTCCCGCGAAGACCAAGACGAAGCCGGCGCGCGCCTCGAGTCCGGTGCCGAGGCGTAGCAGCCCCGCGATCGATGACGTGGTCGAGATTGTCGTCCGAGACGTCGAGGTGACCGCAGCGGTCGCCGCGAATCGCTGTCCGCCGGACACCGTCACCGAGGCGACGACGCGCGCGTCCGGCGTCGTCGTCGCCGACGTCGACGCCGGCACCCTCGGCGTGGAGGGGGCGAGCGCCGTCCAAGCCCCTCCTCGCCGCGATATCCGCGACGTCGAAGACGAGGAGGAGCTGATGTCGTCGTGGCAGACCGCGGCCGAGACCGCCGCGCCGAGCGGGACCGCGCGCGATCCGATCGAGATTGACGCGGACGCGGAAGAGGACGCGGGGGGGGGGGCGTTCGAAGACGACGTCGCGAACGCGGACGCGGACGACGACGGGCGCGAGCGCGAACGCGGAGCGTACGAAGAAGACGGCGACGAGGACGGAGAGGAAAAAGAAGAGGAGGAACGCGTCACGATGCCTCCCCGCGCGCGAGCGCCGCCGCAAGAGCCCGCGCGAACGTTTAAACAACACATCCGATTCACGACGCCGGATCGGGAATCAGATCAGGAACCAGATCGGGAACCGGAACCGGAACACCAAGAACCGGAACCGACGCCGGGACTGCTGCCCCGCGACCGACGCCGGCGCGGAGGAAGCAACGAGCGGAGGGCGCAATCCAAGGTGTGCCGCACCTGCCGAACGCGAAAGACGCCGATGTGGAGGCACGGCCCGGACGGACCGAAGACGCTGTGCAACGCTTGCGGCGTCAGGTGGAAACTCGGGAAGGCCCCGCGGACGAAGCAGGCGCCGAGGAAGCGACGAGCGGAGACACGCCCCGACGCGAAGGACGCGGACGTCGTCGCGAAAAAGCCGCGCGTCGAACCGGAACTGGAGGAGGCAGAGACGCCCCCGTTGGTGGTCGACGAAGTACCCGAATCCGAACGCGCGCGCGCGGACCATCGCGCCGCCGCCGCGGACGCCGCGGACGCCGCCGCGGACGACGACGAAGAGCGCCTCGGCGGAGATCAAGCCGAAACGCGCGTTCGTCGTCGTCGTCGCCTTCGCCGCAAGCGCGACGTCGCGTCCATCGAGGCGCTCGCGCTCGACGAGCACGAAGTACACGACGGGGGGAGGGAAGAGGCGCTGTGGGCGAAATCGCCGTGGGAGGTCGTGAACGTCCCCCCGGACGACGTGAGCCCCGCGCGCGGGGGCGACGCGGACGACGGCGACGGCGACGGCGCGACGCGCGATCGCGACGACCCCGCGAGAAACGCCCTCGACGATTTCGAGCGGAACGAGCCGGAGGATGACGAAGACGAGGAGGAGGAGGACGAAGACGAGGAAATGGAGGAAATGGAGCGTTTCGACGACGCGCCTGAAAACGCGACGAGCGCGGGAGCGAACGCGGCCGAGGGCGCGCGCGGTCAGGGCGACGCGGGGATCGCGGCGGCGTTCGCCCGCGACGCGCGCGAGACGGCGAACGCGATGTTCTCGCATTTTGACGCGGCGTTCGCGCCCTCGGTTGTCGATATTCAGCAGCGGTTGGAGATGATTAAAGTGTTTCAGGCGAGACAGGCGTTGGAGCTCGCCGAGCTCAGCGGGGTGTGCGCGACCATCATCTCTTTTATACCTTCGCATAAGGTTATTAGGAAAACACGACTAGCAGGGGAGGGACGCGGCGCGCGTGGAGGCGAGCCGCGATAGTGTATGATAGTGTATGGTATGTGAGAGGATGATAGTGTATGATAGTCGCACGTGAGAGGATGTAAATAATTTGATGCTCCGAGCTGACGTATACGGCGCGTGTGAAACGTGTTAAAACCAACCGCGATGAGCCCGCGCGCTTCGCGCCTTTTTCCGCGACGCGGCACTCTCCGCCGCGTCTTCCGACGTCTCCGCCGCGTCGTCCGTCGTCTCCGAAAGAGCGAAACATTCACCACCCGCCGCCCGCCCCCGCCGCGCAAAATTCGCTTCGCGCATCACTTCGCTTCGAACCACGTCTTCGCGTAGTTCCCGTCCACGTTCAGGTCCACGTCGCACAAGTTCTCGTGGTCGTTGAACGGGTTCTCCATGTGTCTTTTCACGAGCGCGAGCGCCTCGTCTTTGTGCTCCTCCGGCCCTTCTAAGATGACCTCGTCGTGGATCTGCATCAGAAGCTCGTACCCGATCTCTTTCAAACGCGGGCATCGGTGGATCTGCATCATCGCGAGCATCGCGATGTCCGCGGCGCCTCCTTGGATCGGCGTGTTGATGGACGCTCGCAACGCGTGCTGCCGTCGCATCTCGTCCCTGGACGACGCCTCCGGGAGGTTCCGGTGCCGCCCGAGCAGGGTGCTCACCTTCCCCAACTTGGTCGCGTTCGCGTGTTGGACCTCCTGCCACGCCCTCACCTCCGGTCGGTCGCTGTACCACAAGTTCACCGTGTCCTCCGCCTCCTTCGTGGAGACGCCGAAATCTTTCGCGAGCCCGTGCGCGGTTTTCCCGTACGCGATGGAGAAGTTCAACACTTTCGCCTTCCTCCTCTCCGACGCGAACATGTCCTTCACCAGCGCCGGGCGGTTCGCCTCGTCCTCGTCGTACCCCTCGCTTCCGTACTCCAGAAGACACTTCCCCTCGTCCATCGCCTCTCGAATCTCCTTATACATCCCCATCGCGGTCCGCGAGTGAAAGTCGCCCCCAGCCTCGAACGCCTCGCGCATCGACGCGCACCCCGCCATGTGCGCGAGCAGACGGAGCTCGAGCTGGCCGTAGTCCGCGACGACGAGGATGTTTCCCGGGCGGCACGTGAACGCCTTTCGAATCCCGTACCGGTCCTTCTCGAGCGCGGGCTGGTTCTGAAGGCTCGGCCTGCGCGCGGACAGGCGCCCCGTCTCCGTGTTGATGTTGAGCGCCGTGTGCACCCTGCCGGTTTTCCCGCGGAGGTTATCGCTCTGCAGCGGTATGATGAAGTTCGAGAGGAGCGTGTCGATCGCGGCGACGTCGTTGAGCGCGTCCACGGCGGCGCACGCCTCGGCGCCGTCGTACCCGCCGCCGAACGCGTCGTACGCGGCGCCGCACCTCTTCTTGAGGGCGTCGTTGGTCTTCTCCGCGTCCGTTAGGGCGTCCCAGGTGTCCACGATCTCCCTCGCCGCGCCGGGCCTCCCCGCGAGCGACCTGAGCACGACGGACGACACCGCGGGGAGGCCGGTGGCGGTGTACACCGGCACCGCCAGGTCGCGCTTCGTGACCCCGTGCAGCGTAAACTTCGCGCCCTTCTTCGGGGCTTTGCCCTCTCTTCCGCCCTCGTCCCACGCCGTCCACTCCGGGGAGACCATCGCGAACTCGCGCTCTTTCTCGACGCCGGGTTTGTCCGGCCTCTTGTTCCGCGCGCCGGCGAAGAGCAGCTGACGAACCTGGATGCCGCTTCCGACGTTCATGTGCTCCGCAGCGGGGCACATCTTCATCGCCCACCTCCGGAAGTAATCCTCCGCGACTTTCTTGTCCGCGAGCGCTTGCTTCTCCGCGCCCTCCAAGTGCTTCTTATCCACGAACATCCCCGCGGATTCCATGTCCGTGAGAACCTCGCCAAACTCTCTGAGGTACGTCGTGTAAAATTCCCACAGGTTCGCGCACTCGTGAAACGTCGGCTTGGCGCTCAGACGCGGGCACGCGTCGCAGGAGATCCCCCGGAGCTTCGCCTCCAGGCTCTCGCGCAAAAACCACGTCGCCTGCGCGTCCAGCGCGGAGTACTCGATCCACGTCTCTCGCTGTTCTGGATCGTTTTGAATCTGGTCGATCGGCGGGAGCTCGATCGTCTTCCCGGGGGTGCCGTCCTTTTTAATCTTCGGCTTGCCGAAGATCTTCTTCATCCCTCTCTTCGAGCGGATCAACTCCTCGCCGGCTTCGCTGAACATCTCCCCCGCCTCGGACATCACCTTCGGGTCGGACGTCAACGCCTCGAGGGAGTACCCGCCCTCGAGCTTGCGGTTCGAATTCCACAGACGCGCCATGTGCATCGTGTCCGCGGCGAATCCCGCGAGTTTGATTCCCCCGTGGTTCTCGATGACGTGACGATCGAAGCTGTAGTTGTGCCACACCTTTTTCGCGTCCGGGGATTCGAAATACGGCTTGAATATCGCCCAGCCCTCGTCCCCGAGCTTGAGGGTGTCCACCCACAGGAGACTCTTCCTCTTCGCGCCGGTCGACGTTCCCCCGCCGCCGTCGCCGTTGCCGTTGCCCGAGTCGTTCTCTTTCCCGTCCGCCGCCGCCGCGTCGCCGCCGCCGCCGCCGCCCCCCGCGCCCGGCGCGAAGTCCACGTCCGGACCGCAAAACACGGAGAAGCACGTCACGACGCCGTGACCGACCGGGGTCTGGTCCGCGACGTCGATGTCCGCCACCTCGGTGTCCACGGCGTGGTAGATCGGCCTGTCCGCGCTGCCCAGGTTGCTCATCAACACGCCGAGCACTCTTTTCGCCTCCTCGACGGTCTCCACCGTTTGCACCTCGTCGATCAAACCGGCGAGGTTGTCCGGCTTGTCGCCCTCGAGATCGCTCGTCTTCTTCTCCGTCTTCGAATCGTCCGCGACGTCCATGTCGTAGCCTGGGAGGGAAGGAGGATTCATTCGCGCGGGTCGGGTCGGGTCGCGGGAGAAGATCGGGTCAGCGCGCGGGCTGACGCGCGCGACGATCGACGATCGACGATCGACGATCGATCGCGGCGGGAGATCTCTCGCGTCGCGTCGAGCGCGCGAACGAGCGAAGTGCGAGGACGAGGAGGGTCGGGGACGCACCGGAGAAGTACGCGCGTCTCGAGTACCCGTTGTTCGAGACCGTGATGTCGAGCTCGTTCCCGTTGAACCGCTGTATCCGCGTCGGTCCGCCCGTGTCGTCGACGCCGTCGTCGTCCACGAGCTCCCTCGGCTGCGCCATCGCCGAGGACTGCATCAATTTCCTCCCTTGCGGAAGCGCGTCGCGGCCGCCCGCGTGGCCGAAGCGCGCGCCTCCGAACCCTCCGGTCGCCCGCGCGCTGAACGCGAGCGCGTCGATCGGCGCGGGGCGGCACGGCGGCGCGCGGCGCGCGGTCGCGCCCTGCGCGAGGCGGCGCAGCGCGCGCGCCGTCGTCGCGGGAGAGGACGACGCGACCGAGGACGCGCGCGCGACGCCCGCGGGCGCGGCGGACGCGTAGTGCGCTCCAGCCATCATTGTACTAGTGACTCGCTCGATGACTTCTCGTCGCCGCCAAAGACTTAGCATTCGCGTTCGCTCATGAGGCGCGAGTCGCGCGCGCGTGTGTCGCGGGAGTGGCTTTCCGCGTGAAGCGTTCGGAACCCGCGCGCGTCGGGGTGTGACTCGCCGGAGCGACGCCGGAGAAGGAAGCTTGAAGAAAATGCGACTTGTTTGAGAAGGCGCTCAAAAAATCTCCCGCCTTCACCGCCTCGTCGAGGTCGTCGCACAGGCAAACAGTTATACGCGGCGCCGGCGCGTACGTACGTTGTAGTACTTTCGTACGAAAGTACAGTAGTACGAAAGTACTTTCGTACGTTGTACGAAAGCACGAAAAAATCGCTCAAAATCCCGGAGCGCGTCGCGCGTCGACGAAGTCGGCAGGCCGCCCGAACGATCCCGCAGATCTGTCGCCGCGTCGAGCGCGCGTGACCCCCTCACCTCGCGCGCGATGTCGCAGTTCGAGGACTACGGCGGGGTCGTGGACGCCGACGGCGACGACGGGTACTCGTACCCGGACTTCACCGGCGACGGCGCCGCCGCGGGCGCCGCGATCGACGCCGACGCCGACGCGCGCGTCGACGCCGACGATCGCCTGGCGGCCGATTTCGGCGCGCTCGGAATGCGCGACTCGACGCCTCGCGACGCCGCCGCATCCGCGGCGTCCCCCGCGTCCTCGGACGACGACGACGACGACGACGCGCCCGTCGCGGAGTGGGCGTGCGCGTACTGCGGCATCCAAGACCCCGCGTGCGTCGCCAAGTGCGTCGCGACCGGCAAATGGTTCTGCAACTCGCGACACAACACGCTCCCGGCGTCGTGCCTCGTGTACCACCTCGTGCGGTCGAGGAACAAGGAGGTGTGCCTCCACCGCGACTCCCCGCTCGGGGAGATGATCTTAGAGTGCTATCTCACCGGGCAAAGGAACGTCTTCACGCTGGGGTTCGTGCCGTGCAAGGACGAGGAGGTGGTGGTGTTGCTCGCGAGAGATCCCGCGATGAACGCGCCGGGAGTGGGCGGATCCGGCGCATCCGGCGCGGGGGCCAACGCGCAGCTCGCCGCGCTCAAAGACATGAACCTCGACCTGACGCAGTGGCAGCCTCTGATCGCGGACAAGACGTTTCTCCCGTGGCTCGTGAAGACGCCGAGCGAGCAAGACGCGCTCAGGGCGCGGCAGCTCACCGCGTCTCAGGCGCGTATTCCTTACACTGGTTCCCATACGACCGCGTCGGCGTGGTGAACGCCGATCCTTAAGGACTTTCTCTCCCGGCGCATCTCTCCGCCCAGAGTCCCTCGCTTTCAATCCCGACACACCTCGACGCCTTTCAACTCCGCTTCTGACGCCTTTCAACTCCACCCCGATATCATCGCTCGTGTGGACCCTCGAATTACCCTCAGGCGAGCAAGCTGGAGGAGCTCTGGAAGACGTCGCCCGACGCCACGCTGGAGGACGTCATGCGCGGGCCGGGGGAGGACGACGAGGCGCAGCCGGTCGCGCTGCGGTACGCGGACGCGTATCAGTACCAGAACGTGTTCGGGCCGCTGTTGAAGATGGAGGCGGACTACGATAAGCAGCAGAAAGAGTCGCAGTCGAAGGACGGGCTCGTCGTGCGGTGGGACGTGGGACTGAACAAACGACGCGTCGCGTACTTTACGTTTCCGTCGGACGAAGAGGTGGCGCGTCTGATGGTCGGCGACGAGCTGCAGCTGAGGCACGTGGGTACAAACGCGGACGGGACGCGAACCACGTGGGTTGGCGTCGGGTCGGTGTTGAAGTTCACCGCGAACGAAGAGGTGGGGCTGGAGCTCCGAAGCGGCGGCGGCAAGGCGCCCGTGGAACACTCCACCGGCTTCAGCGTGGATTTCCTCTGGAAGAGCACGTCGTTCGATCGCATGCAGGCTGCGATGAAAGCGTTCGCGCTCGACGAAACCTCCGTCTCCGGGTACATCTACCACCTCCTCCTCGGGCACGACGTCGACCCGCAGGAGCTGAGAACGACGCTCCCGCAGCGGATGTCGGCGCCGAATTTACCCGAGTTGAACCACTCGCAAGTCAACGCCGTCGCGAGCGTGTTACGGCGACCGCTGTCGCTCATCCAAGGCCCGCCCGGGACGGGGAAGACGGTGACGTCCGCGACGATCGTGTATCACCTCGCGCAGCAGAACCAAGGCCAGGTGATCGTCTGCGCGCCGTCGAACGTCGCGGTGGATCAACTCGCGGAGAAGATCGAGCAGACGGGGTTGAAAGGTGCGTTCTATACACTGGTCCCCATACGACCGCGTTCGCGTGGTGAACGCCGTTTCTTAAGGACTTTTGCCGGCGCATCTCTCACCGCCCACACCTCGCTTTCAATCCCCGCCCGCGTTGCCTTTCAACTCCGACTGACGCCTTTCAACTCCACCCCGACATTCGCTCGTATGGAACGACCCTGAAAGTGGTACGCGTCGCCGCCAAGTCCAGAGAGGCGGTGCTGTCCCCGGTGGAGCACCTCACGCTGCACTACCAGGTCGCACATCTGGACTCCCCCGAGCACGCGGAGCTCGCGAAGCTACAGCAGCTGAAGGACGAGCTCGGGGAGCTGTCGTCGAACGACGAGAGGAAGTACCGCGCGTTGAAGCGCGCGACTGAGCGCGAAATTTTACAGAGCGCGGACGTCGTGTGCACCACCGCCGTCGGCGCGGGTGACCCGCGTCTCGCGAACTTCCGCTTCCGTCAGGTGCTGATGGACGAGAGCACGCAGGCGACGGAGCCGGAGTGTCTGATCCCGCTCATCATGGGCGCGAAGCAGGTCGTCATGGTCGGCGATCACTGCCAGCTCGGCCCGGTGGTGGCGTGTAAAAAAGCCGCGCGCGCCGGGCTCGGGCAGTCGCTCTTCGAGCGCCTCATCCTCCTCGGCGTGCAGCCGATCCGTCTGCAAGTCCAGTACCGCATGCACCCGTGCTTGTCCGAGTTCCCGTCGAACACCTTCTACGAGGGCGCGCTGCAGAACGGCGTCGCCGCCGCGGAGCGATTGATGACGCACGTCAACTTTCCGTGGCCGAAGCCGTCGACGCCGATGATGTTCTGGTCTATGACGGGCGCGGAGGAGATCTCCGCGTCCGGGACGTCGTATCTCAACCGCACCGAGGCTGTCTCCGTGGAGAAGATCGTGACGCACTTCCTGCGCGCGGGCGTCGCCCCGGAGGCGCTCGGCGTCGTCACGCCGTACGAAGGGCAGCGCGCGTACGTCGTGCAGCACATGACGCGCGCGGGGGTGCTGCGACAGCAGCTGTACAACGAGATTCAAGTCGCGTCGGTGGACTCGTTTCAGGGCCGCGAGAAGGATTTCATCATCCTGTCGTGCGTGCGGTCGAACGAGAAGGCCGGGATCGGGTTTTTGAACGACCCGCGGCGGCTCAACGTCGCGATGACGCGCGCGCGGTCGGGGCTGGTCATCCTCGGCAACCCGAAGGTGTTGTCGCGTCAGCCGCTGTTCCACGACTTGCTGCAGCACTTCCGCGATTGCGAGTGCCTCGTGGAGGGTCCGCTCAACGCGCTGAAAGAGTGCGCGATGACGCTGAGCAAGCCGAAGTCGCACCGCCCGGGGCGAAGTTACATCGCGCCCCCGGGGGCGAACCCGGACTTCCGACCGATGGAGGCGCACTCGTCCGCGCCCGGCGCGTACGACGGCGACGGGTGGCCGTCCCGCGACGGCGGCCGCGGGGGGTTCCGGGACCGCGGCGGCGCGGCGTCGAACCCGAGGAAGTACGCCGCGCCGGCGTCGCACTCGCGGCAGTACGCGATCCCCGCGGCGGGACCGGGTCCTCCGGGGCACAACTTCGGCGCGCGGAGCGGCCACGGACATTTCGGCGGGATGGGGACGGGTCCGGGGTCGTCCCAGGGCGACCCGGACGGTTTGCGTTTCGACGGCGACGGGTTCTCGCAAGGGAGCGTCGGCGTCGGCGACTACGCGTACCCGAACTTCGCGGGGGACTCGCAGAGCGCGCACGGGGCGCCGTCGCAGGGTCACGGGCGGGACGCGGGGTCGTACTTTGGCGATGGGAGGCCGTCGCAAGGGACGGACGCGGGCGGGTACACGTATCAGAGTCAGGACTCGTCGTATCAGTGAATAAGTGCTGTGATGACCACGTTTTCGCGATGCAATATACTCGTGAGAAAAACTCACTCGTCGGTGATCCCGCGACCACGACACTCGTCCGCGCGCGCGTCCCTCCCTCGTCGCCGCCGCGATGCTCCCGCGGAGCGTCGCGGTGTACGGCAAAGGCCGCGAGCCCGGGGAGGCGCCGCTGTCGCTGCCGGAGAGCCACCGGCCGAAGCCGGAGCGTTTCGTCGCGCGCGTCGCGTCGTCGTCCACGTCGACGACCCCGATGGACGCCTCCGACGCCGACGCCTCCGACGACGCCTCCGACGGCTGCGTCCAGATGAAGCACGTCGGCGCGTGGGGAAAGACGCCGAACCTGTACTGGCTCGCGCCGCACGACGACCAGCTCCGCCGTCACCCGCGCTTCGTCGCGCTCCCGCCCGTGGACCGCGTCCTCATCGGCGGCGAGCGGACGTATCGATTCGTGCGCCAGGGGACGGAGCTGTGGGACGCCCTGCACGACGGCCGGCTCACGACCGCGCTCCTGAAGGCGGCGCTCGGGTTCTGCGAGGAAGGGACGTGCGCGGCGGTCGGGATGAACGCGCGGAACGCGAGCCACGGGCCCGCGGTCGGGGCGTACCACAGGCTGCGGACGGAACGCGTGGAGTTTCCGTCGTCGGCGCCGCCGGAGACGGAGACGGCGGTCAACGAGGAGGTCGTCCGCGCGTACAACGAGGAGGTCGCCGCCGCCGGACCCGCGGCGCCGCTGGAAGACGAAACGTCGACCGACGACGCGAGCGCGAGCGGCGGCGGCGGAGGGAGAGGGCGAGGGCGAGGGAAGAGGAAGGGGGGTCGCGGCGGGAAGCCTCGGAACGGCGGTTCTGGCGGCGGCCGAGACGCGGGGGTAGCCCGCGCCGCCGCCACGCCGTGGTCGCTCCAACGCGCCGCGCGCTCGCGCCGCGCGGCGACGCGCGGCGAGGGCGGCGTCCGCATGGCGTGGGGCAGCGCGCAGGAGGCGGGCACGGTCGCGAGTCTGATGCTTCACTTCCCGAGCGCCGTCGCCGAAGAAGTCGGCCTGTGC
>Ga0255756_1003660_pt1 | contig 15337 bp, 13 predicted proteins | sample 011ome_20_FD_179956 | JGI IMG/M metagenome (GOLD analysis project Ga0255756, IMG submission 179956) | Coastal salt marsh microbial communities from the Groves Creek Marsh, Skidaway Island, Georgia - 011509CT metaG (version 2) | ecosystem: Environmental > Aquatic > Marine > Intertidal zone > Salt...
GGCGTTAGTCAAAAGCCTAGTTCTTATTGATGCGATCAGAAATGCTCTTCGATCCTCGCCCAATGGCGAGGAGACCGGACTGAGCAATTTCTTTGATTCCATAAGGCTCGAGCACCTTCAAGAGGGCTCGAACCTTTGCGGTGTCACCGGTGACCTCAATCACGAGGGCATCGGTAACGACATCCACGACTCGCGCGCGAAAAAGGTTCGTCGCTTCGAGAATCTGTGACCTGGTGGAGTTATCCACCCGCACCTTGATCAGCATGTGCTCTCGGGCAACGGACTGTTCGGGCTCGAGCTCCACAATTTTCAGGACATTCACGAGCTTGTTCAGCTGCTTGGTGACCTGCTCCAAAGGAAGGTCCTCCACATCAACCACCACGGTGATGCGAGAGAGACCTGGGATCTCGGTCTTTCCCACAGCAAGAGACTCAATGTTGAATCCACGACGGGCAAAAAGGCCTGCAACCCTGGTCAACAGACCTGGCTTGTCCTCCACCAGGAGGGAGAGTACGTGGCTCATGATTACTCCTCGTCCCACTCGGGCGCGTGGTCCCTGGCGTATTGCACCTGAGAGTTACCCACACCCTGGGGGACCATCGGCCACACCATCGAGTCCTTGGACACGATGAAGTCAATCACCACAGGGCGATCGTTGGTCTCCATCGCGAGCTTGATGGCGGGCTCAACTTCCTCTTTGGTGCGCACCCGAATACCGAGTGCTCCATAGGAGTCTGCGAGTTTCACAAAATCAGGAATCATGACGGTCTCGTGACCCGTGTTCAAATCGGTGAACGAGTGGCGACCGTCATAGAACAGTGACTGCCATTGACGAACCATTCCGAGCGATGAGTTGTTGATGATGGCAACCTTGATCGGAATGTTGTTGATCGTGCAGGTCGCAAGCTCCTGATTGGTCATCTGGAAACAGCCATCACCATCAATCGCCCACACCAGACGCTCAGGCTCAGCAACTTTCGCACCCATGGCGGCAGGAACCGCATACCCCATAGTTCCAGCCCCTCCGGAGTTCAACCACGCATTGGGACGCTCATACTTGATGAACTGCGCAGCCCACATTTGGTGCTGACCCACACCGGCAGCGAATACTGCTTCAGGGCCTGACATCTCGCCAATCTTCTGGATAACCCATTGAGGGGACAGCAAACCATCGTCGGGTTCGTCATAACCCAGGGGGTACTGCTCACGCAGGAAAGTCAGTCGCTCCCACCACGCGGTGTAATCAGGCTTGTGTGCCTTTGCAGCCTGGTTGAAGGCAGTCAGCAGGTCACCCAGCACATCCTTCACATCACCCACAATGGGCACCTCTGCGTGACGAATCTTGCCAATTTCTGCGGGATCGATGTCCACGTGGATGACCTTGGCATTGGGAGCAAATTCGCTAGCTTTCCCGGTCACCCGGTCATCGAAACGAGCACCGAGTACCACCAAGAGATCAGATTCTTGGAACGACAAAACAGCGGGGACGGTCCCGTGCATACCGGGCATACCGAGATTCAGGGGGCTCGAGTCAGGGAAAGCACCCCTCGCCATCAAGGTGGTGACTACGGGAGCACCCAACTTGTTGGCAAACACTGCGAGCTCTTTGTGAGCTCCCGCACGAATGACTCCCCCACCCACATACAACACAGGCTTCGACGCTTCGGCAATCATCTGCGCGGCGACCTGGACCTGCTTCGCGTTCGCCTTCGTCACCGGGTGGTAACCGGGAAGATCAGTCTCCGGTGGCCAAATAAACGGTGCAGATTTCTGTTGAGCGTCCTTCGTGACGTCCACCAAGACGGGGCCTGGACGACCAGAGGTCGCGATGTGAACAGCAGCAGCGATCACACCGGGGATTTCTTCAGGCTTGGTCACCAAGAACGAGTGCTTGGTGATGGGCATGGTCACACCGGAGATGTCCACTTCTTGGAAAGCATCAGTTCCCATCGAGGTGGAGAAGACCTGACCGGTGATGGCCAGCAGAGGGACTGAGTCCATGTGGGCGTCAGCGATCGCCGTCACCAAGTTGGTTGCGCCAGGGCCAGACGTGGCTATACAGACGCCAAGTTTTCCTGAGGAGGCTGCATAACCTTCCGCCGCGTGACCGGCACCTTGTTCGTGGCGAACAAGGATGTGGCGAATCTTGTCAGCAGACATGAGCTCGTCATAGAAGGGCATGATGGCCCCACCGGGCAGACCGAAGACGTCCTTGATGCCCAGCAACTCGAGGCTCTTGAGAATGGCTCCGGAGCCCGTGAGGACGGGCGCCTTGGCAGCCACCTGTGCCTTGCGCTGTTCTTCAGGAGACAGCTCTGGCGTCTCCTGGTCCAGAGTGCCCATAGACGTATCGCTCATGTGTTCACTGCTTTTCGTTAGGTAGGGGTGTCGAGGTCGACGATGTTACCCGGTCACTGCACCCAGAGAAGCTGACTTGACGAGCTTGGAGTATTTCGCCAGCACACCACGGGTGTAGCGGGGAGGAAGCGGTGCCCAGCCTTCACGGCGTGCTTCCAGTTCGTCGTCATCGACGAGAAGATCGAGCGTCCTGGATGGAATATCAACCCGAATCAGGTCACCATCCCTTACGAATGCAATAGGTCCTGCATCCACTGCTTCGGGAGCTACGTGGCCAATACACAGTCCGGTTGTGCCGCCTGAGAATCGACCGTCTGTCAAGAGTAATACATCCTTACCTAATCCAGCACCCTTTATTCGGGCGGTGATGGAGAGCATCTCTCGCATTCCAGGCCCACCCTTGGGCCCCTCGTAGCGAATCACCACGATGTCACCCTTAGTGATGCGACCCTCGGCGAGCGCATCCATGGCCTCGCGCTCACGCTCGAAGACGCGTGCAGGGCCCTCAAAAACAGCGGAATCAAAACCAGCGGTCTTCACGACCGCCCCTTCAGGAGCGAGCGAACCGTGCAAGATGGTGATTCCTCCGGTTGCGTGGAAAGGGTTGTCCAATGAGCGCAAGACCTTGCCATCGAGCGCTGGAGGGTCAAGCTCCGCCAAGTTCTCGGCCATTGTTTTTCCGGTGACCGTGAGCGCATCACCGTGGAGCAGCCCCTCATCAAGCAGAGCCTTCATGAGTACCGGAAGCCCGCCATAGCGATCGACGTCGTTCATGACGTATTTTCCAAACGGCTTCACGTCAGCGATGTGGGGGACCTTGTCCCCAATTCTGTTGAAGTCCGCCAACGTGAGAGGCACCTCTGCCTCGTTCGCGATGGCCAGCAGGTGAAGCACAATGTTGGTGGAGCCACCCAGTGCCATACCCACGGCGATAGCGTTCTCAAACGCTTCCATCGTCAGGATGTCTCTCGCAGTGTGTCCACGCTTCAGCATCCCCACAACTGCCTCTCCAGACTTGTGGGCGTAGTAGTCACGGCGGCGGTCTGCTGAGGCCGGGCTTGCTGAGCCAGGGAGGCTCATTCCGAGCGCCTCTGCAACGCTGGCCATGGTGTTGGCCGTGTACATACCGCCACAGGTTCCTTCGCCCGGGGCAAACGCACATTCGATGCGCTTCGCGTCCTCAACGGACATCTTTCCCGCCTGAACGGCACCGACAGCTTCAAAAGAGTCGATGATGGTAATTTCTTTTTCTGTGCCGTCAGAGAGCTTTACCCATCCGGGGGCTATCGATCCGGCATAAAGAAAAACAGAGGCCAAGTCGAGGCGCGCTGCCGACATCAACATTCCAGGAATCGACTTGTCACACCCCGCCAACAGTACAGAGCCATCGAGGCGCTCAGCCTGCATGACTGTCTCTACTGAATCGGCGATGACCTCTCGACTCACCAAGGAGAAATGCATACCTTCGTGACCCATCGAAATACCGTCAGAAACAGAGATTGTTCCAAACTGCAACGGATATCCGCCTCCGGCGTGAACACCTTCTTTAGCGCCCTGCGCCAAGCGTCCCAACGACAGGTTGCACGGCGTTATCTCGTTCCACGAGCTGGCGATACCCACCTGGGGCTTATCCCAATCGTCGTCTCCCATGCCCACAGCACGGAGCATGCCCCGCGATGTTGTGGCCTCTATTCCATCAGTTACGGCCCGGGAGCGCGGCTTTTTATCTATCACTCTGAAATCTTAGCGCGGGGATATGATGACCTAGAGTTCTAGAAGATTGTTAATTGAAGAAAGGCAAGCCGCCGTGCCGTTGTCGTTGGCTGCTGTCGTGGTGCTGGTGCCCGCGCATCTTCGGTTTCTCGCGGGGCTAACCCGAAATCTCGAGCAAGCCGATCCTCCGTTCGAAAATATTGTTGTAGTTGCGTCTGGTTTTCGATTCAAATTTCAGGTCTTAAGAATTCTTCAACGACTAAAAGGCAGGAAAGTATCGGTGGTCTTCGCCCCCCTCGCCTCGGCTGGAGCTAATCGAAACCTGGCTCTAAGTCTCATAACTGAGGATGTAATCTGCTTTCTCGACGCTGATGACCTTTACCACACTCATAGAAATGAAATAGTGACGGAGATTTTTCAAAGGTATGAATGCGATCTCCTTCTTCATGGATTTCAGATTTTCTCGAGCGCGGAAGAATCGTCAGTCAACCTGAAATATCCAATAGAGCCCGTCTTTGCCCGCTTCGTGAGCACTCCATCAATTACGACGCAGGAGAATAGAAGGCGCGAGAAAGAATTGCTCGGCCTAACCAAATCCACAAATCTTCGGTTCGTCTTGCCTGGAGAGGAGTTTGAGGTCCAACACGCTCACGCTTGTGTGCGCAGGGAAGTGCTGGGGGCCATTAAATTTCACGAGGAGTTTGGGGTTCGCAATGAAGATGGAGTTTTTGCGCAAGACATAGTTGAGGCAGGTTTTACTGTCACCCTTACGGACCTAGTCTTGTCCTTTTATAGGCAGGGGGCGAGGGCAAAACCACGACTTCGCAGACAACTCGCTCGCAGTGTATCTTCATTCTTTGGGGGTCAGCGAAGCAGAGGCTATTTAGAAATTTTCCGACTCGGAGAGGGTGGATTTGCGAAGGCTAATTAGGTCCTTATCCAACGCTCTAGCAGGACGCGAGTTTCTCCAAGACAGATTCGAGCCACTTGTTGCTGGAATGAGTACGCTGTGGGTTCTCCGCAGCGTTCCCGATCACATCAAGCTCTACTACCGCTACTGCTCGCTTGGTTTGCATAGAGAACTCAGCCATCAGAAAACCAAACGAGAATTCGTACTGTGCTTCGCGAAACATGTTGATTTTTTGCCCTCCCATGCTCAAGCAATCGTAATCCAACATGAACACACTCTTCTTGATATCGATCACCCTCAAGACGGAGCATGGGATAGCAATCTTGTGGATGGTTCTGGAAAGCCGACCCATCTGGTTCGTCTTCTCGGGCCAACCTCTGGCTTCGAGAAAGCCCACGGTATTATCGATTATTCCTCAATAAATATCACTCACGTGTCCAACAGCAATAGAGGGAAATTTTATGGAGAAAAAGCGCAATACATAGCGCCGCTTTTAGGAAATCCTCAAAATTGCAATCGCAAAGCGGGACTTCCCAGAGTGACTACGATGTTTGGGAGTCCGGATCTTGGTCGCAGGAAAGATTTCATTAATCAGCTTCATCAGGTTGGAATATTCCCGAAGAACATCAAGAACTTTGAAAATTTTGAAATGGCATTTTCGAACTCAGAAGTGCTCGTGAACGTTCGCCAGTTTGAGCACCTTCAAACACCAGAAGAGCTTCGCCTTTTGCCTGCGTTGCTTCAACAAGTTCTTATTTTTTCCGAGGACGCACCTCTCCATGAACTAGTGAGATATCGTGACTTTCTGGTGTTGGGAGGTTTCTCCGAGCTACCAGCGAGGCTAGGAGAGGGGCTTGAGTATTTCCATGATTACTGGGACGGTATTTTCGGGTCTAGAAGTCATTTTGACGAAATGGTTTGGGAGCTCAAGCAGAGTAATCTCTCTAACTTCTCTGCACTAGTGAATTAGGATTCGAAATTTGAGACACTCGATCACCGAAGCTTCACCGAGAATCTCGGAGCCGGGATAGTGTCGTCGCTCCTGTCGAACGGGCCCCTAGTTTCCGTAATTATCACTTCCTTCAACTACGGGGAATTACTTGGACGCGCGATTGAATCGGTACTTAGTCAGACTTATCAAAATCTTCAGGTAATTGTTGCAGACGACTGCTCCGAAGACGACTCTGTGCAGGTCGCAACCAATTATGCGGCAATCGATAACCGTGTTGTCTTGCTGCAGAACAAAACAACGTTACGACTTGCGAAGAATAAGCAAGCGGCCTGCATAGCAGCCGACGGGGAATTTCTCACATTTCTTGATGCGGATGACTATTTCTCAGCAACAGACAAAATAGAATCAGAGCTCCGTATCATTCTGAGTCACGAAGAGGAGGGGGGGACATGTGTGGCCTACAGCGTAAGAAGGTGGATCGATTCGGAGGGGCATCTCATCGCGTTGCCTGACCCTCTCGAACTCCCTGAGGGAATGGTTTTTCGGAAAATTCTCCTGAGAGAAACTCAACACATGCCGCGAGATTTTTTGGTGAGATCCGAGGCCTTTTGGAGTGTGGGAGGGTTCGATACTAATTCGAAGCTATTTGTCGATTACATTTTGAAGATTCGTCTAGCGAAGATCTACCCCTTTTACTCCACTGGAAAGGAAGGCATCCATTCTTTTCGCCACGGTTCGGGGATGGCTTCTGCGAGTCGAGCCGAGTATAGAAAGGCTATCTGGCACGCATACGTAGGACACAGAGATTTGGTCGACAATAGCCGACAGTTGCTTTCGGCTGACCTGAGTTTCTTCGCCAAAAACAGGCCACGTCTTCATCTGAGGAAGGCATTACGAAGGAACCGAGTCCTAAGGAAGATGAACGCGCTGATTTACGCCTTCTTCCGAAAATCGTTCCTCCCGAATCCCTTGTCAAAATGAAAATCAAACCGGATAGAAAGTCCTCAACGCTCGCGGAAAGACCAAGTATTTTTGTGACCCGTATTTACGGTAATTCAGTAATCCCCATGTGCGCGGTGGCCCTGGAGAGCCTAAGCCGGGTCGAGCCGGTCGCCGAAATAATTGTGCTCTTTTCTGATGTAGATCCGAGACTCATCGTCGGCTTAGAGCAAGCTTTCCCAGCAATCACGTTTTCTCAAGTTGCGTCTGCGCGAGCGGACGAGATTTATGGTCGTCAAGCGATTGCCGATCTAAGAATCTCCGCATACCGCGATTTTCTTGAGTATGTGCACGACTCTCAACCCGTATATTTTTTTGATTCAGACCTAATGTTTCGGGGGAATATAACCCTAGAAATTCCTGCGGATTGGACCCTGCTTTTTACAACGCAACCGTCCTCTCTTGGATATCCGGTGAATGCCGGGCTGTTCGGTGTGCGAGCCGGTCAGCAAGGCCGCCACTTCATGCGAATCCTTGAGCGACGAAACGCAAGAATCTTGGCCTCGACGCGAAAAACTGCGAGGGCCAACATGTCTGACGGAGGCCCGTCCCAAGCCGTAGTTCGCAAGCTAATCGGAAAACAGAATCTTGGCTGTGGAGACAAAGTCCAGATTGTTCGAATCAGACTCGGCAGGTTCAGACACCGGATATTGCTCTTGCCAAGACAAGAGTTCAATGAGAATGACGCTCGCCGTTTTGATTCCTCTACAAAGGTCCTACATTTGAAATCAAAATGGCAGGAACTAATTTTCGATCCGACCGCTTCCCCCGGCATCAAGCAACGTGGCCATGTCAAAGCAATTCGGTCGGAATTCCTCCAACATCTAGCTCGCGTGAATTCGCGTGCTCGATCAAATTCAGCACTGACAGCCGCCTTTAGAGGTCTTCTACATTGATTCGTCAGGTTGAGATCCTAGGACCCAGTGGGGCAGGTAAAACTACGCTCAGGGCCAAGCTATCATCAACGGGTTCTGACATTCCCAGACTGCGCGAATTTGTTGATACCACCACAAAACCCAAGTCGCGACTGGGAATTTTTCGCAGATCTTTCATTGGGATTCAGGCCGCTCTTCTCGAAGTACTCTTTCGACAGAGAAACGCACGTCGCATTATTTCAAGTCGGACTAGGCGACAGTGGATTAACCACTCGTTAACTTCTCATGCGAGAGCCTCGAGCCTGCAACCTGGTCTCATCGGAGTTTACGACGAAGGAACAGTGAGTAGGGCTCAAACAACCATCGGAATGAACGCAAAAGACTGGCAAATCCGCCTTTGGTTTGCCCTGGTTCCATTACCTAACGTTGTTGTATTTCACGACGCCCCGACCGAGCGCCTCGTCAGTGTGGCTCGAGAGAGAGAGAGAGAAGGGCGACTTCCCAGGTTTATGAGGGACATGACCTGGGAGCAAATTCATGAGGCGCTACTGACACAAAGGCTTTCGCTCTTGCGACTTGTTTCGTTGCTGCCCTCTTCAGTGGTTGTTGTCGACAGCGTTGACAAGTTAGAGAGACTGGTTAGTCGCCCCGACTCATAGCAGAAACCCATGTCTCTCTAGAGCGCGCAACGTATCCCGGTTGTCGCCAAAATTATCCCCGCCGTGAATCAGCACATCGTTTATGTAACCATCGATTCGCGGAGAAAACTCTTGTCGAGCCTTGGATTTCAGCACTCTCATCGATTGGCTCTCGAAATTACTGAAGCCATCTCTCTTTGATTTTTCCTGAAAATTGGGTTCATCGATGTTGAGAAAGAACACAGTAATCCGAAGAGACTCAGTCTTGGCGAGAAGGCCCCTGAATACTGAGACCTTATAGTCAATTTTCCATTGATTGGTGCCGTCTCCCCCGTATAGGTCCGAGACAAAGCAGAGAAACCCTTCGAGGTCCCACTCAACCTCATATTTCTTGAGGATACTCGCGTGAGCATCGAAGAAATCTTCGATTTCTTCAGCAAAGTCATATCCAGTTGGCCACACAATAAGCGGCCAAACCACGCCGCTTCTAGCTAGCACCTTCCACTCCATCTCCGACCAAGCAACCCAAAATCCGTTATCACGATAACTCAGGTTGTCACCCTCGGGCAGGTCATCCTCAACCGAATCCTGGCGATCCAAACCTTCCACAACACATAGATCGGAACCAACGGCGAGGGAAGCGACCAGAGGAAACGCCTTTTGAAGCTCATTTGAACCCATTTTAGAAACCCAGGAGAGGTTGATGGACTTCTGCTTGGAAAAATCCGAACAAAACCGGATTAGGAGCGCCCCGCTATCGCGATTCAAATCATCGAAAAACAGTAGGCGCCACTCCTCGAGCCAGTCCCCTTCGGAAACGCTTTCCGGACGCGGGCCTAACAATAATAGCGCGCTCACTACCCGTCGATACAGAGGCCTGTTGCAATCGCGCATGAAACTCACCGCCATGCCAGCGTCAACAACACGAACAATAGGCGCCTCGGCTTGCCCATCAAAACGATTCGGAGGGGAAGGAAAATTGAACTGATTCCACCGCTCTTTCAAGTAACCCCTAATTCTTCTCCACGTGGATACGACCCTCCGGTTCGCTCCAGCTCTAAGAGAGCCCCATAAGGATTGTTCGCGAACCGTTGGTGACTCCGATTCATCTACTACGTTCTGCTCGGGTAGAGATTGTTGGTAGAGATTATTGAAGATTTCCCATTTCCAGTCTCGCTCTTTATCGGTTATCAAGTCCAGAAACTCCAGATCAAGGAGGTCTCGCTCGCGAAGCGTTCGAGCTTTGTATGCAAACTCAACTTCAGGCCGGATCACTCTAATTCCACTTGCCAAGACTCGGTTCAAGTTGGATTCAAAAAGCTGATCGCCGACAAGGGTGCCGTCCCCGAGAGCGGAGTATCTCTCCCCTTCGAGATCTACCTGCAGGAAGCTTGGCATCTTCTCCGGCAAGAGATGGATAGACCGGGAGTGCACTACAAAATCTAGATCACGATTGACCCTGACGCCCATTTGAGCAACGACTGCACTGCCAACCAGGCAAACATCAGCGGCGGGGATCTTCGCCTCGGAAACTAATTCCAACAATTCCTCGTGAAAGTTCGGAAGGCAGGTAATTGACCGATCCGAGAATGGGTCTATCCAAGAATTACTAGGCATATGCACGCACTCCATTTTGTCAACAACGTCGTTGATAGAAAGCTGGTTCCAGCGATCTTTCAACGATTCACCGCGATAGCGCCGGAGCCGGTAGGCCTTGTCTCAATCGATGTATCGCTTAACTCTTCTCCAACGATACCCTTGCATCGTGGTTAAAGAGAAAGTAGACAGCTGCCGGCAGAATTGGACCGCAGTCGAATTCCAATTCAACAAAGCTTTCTGGGCCCATTGGGGCCACGAAGCAGCCCTACCTTTTCGAGTCAGAAATCTCTGCACTGTGCAAGAATTGGCCACTCTGATCGGACTAACCGCGGTACCTTTCGGGAGGACGCTGAAGGACCTGTATGCGTCCAATTCTCTTCAAGAGGACCATGACGACGACATGCTAGTCAATCTTGACAGCCCGCAACAAATTACTCAGGCCTTATCGACCACATTGGCCGAATCGGGGTTTCAGATTATCCGGGAAAACAACCAGATGGTTTCAGTTAGCCGCCACAACAGGTACATCGATTTGCATCCTGCAGGTAAAGAATCTCCGATATCCACCGTTGAAATCATCGCTCACGGTGCGACCCTCAAGATTCGGTCTGATTCAGAGAAAATCCTGGAGGCGAAATATAAAAGCGAGGTAGTTCAAGTGTCCGAAACTCGAGCATCACTGCGCGCGAATCTCGAAAGACCCCTGAAATCAGCCCGACGTCACATTTATCGTGTTGTCTCGGGCTCCCAGAAGAATCCTCAGGTGAGACGGCTAGTTAGGTTATCGGAAGACCAATTCCTGAGTCTTCGTTTTGAGCAATCTGACGCTAATAACTGGTCCTGGAGGGAGCGACATCTAGCCGCTCTTGTAGAAAAAGGGGAGACACTTCGGGAGAGCCTGGCGAGATTGTCAACTCAATCGTTCTCAGAAATTTCACGAACAATCCGCGAAGTGCCCACCGCATCGCCTTTTCCAGAACCCATCAACCTAGCACGGGACTTTTGGAAGATGGGAAATAACTTTTTCATCTATCCATTCCTTTTCGGCTTTCGACACCAGGTAATGCCCTACGCGGGGGCCAACCTTTACATCCTTTCGGGAATTGAACCGAGACTGTACACGAAGGAGTATTACGCTCAACTACCCAAGATGTCTGAATCAGAAATAGAGAAATTTCTCCAAGACAGGCCTTTAGAGATAACAAATAATGCGTTTTCTTCGGGGAGGCATAGAGTGGCAGCTATGCTTGGAAGGCTTTGGAGGGGCGAACCCTACCTCCCGGTCTCCGCTTCAACTGACGATTCCGTCTTTTTCGACTAGCGCTCAGTCTCGGTAGAGCTTAAGCCGCTCACCAAGACTGCACACCAGACCCTTTTCTGTGGATGAGTATTCGCGAGGACAGCGGCGCGATGAAAGCCATCAACAATGCGAAAAACACCTCCATGTCTCTCAACCAAAACTTTGAATCGGGCCCTTTCCTCGATAGCAAGCTTGATTAATTTCTCAAAATTTTCGCGACGCCTTTGCATTTCGGCATCGCCACAGCGATGCTGCGCCCGAATGTATTCTTCCCACTCTGAGCCAACTGAGTCAGTCCTTAGCCTTGCCTTGACGAATTGATAGTGTGGGCTTTCGTCAAGATTGACGAGATCTCCCCAGAAAAGCCTTGCCTTCAGATTTGATAGGTGAATCAGCTTTGTCCCTACAACAGGAAATACACCCCAGCCCGTGTCGTACCGGCTGAAACTTGGAATGAAAAATCCATGTTTGCCTTCGCGATACGTCGCGATGATGAGTCTGGTGTGACGAAGGAGGCTCTTGACCAAGAAGCGGGCAACCTTCGCCTTGACTGCCAATATGGCAAGGATTCGGAACATCGCCCCCCTCGCGCTAGCAGTCAGTCCCTTTAGTGACTGAGCCAATCCACCCCGTCTCCGAGCATATCGGCGTTTTGTGAGAAAAGACCCTTCGATTATTCCGGCTCCAAAGCGGTCCAAAAAGCCGAACTCAACACGGAGGCTTCAATTCGTTCGATCTAGAAGTCCTCTTCGTATGCAAAGAACTGGGCCAGGAAAGGAGTTTCTTCCACTCATCAAATCGAAGTCCTCTGGCGTCAATTTTGCGACCTAGAATACGGCTGTATCGCTCCCGAATGATTTCACTGTCTCCCAGTTGATTCCAGCTCTCCAGAAGAAGCACCGAATAGTTTCTCAAGAGTGACAAAAACTCTCCTCTGGCACCAGCAACAATCGGAACCGCACCCATATAGAGGGTTTCCCACAAGCGATATGTATCAATTCCGCGCCCTCGAGGGCACGCTACTAGTCCGGATTCCCTCATGGTGCGTAGGTATCGAAGCCGATCCTCAACCGTGACATCAAAGGAATCCCAAACTCCGATCGGGCTTTCGATAACCAAGTCACGCACCAGCGCCCGCTCAGGTGCGTTCTCGACGGCAAAGGCTCCCATGATGCGAACATTCTCTGGTTCAGGAGGTTCAGAAGTTCTATAGGCTTCGGCCACCAAGGAGGTGTCACCAATGATTTCAAAGGGAAACCCATAATGTCTGTCATAGGGCAGGCCCAAAGGAAGCATGTGGAACCGTTCCCCCCGCACCCTTCCTGCGTGGGTTGACCAGATATCCCGGTATCCTCCCAAAGCCCGAAGTGCATGAAGCTCATGCACCGGCATTTCTCGATCTGAATCTCCGAGAACGAGAACTTTTCCACGGTCGTTGCGCTGCAAAATGGAGGGAATTTCTCTACCGTCCCATTGACCTCCCCGAAAAGCAAACTCTTTTTTCAAGTAGACAACGGTGTCTGAATCTCGAAAAGCGTCTCTCACCCTACTTTGAGTGATGTAGAGGTCATGCTCGTGAATTTCCTCCAGTGAGAGCATTAATTCGTCACCTCTTGGTTCGGCAGGGCTGCTCCAGGCGGCGGGAATTCATGGAGGGGAAGATAGTCCGCAAGCAGGGACCGTGAAGATACGACCTCAACACTCACGCCGCGCTGCCTTGCGACTTTGTGAAGCGCAACGACCATGTCCACGACGCTAAACGCACGGTTATCTGTAGTCAGAGTTTCGTGGGTAGATTTCTTTTGCCCGCTAGAAAAAGCACTACGACCAAATTTCTCGAGATACCCCGGATTCTTCTCCCAGAAATATTCCGTGTGATTCAGGTCTACTCCAACAAACACGATCTTTGAGAAGCCGAGAAGTAAGCCGAGGAAGGCCATTCGAACGATGGACGCGCCAGAGTCTGGAAGCACGCTCAGCTTTCTCGACGCTAGGTTCCACACCATATTCAAATCGCCCGCCAAATTCTTGATTTCTCGCGTGTAGGGCTGAAATCGGCCGTATAACAAAGTGTCACTCTGCAATGCCGCCGGCACCATTCTCAACTGCTCCACCTCGATGGGGTTGCGTGGCTTGAGAAACATAATCGTCGGCCTTCGCCTCACGACATCTTCCCTCTCAAGAAGCTGCATAGTCGAATAGTGATCGGAGTCTCTCTCCGGCACTGGCTCGAAAGCATAGATATTGGGGATGAAATCGTGCAAAGCCCATGCGTTTATTCCGGCAGACACTTCTCTTGAAATGGTGTCAAAGTTCTCGGGCGATAATTCTTCGATGGAGGAACCTGACCCAAGAACGTAGAAAACCTTCTGCCCTTTTCCCGTGAGCTTGCCTTTCATGCGATCGAAATCGAATGTCTCTACTCCCCAGCTATTCGCAATTTTCTTGACAAATCTGTCCTCTGCAAGCGCCTCCCGCCACATCAAGTAGGGGCGGACGGGTGAAAAAAAGGGTGCCTCAAGAACATTCCGCAGCCTCGCGTGAGAGTCAGAAATGCTGATATCCATGCAGGTCCTTAGTTCAATCGGCCAAAAGAGCCGCGAGCCACACCATTATGCAATTCCGATGCGAGATCTGAGGGATCGATGTTCGCCAACTCAACAAAAACCTCGCCCAGATTGTAGAGGTAGGAGGAAAGGATTTCTGGGGTGTGCGCTAACGAGGCATAAAATGCGGTAGGCGCAAGATATCCCCGGGACAGCATTCGCTCGATGACAAAAGTCTTGACCTCCGTGGCCTGATACCCGATCACTTCATAGGTACTCAACGCTGGTAGCCCGGAAATTTTGAGACTAAGTCCCGCCGACCCTGCAATTTCACTCCACCCCTTACGGACGTCCAATCCTTTCTCGTGGGCTTCTTGAGGGGCACCAGTCCGCTCGAGTTCAGCAAGGGATGCTAGAGCTGCCACCGAACCAATACGCTCCGTCCAGAAGGTGCTCGAGATGAAGGTGGTCTCAGCAGATGGCATCACTTCGCTACGGCCCACAACAGCGTTGACTGCGTATCCATTTCCCAATGTCTTTCCCAGAATCACAATATCCGGCTCTACATCTCTCGCAAGGTGCAGGCCCCCCAGAACTTCTCGAAATCCAGAGGTACATTCATCAAAGACCAAGACAGCCCCGTACTCTCGGCACAATCTTTTGACGCCACTGAGAAAACCCTCCGCGGGCGTCTCGTTCCTTTGAACCTCCATGAAGACAACCCCAGTATTGCCATCTCTGAGAATCTCCTCCAGGCCATCCAGGTCGTTATACCGAAAGGCACGGCTGAGCCCACCCAGCTGACGGGGCACCCCGGCTGAGCTCAGCCCCGAGAGAAGGTGTTGGTCGAGCGCCGATGTGTCATCAATATTTGACGAGAGATACCAATCATGCCAACCGTGGTAGCCGCAGAAGGCAACACCATCTTTGGATGCAGCAGCACGAGCAATACGCACGGCAACTGCGCAAGCCTCACCTCCGGAACGAGTGAAGCGGACCATCTCGGCCCAAGGATGAATCTCACAAAGGCGTTCGGCAAGTTCGACTTCCTCTGGCGCGTTGAGTGTTGACATGTTCCCCAGAGAAATCGCACGAATGACTGCCTCGTCTACTGGGGGGGCGCCGTATCCGAGGAGATTCGTGCCAATCCCCATGTACCCGACGTCAAGGAACGGTTGGTTGTCCAAATCCCAAACTTGGCAACCCTTGGCGCGGGAGAAATAGCTGGGCCAAATCTTGGGGGTATACAAATCGGCTCGCTTGGAAAACAACATTGAGCCACCTGGAATCGACTTTTGGGCTCTGCGCCACAGTTTCTGACCCGTCGAAATTATCGAACCTTCGTTACGGACCAGATGCTGGTTACCCACGAACAAACCAGGTTCCTCGGCGATGAGAGCAAAAATCTCTTTCGACCCAAAGTCATTGGTCCCAAATTTTCCAAAAA
>Ga0255756_1003670_pt1 | contig 15310 bp, 9 predicted proteins | sample 011ome_20_FD_179956 | JGI IMG/M metagenome (GOLD analysis project Ga0255756, IMG submission 179956) | Coastal salt marsh microbial communities from the Groves Creek Marsh, Skidaway Island, Georgia - 011509CT metaG (version 2) | ecosystem: Environmental > Aquatic > Marine > Intertidal zone > Salt...
AGAGGACCTTATATTCGGACATCAGCAACGAGGCTATTAATGCATAGCCAATGATCCATGTTCCGTAAAGAACCATAAGTTCAGCAGGCATGGCGATACTCAAAGCGCATCATGTTTCTAAAGCGTCCCATCGTCGAGCGTTTACTTGAATACTCACTACAATAAGGGTTATTCGTCAACGCTAGTTGATTCTTTACGATTTTTCTACCACCTTCGCCAAAGGTATTTGCTGAATTATTAGAATGCTGATTCATTGTGGGTTGATTGTAGCTATTTATTCCTCTGCCAAAGTTATTGTTTCGAAAACTACTGACAGGCATCCGTTGGACTATGGTGCAGTTCTCTATCTCATGAGGCCTGCGAATCACTTATCTGTTTGCCAAAACTCGCTTACCTGCATTGACGCGACTCTGGAGAATAAAGATCGGAGCGCCACAGATCCAATGGACTTCAGGTGCTGTAAATAGCTTTCATGGTAATAATCGGTGGTCTGTCGTGATAGTCCGATGCTGTCTATCAGGCGCAATCATGCTGTATTGATGTCTTTTAAACTTGAGTGTTTAAACGATATACATCTGTGTCGTGACCATCATGCAAACGTTGCCAAAGTGCTGAGAATTGCGAATAAATCGCCCGTTCCCGAATCAACTTGCCCGATTTTTTGTATTTCTGATGCGTCGATTTGATCTAGTCCCGTAAAGTTCTCGATGAGCCAGACTGAAGCATCATTTTCAATGTCTGTTGCGAATAGTATGTGACGATTTGCGCGAGAGGGGATCTCGTCAAAAGTGACATTGGCGAACAAGTTGACTATATCAGTAACAGTTCTAGGAGCCAGCGATCCGCTTGATACGGTTGGCTGATCCGGTATGGCACTCGGCCAGATACCAGCATGATCAACGACCACGATCGCATCGCGAGCTAATGTATTTAGTGCCACAAAGTTGTTACTTGCCGGATCGGCTACGCCGCTAATTACTGATAGGGTGGCATTTTCAGTTGTTCCAAGAACGGTTCCGAGGTCTAGAATATCCGTGCCCAGTCCAAAATCTCTAATTGATGTAAAACCACCGGCTTCGTATGATTGTGCAGAGTCAAAGCGAAACAGATCATTGCCCTGGCCGCCAATTAACGTATCACTCCCTCCATTGCCTATTAATATGTCATTTCCTGTCCCTCCAGTAAGCGTGTCGTTGCCGGAGGTGCCCGTCATCGTGGTATCAACAGGCCCGGCAAATATTCTAGAGGCCCCAGTTAGGCTCATAGAACTCGAAGTAGGATCAATATCTCTAGCATCTAACCGAGTGATTCCATTTAACAGGCCACTATTGAAGGTGATGTTTGACTCAGTCGCTTTATTATCGCGAGAGAGAACGATTTTGAATGCGCTACTGTCGCCGAGTAACGCGGTTGGTTTGGTCAAATCAATTGTCAGGGCTGAATCATTTGTACCCTCAATAAATAATGTGCTTCCCGCCACGCTCCAATAGGGAATCGTACCGTAGGGATCCAGTCCGTTATCTATCATTGTCGTGCGAATTAGCTGCAGCGAACCTTGCGCCGAAGCCTCTGTGAGCTCGGCCACAGACGGCTGCCGATTCGCTACTGCAAGGTATGTCAACGCCGGCTCAATAAACGTCGCATAGCTGAGAGTCTCGTCTTGATAGCGAATTGCATCGGCAAGCAACTCTGCCCGAGATCGCGTTTGCAACGAATCGATATAAACTTGAAGGTCAAGACCATTGGGAAGGATTGTCCACATGGAACTGGCAAGTCTTGTAACAAATTCTGCATCGGTTAAGTCGAGAGAATTACTGAGTTGGACACCACTAAAATCCAGCGCAGCTTCACAAATGTTCTCGAGGGTCGAGCCTGCTCTGAGTGCAGTCATTGCTGCTTCGTACAAAGTCGGATCTGGTGCACGATCAAACGCGATAAAGAATAGGGTTGTTAGCTCATCTGAGGGACCCAAATCTTTCGCCAGAGATTGCTGTAGTTCGTGAATCGCGCTTGGTAGCGTCAGTCCACCGGTGTTGATCCGGGCAACAAAAGCGTTGAGCTCAGACTCGCTCACCGGCTCAACGAAATATGTCGAGGCCACTTGTGCAATTAGAGATTCGGTGTCTGTACTCATAAGATCCCATTAATTATTACTACAAACATTGAGTCATCAGAATGTTTCACGTTGGGTTTAAGCAAATTTTGGGCCAGATTCCTGTGAGTGAAATTTATTAACTCGGCTAGTTGATTTTGAAGATAGCCTTGGAAAAAGGTGACGTAATACCCATAATCACGCAAGTTTTAAAGGAGTTAATATGTCTGGTCAAGGTAATGACCCCGATACGATGGTTGCATCCGATCGCCCAAACAACAAGCAAAAAGGTAGTAATCAATCCGTTAACGTATCGACCGTGAAAGATGCGTTGAAAAATTGTCGTGGGAGTTTTTTCGCTGTAGGTGTTTTTTCGGCAGGAGTAAACGTCCTGATGTTGACCCCCCCGATGTATATGCTGTCGACTTACGATCGAGTCATTGCCAGTGGCAGCATTCCTACGCTCGGTATGCTGAGTCTTATCATGGTGTTTTTGCTTGGTGCTATGGGCCTATTGGAATGGGTTCGATCGCAAGTGCTGGTTCGCGTCTCCAATCGGTTCGATAGTTTATTGTCCAACCGACTTTACGATATTTCGCTCAAGCAAGCACTATTCACCGGCGGGTCCAATACCCAAGCTATGCCCCTGCAGGACCTGAACGGTTTGCGGCAATTTTTGACCGGCAACGGTTTGTTCGCATTTTTCGACGCTCCATGGCTTCCCTTATACATTGCGGTGATGTTTCTCTTTCACCCGATATTCGGTTACGTGGCTATTGGCGCTGCAGTTTTCTTGGTCTGTGTGGCATATCTCAACGAGCGGATGACCAGTGCACCCTTAACCGAGGCGAACAAGCTGGCCAGTGCGTTGAGCGCAGAAAATGCTAAACGTCTGAGAAATGCAGAGGTGGTACATTCTATGGGAATGGCAGTTTCTCTACGTGATCGTTGGCGCGACAGCCAGAATAAAGTGTTGTTGCAACAGACTACAGCAAGCACCCGAGCCGGATCTTTAACGGCTTTTTCAAAGTCATCGCGTATCATCATCCAATCAGCGATCCTAGGGGTTGGGGCTTATCTTGCGGTGATCGGGGAAATCAGTCCTGGCGTGATGATTGCGGGATCAATTTTGCTTGGGCGCGCCTTGGCGCCCTTGGATCAAATGATCGGTGTATGGAAGCAGTTTGTGACAGCACGGGGGCAGTGGGCACGGCTTAATGACATTTTGAGCAAAGTACCGGTCGATCAGGATCGAATGGAGTTGCCATCTCCACAAGGCGAGTTGTCTGCGGAGCAGATGATGGTTGGCGCACCTGGATCGAAAACTGCGATTTTAAAAAATGTATCCTTCAAATTGCCGGCTGGAGCCAGTCTTGGTGTTATCGGGCCAAGTGGTTCCGGTAAATCAACGTTGGTTCGCGCGATCCTCGGTATTTGGCCGCTTGGCGGTGGGTCCATGCGACTTGACGGTGCAGATGTATTTTCTTGGGATCGGGAGCACCTCGGACCATTCATCGGATACTTGCCTCAAGATATCGAACTCTTTGAAGGTACCATCGCTGAAAATATCGCGCGATTTGGTGAGATTGATTCCGATGCAGTTGTGAGTGCCGCAAAAGCTGCGGGGGTGCACGAGTTGGTATTGAGTCTCCCGAATGGTTATGATACTTCGTTGACTACCCATCAGCTATCAGGAGGGCAAAAGCAGCGGATCGGCCTTGCGCGAGCTTTATATGGCGATCCAGTGTTAGTCGTTCTCGACGAACCGAACTCGAATCTTGACGATAATGGTGAGGTTGCTCTGTTTGCGGCTATCCGAGCGCTCAAGGCGCGAGCTGCTACGGTCGTAATTGTCTCGCATCGAACCAATATATTGGCTGAGGTCGATAATTTGTTATTGATGGCGGATGGAGCCGTGCGAGCGCTCGGTCCACGAGACCAGGTGTTGAACGATATCGCGAAACGACAGCGGGCTGCTCAGGAGCAGGCGACCTCACCTGTGCCGACGCCGACTACACCTGTGCCAATGCCCACCACACCTGTGCCAAAGGATTGAGATGCATACAATGACTCCAGAAAAGCAGGTGGCTACAGAGCTGCCGGATCAAAACGATCGCAGATATCATCGTATTGGCTATGCCATTATTGCGATTGTGTTCTTGGGATTTGGTGGATGGTCGGCCCTGGCTCCCCTCGGATCTGCGGCACCTGCAATGGGAATGGTCGTGGTGAAGAGTGAGCGACGGACACTGCAGCACCTCGAGGGCGGCATTCTTGAGCAATTGTTGATTCGAGAAGGTGACCAGGTTAAGCAAGGCCAACTATTGGCCAAGCTTGATGTCGTTCAGACCCAGGCGAGTTTAGACGTACTGACATCACAAATGTTGGCTGCCGAAGCACAAATTCATCGATTGAAGACCGAGCGGTCAGGCAGCTCGGTGGTTCAGTGGCCTGAAGTCCTTAATCGGGCTAATGATCCTAGGATTGCGGACGTATTGAGGGAGCAAGAGTCGCTTTTTGATAAACGCCAGGAGGCGTTGGCAGGAGAGGTATCTATTCTGTCGCAGCGTGCAGACCAACTGCGCAGTCGCATCGCTGGTTTGCGTGATTCAAAAGAAACGAAAAGGCGACTACTCCAGTCGTTTACGCAGGAATACGAAGGTCTTAAGCAGTTACTAGACGAAGGATTTGTTGATGAGAGCCGAGTTAGAGATTTTGAACGCCGCATCGTTGAATTGCAGGGCGATCTGCAAAGTTTAGACTCTGAGATTCAATCGGCTGAAATCCAAATTGGTGAGGCAGAGTTGCAGATTCTCCAAACTCGTTCGGTATTCGATAGGGAAGTTCAGTCGCAACTGACGGAATTGCAGGCGCGTCGCGATGAACTTCGGGAGCAAAAACGGGTTGCTCAAGATCGGTTAGCTCGGGCTGAGATTACAGCGCCAGTCGATGGCATTGTTTTGACTATTGAGGTGACCACCGAGGGAGGAGTTGTTCCCGGCGGACAGCCGTTTATCACCATAGTGCCAGAGGAGGATGATCTATTGATTGAGGCGCAAGTAGCTCCGGTCGATGTAGACCGTGTCCGTGTCGGCCAGGATGCTGAATTGCAATTCTCGTCTTTCGATCCCAACAGCATGCCTAAAACTTTTGGCACTGTATTAAATGTCTCTGCCGATGCCCTGGTGGACCGTAGCTCAGGAGTCAGTTACTACCTCGCGACACTCGAAATCCCCAGTGAAGAGAGGGTGAAGCTCGTTGGGTACCAATTGGTCCCGGGTATGCCAGTCAATGTGTTGATACAAACCGGTGAGCGTACCCTATGGCAATATCTGACCAAACCGCTGGCGCAGGGTATGTCGCGCGCATTAATCGAGGATTAGTATGTTCAGATGGGGTGGATTAGCCTTCGTTACGCTCTTTTGGGCGTCATGCGCATACAGCGAGTCTCTGTTAATCTTGGATCGCGCCCTTCGCTCGGAAAACATCCAGATACAACGCGCTAATCAGAATGTGTTGGTGTCTCAGGCTCGGAGGGATCAAGCTGCGTCTGGCTATGGCCCTCAGGTGAGATTTAACGTCTCGGGGAGTCGAACAGAGCGTCGTCAGTCGGGTTTTAAGCAACGATTTCTGGGCGAGGATTACTCTATCACCGTGTCGCAACCTGTTTTCGATCGTCCACGACGTCTAGAGCCTGAGCGCTTAGACGCATTAACTGAACGGGCGATAGCAGGCGAATTGAGTACATTGCAAGAGCGACGGCTATCGCTTTTGCAATCTTTTGCTGAGTGGGTTGAAGCGCTCGAGCATTTGCGATTGCTTGACGAACGATTTGAGAACTTGGCACAGCGGCGAGAACAGGTCGCACAATTGTTCGATAGCCAGAGGGTAAGCATTACAGAGTTATTGACGGTTGACAATGAGCTCGAGCGTGTCCGGGTTGAGTTGGTGACAAGGCAGGCCACTCGAGCACGCGCTGAATCTGTGATCGACAGTTTGATTGGTTCGAGTATGGACCTAGATTGGATCCCTCGACCGATGACAGATGTTTGGGCTTTTGATGACTTAGAAAGACCGTCGGACCCACAACAGATTTATCCTGCGTTGGCGGAAGCGCGGGCCAATGTTGAGGCTTCACAAATCGCGGTCAATCAGGCCGTTGGCACTGCCCTGCCCACGGTTAACGCCGAGCTTTCGGTTAGGCACACGAACATTGGCGCCAACGATACAGAGACTGAGCTGGTTGACACCTACAATGCTCGACTAACGATGTCTTGGGCTCTATATGATTCCGGGGACCGGGACGCCCGTATCCGTGAAGCAAACCTCATCTTACGTGATTCCGAGCTTGCCTTGATGGAACTCGAGCGTGATCTTAAGCGTCAACAACGGACACTTGAAGTTGAAATGAAGCGTGCCGAAGCCGCTTGGCGTGCAGCGAGGGCTGAGCGCGACAGTGCGCGTAAACTGGTGGAAGCAGCCAACCGAAGTTTTGAGGTCGGTGTGGGTGATTTAGGAGACTCGTTGGCGGCCTTGGACCGATTAATAGACGCTAAAATGCGTGTGAGCTCAACGTGGTTGAGTGGATTTTTAGCGGCTGCGCGGATCGCTGAGAACGCGAATCAAATGGATGAAGGGATGATGCTTGCATTGTCTGATTTGGTTTCGCAGTAAGACCTGCGATGGTACCGACTAAATCCACGCTGGTGTTTCTCTGTACCTATCAGGGGATCGCTTTTCTGGATGCACAGATTCGTTCGATACTGACCCAAAGCGTCCCGATTGATTTGTGGGTCAGTGACGATGGCTCAACCGATGGAACTCGAGAGCTGGTCGAGCGCTACGTGTCCACTGATCCTCGAGTTCGCTTGCTTGATGGCCCAAGTCACGGGTTTGTCGCTAACTTTCTTTCGGTTTTTGAAAATCCTGGTGTGTCTGACTATTCTTTCCTCGCATTTGCTGATCAAGACGACGTCTGGGATGTTGATAAGCTTGAACGCGCTCAGCACGATTTGAAATCCAATATCGGGCCAGCTCTTTATGGAAGCGCGACACGTCTGATCGAGGGTAATGGTCGGGTATTTGGGATTTCGGCTCCGAGACCTCGGCCACTTTCATTTGCAAACGCGCTAGTGGAGAGTTTGGCCGGCGGCAACACGATGGTTCTGAATCATTCAGCTATTGAATGGGTTACTAGGGTTCGGGCTACGCTCGGGGATCTTCGCGATCATTGGGTGAGTCATGATTGGATGCTTTACTTGGTGATGGCCTTAGGTGGTCATACAGTTGTGTATGATCCAAATCCGACCCTGTGTTATCGACAGCACTCGGCAAATCTTGTTGGCGGGAACCGTCAACTCGGTGCTCGATTCAGGAGAGGCTGGGGACTCTTCAGAGGACAATTTCGCGAGATGGTCCGGTATAATGAAGTGTCCCTTTTCGCGCTCAGGCCATTGATGATTCCTTCCGTTAGTCGTCGTTTTGACGATTACTTAGCACTGCGCGACTCGGCAAGGTCGACCTCGACTGTGAGGTGGCGCCAGGCTGGCCTGTATCGGCAACAACTTCTGGATCATATGGCTTTAAAACTCGCCTTCAGTCTGGGGCGGTTCCCTTAGTCATCGGCACCTTGAATTCCTTGCGCCATGTTCTCTAAGCTGGTTCGATGCTGCAGGATGAGCCGATTGCCATCACGCTTGACGATTCCTTGAACTTGTAGCGTCCGAAAAGCGCGAGTGACTGTTTCCCGGCTGGCATTGATCATCATCGCCAGTTCCTGGTGAGTAGGTATGAATTCAATTTGAGTGGTCTCGTTGGCCAGATCAATGAGTTGTGCTGCCAATCTTTGTAGTGGTGTGGCCAAGGTCAGCAGTGTTCTCTGGCGAATGAGATTACGCACCCGGGTTGCCAGCGCGTTCGAAATTTGATTAGCAATGCCCGGGTGGTGCCGCATGAGATCTCTGCAAATTGGAAGGGGGATCAGGCAAACTTCGGACGCGGCAGTTGCAATTACATGCTCTGGATGTGACTGGCCATCGATCAGCGCAAGCTCACCGAAGAATTGTCCTGGGGTGATAAAATAGAGTCCGACTTCACGACCGTCGATGGTATAATCCAAACCCTGTAGCCGTCCCTGGGTGACAATCCACAGGCCCTGGCTTTCGCCACCTTTCTCCATGACGAGCTGGCGCTTTGAAACATTACTCCAGTGGGACACCGATGCGATCCGCTTTCGTTCGGCTTCACCAAGACCGGATAACAGCGGAATGGTATCAAAGCTTTGTTTTGAGTCAGTCATGCCATCTAGTGATATCAAGAGTGAAATTGTGATCGTCGACACATCCTGTTGTGCCTAAGCCTCGCATACTATCATTGAACAAAGATCTTGATGGAACATACAAGAGTATGAGGCTAGTTTTCTCTTTACTAACGTTATGGCTGGTGGCTCATCAAGCCATCGCCAATTCGGTTGGTGAGGTAACGTTTGTAATTGGCGCCCCCCAAGCCACATTGAACGACCAGCAGATTGCGCTGCAGCGCGGTGCGCAGGTTGCAGTAGGCATGCAAATTGATACCGATATCGGGAGTCATGCGCACATTCGCTTCAACGACGGTACCGTAGTGAGTATCCGTCCGGAGTCGCGGCTAGTAGTGTCCGCCTTCCAGTTGGAGGATGACAGTATAGCGGAGTTTCGGTTGACGTTGACTCGAGGAAATGCCCGAACTATTAGCGGGCCTGGTCTGAAGTCAGCACGTGATCGGTTTAGGTTGAATACGCCCATCGCAGCCATCGGGATTCGCGGTACTGATTTCTCAACACGGGTGACTGAGAAGACTACCGAGGTGTCAGTTTACAGCGGTGCGGTCGTGGTAGCGCCTTTGGGCGATGAATGCTCTGTGGTGTCGCTGGGGCCTTGCATGGGTAGCTTGGCCCGGGAGTTGGCAGGTGGAACCGATCAAATTCTGCGACTGCGGACTGGTAAACAAGAAGTGCAGAGCGTGCCGGCGTTATTGGCAGAGCCACTAAGTGATTCGCGCAGTGGAGTATCGACATCAAAAGATGAGGCCGAATCAAGTCAAGATGTGAGCGCCAACCAGGCGTTATTGAGTTCACGCATCGCATCAACTGAATCTGTTTTACCCTACGTGACTGAGCCCATTCCGTTCGACGACCGCCCGGACGATCTGGTCGGGCAGTCTGGTGCACTGATTTGGGGACATTGGTTCAACCCACCGCGTGGCGATACGTGGTCTCCTGCTGCTATTGAACTCCTGCAAACTTATCAGCCGACCGTTAGTAACGCCAATTATGGGCTGTTTCGCGCGCCCGAAGCGTCTGGACCACTTCGCCCTGTGTTGCCTCGGGTTGCGCTTCAGCTGACCGCGGCCGACGCGTCCTTGACTTTGGATGCGAGGACAACGGCAGCGCAAGTGACTGAAGGTTATTTGTTGCTCGATTTTGGCAATGCGTCATTTTTATCACAGCTCTCTGTGGCGACAGATCGCGTCGGAACGGTTCAACTCAATGGTGCCGGTCTCGTTGCACCGAGCGGAATATTCGTCAGCCGTAGCTCCTCTGACCGGATGGCTGGGGCTGTGAGTTCGGATGGCTTAGAAGCCGGCATGCTGTTTGAAAAACGTGCCGGTGACGGTGTGGTGAAAGGCATCTCGCTGTGGGGGCAGTAGTTGTGAGTCTGTTGCGGCGTTTCCGATCTTCGCAAATTTGGAGACCTGTTGGTGGCCTTTTAGTGCTTCTTGGGCTCAGTTTGGTTCTTCAGGGAAGCGCCCTCGGGCAGCGGATCGACCGGCTGTTTAGCGACTTCTTTTGGACTGTGGGTGCGAGTCAGAGTATCGATCCACGGTTTGTGTTTATTGATATCGATGAGCGCGCGTTGGAAAGTGTGGGTGCATGGCCGTGGCCGCGAGAGACACAGGCAACTTTGATTGAAGCCACCCAATCCGCCGGTGCAAGTCAAGTAACCGTGGATGTGTTGTTCTCAGAATCAAGGCCTGGGGATGCAGAATTAGAGTCTGTTTTCGGTGGTGACCAGTCTGTCGTGTCGGCCATCACCTTTGCACTCGCCGGTAGCGAATTGGTTCAAACCGGGACTTTACCTAGACCTTTGGTGACTGACGGCTCGCTGTGTGCGGGTAGTCCGGTGTTTCCGCGTGCAGTGGGTTACTTGGGGTTGGCATCCTCTTTGAGTACCGCGGTGGCAGGTCATGTCACGCCGCGTACTGATGTGGACGGCATTGTCCGTGCGACTCCGGCTGTGATTTGTTTCGATGGCCAGGCATATCCCTCCCTGGCATTAGCTGCCTATATGGATGCAACTGATGCATCGGGATCGCTCCAGTTGGTCCGAGGAGAAGGATTATTCGCGCCGCCTTATTGGTTGCGCGTAGGAGAGTTTGAGCAGTTCCCGGTGTCACAGGACGGGGACTTCTTGGTGCCCTTCGATCAGCGGGTTGACGGAACAAGGCGGGTATCGGCGTCAGATGTTCTCGAAGGTCGAGTCGCGCTTGACGGAGCTTGGGCGGTCATTGGCTCGAGTGCGGTGGGCTTGGCAGATCGTATCGCAACGCCGCTTTCACCACTACAATCTGGTGCCACAATCCATGTGCGATTGCTCCGCGGATTATTGGATCAGACTTTGCCCTATTCGATGGGCTTTACTAACGCATTAGCAATGATGGTTGCGTTAATCGCTGGTGCGGGCATGTTGGGTTATGCACTGCTTGGCACGCTGCGTTGGTGGATGGCACCGCTTGCTGTGACCGCAGTTGGTGGCGCCATCATGATTGGTGGATTTGCGCTACAGTTGGCGTCTGGGATATTGATTTCGCTGTCTGGACCTATGGCCTTATTAGTGGCTGGTAGTATTGTGGCGACAGGCGCGGCCGTTGCGCGATTCAGAGAAGAACGGATGCAGCTCGTTGGTAGGCTGTCGGCGTACTTGCCGCATGAATTTGCTGAGCGAATCGCCCGAGGATACCGTTCGACTTCTGTAGATGTCTCGCGCCGAGACGCTGTATTAATGGCAGTGGACTTACGCAATTTCGACCTTTGGTCGGAGCATTTGGATGCAAGCCTCAGTGCCGCCTTGCTTCATCATTATGTGTGTGCAGTGACTGAGCGTATCTCTGAGTTCGATGGGACAGTGATTCAGGTCACCGGGACGCGGATCCATGCAGTATGGGACCTGGACGTATTTCCGCGACGGGTGGTCGGAGCGGCCGAGCGTTTACTGGCTGAGATTGATGCGAGCTTTCCGGATCTGGAGATCGACGGGCGTTTGCCGCCAATGGCATTGGGGGTCGGAATCGAACAAGGGCCTGTGTTGATGGGAACCTATGGATCTGATGTGGCACGTGGGTTTAGCGTGCTCGGAAATACGGCGGGTATCGTTCAGGCACTCGTGAGAATGACAACTGAACTGAGTAGTCCCTGTCTAATGGGTCCAGTGTTTGCATCGCGAGCGGGTCGTCAAGCATCGGATTCGATCGGAATTTTCGTACTGGAAGAGTCAATCACACCGAAAGAGCTTTTCGCGTTATCATCCGTGGCATGATTCGAACGCTCCTCCTCAAATTTCGTCTGATGGCGGTTTTCTGCTGTGCATTGCCATCGATGGTGAGCGCGAACGCAGAAACCTGTCCGACGTACAACGATATTCTGTCTTTGTCGCTTCGAGAGTCACTTGATTTAGTGGCTCCACAAATGATGGACTCCTGTGGCGATGACGCGATTTCGACAGGTCTTTATGGTGGATTGTTATTGCGTGCAGGTGCAATCTCCGATGCGGTGGTATGGCTCGAAAAGTCGCTCCTTTTGGATCCGGATCAGCGCGGTGTAAGCGCTGATTATGCCCTGGCTCTGTCATCTCTCGGGGATGCAAACTCGAGCCGCGAGCTGGCCAGCGATCTCCTGGGTGTAGAAGATATTCCGGAGTCGCTTTCTACTGTTTTAGACTCGTTGATCAGTTCCGATCAGTGGTTAGTCGGCGGACAGTTTTCAATCACAGGCGGCTACTCCGACAACATTGATTACGTCGCTGAACTGTCGTCATTGGACTTAACGTTTGGCGAGGACGGCGTCACGACTTTACCGTTGGCGCAGGATTCTGTCGCCACCTCCGCGTCCTTCATCGAGCAAAGCGTGTCATTGAGTGGTTATTACCAGACTGATTGGTTGAGTATCCAGCCATCGATGAGCTTAAGCGAGAGACGAGCTGCAGAAAGTGAAGTCTCAGATTACAGCGCGGGTCACTTAGGGCTTCGGGTCGGAACGGGGTCTTCGTCTGTGTATTTTGGTTTGGGGTCGACTGACTACGGTATTGGGTTGGATCGCGAGGACAGGCGCTTTGGGGTCTCGCATGGTTTGAGTACAGATCTCGGTGAAAGTACCTGTCGGCCTGGTTTGACCGCTGAGTTGTGGCAACAACGCTACTCCGATCTCGCTTCGTTTGATGCGGATGCGTCACGACTTGGCCTCTGGCTCGCCTGTGACTCCGGATGGGAGGTGGGTCTATTTTTAACGCAGGATGATGCTGTGGGACAGCGTATCGGTGGTGATCGTGGTGGTGTCGAAGCGCAGATCCGGAGGACAACTCCGTTGCAGGCGGGTCGACTTCACCTAGACATCAGTGTCTCCAGCGAGCGTGATTCTGAGGGCTACAGTGAGTTTTTAGCTCGAGATGATCCGCGCAAATTAACCACGATCCGTGGGGCGGCCTCCTGGTCGGTGCCGCTGACCCAATCACTGTCTGTGTCAACGTCTTTGATGATCCTAAGACAAAGAAGCAATCTGGCTTTGTTCGATATGCAGGCGAATGAGTTATCGTTCTCAATAGACTACGTACCAAATTGATCTGGTCCGGACAGACTACTTTTGCTTCAACACCTGTGCCAAAAAGGGTGATGTTATCGGAGGAACACAACATTGACTAATTCACCTCGCCGAATGTCCACCACTTTAAATTGAATCTTGCAGCGCAAGACGCCCCGGTGCGGATTGATGTATCAGATCGACTGCGCCCAATTTACAAAAATTGGCCAAAAGATCCAAACAGAACGCCAATTAAAGTCTATTGATCGATGCTATTAACTTTTTGTTAAGGAATCTTTTGGTATCGCCGATTTAACTGCAGTCGATGTAGAGATTGTGACCGTCCAAAAATTGATTCAAGAAAGCGTCTAGTGTGTGGTTTTGTTTCAAGGCGTCTGGCCCTGCATTGGGGGTAGAGAAGTCGTTTTACCGATAGAGACAAAAGCGAGATAAGGAGATCAAGTCGCTGATGGTCTGACGTGACTCAATCGGGAATGCCTAGACTAATCATGTGGATGATCGACGTTCGCGGAAAACTTGCGTTTTCGACTCTCATTTATCACCGCCTTATTTCTCGAAATATTGATCAACTAGAAAAAATCAGAACCTAGTCCTGCTATTGTTTAACTTAAAAAGGATGCGTTTACTATTCTCATCCGATGTAGTAAGGAGCAAACTTCGGTTGCATGCGTGCGTGACCCGATATCGATAAAACAGTGTCACTCGCATAATTTCCTGCACTGGAGACAATAAATTCAAAAGATCGCTCAAGTTTTCAAAATTTGAGTCGATAACCCCGTTAGTGGAGTAAGGAAATACTTCGATAGGAGAAGGTCAATGGCATTTAATAAAGGTTTACAGCTGGTCGATGGAAATCCGGTCGGCGTCGATACAGTCTACTTAGCTGATGCGGACAAAGCGTTTTTCCAATCCCAGAAAGGTGGTACGGCACCCGTGTCTCAGGGGTCAACGGTATTCACGCTTCGTCCAGATAAGAACGACGATGGGACTGGTAATGAAAAGCAAGAGCTCGTCAAAGGGCAGAACCTTGTTCTTGGCATTGAGTACAACGCAGCGGGCGATGAGTACAGACTGATCATTCAGGCGCGAGAAGATTACGACGCGTCAGGTGCAGATCAATTGACGAAAGATGTTGTCACCGGAGATTTTGTTGCTGCTGAAGTTGAAACAACGTTTGGTTTGACATACAACGCCAACGGCACTGTATCACTGATGCAGACTGGTTCTGGACTGCAGGTGCTTGCTCTACCTAACGTGTATACAGCAAAACAAGCGTCAATCGTTCTTGAAGAAACGGCTGGCGCAACATCAACTGCAAGCGATGTCGCGCATCTGATTCTCGACGATGGTCGTGGAAATGTTGCTGAAATAGTAACAGCGGCAGCAGCAGCATCAGGTGGTGACGTTGTCGATAAGGTAGTAGCTGCGTTTGCTGCTTTGTCAGATGAGGATAAGGCTGGCTTTGAGGTGGTTGATGCCGCGTCTGCAGTGCAGGATTTAGAAATTAAGCGCGCAGATGGTGCTAGTTTCACTGTAACCCTTGGCGCAAAAGAAGTCGGCGACGTCTGGACAACGAAGACCGTCAATGGAGCTGCATCAGTGCAAGCTCTCGCATTGACTGGTGTTAAAAGTGCCAGCACCTACACTGCCGGGGATTTCTTCTCTAAAGACTTTGACGGTTATGTCAGTTTGTTTTCAGAATTTAATGAGGTGCTCACAATCTCAGAGTTAGCGGGATACGTTAATAACCCTGAGACCATACCTGGGCCGACTTCGAATAGTGACGCGAAGGCGTCAGTTGCAGTTCTGACGCTAGGTACTGCCGGCGGGACTGAGGGACTTGCCCCTGATGACGGCAAGAAATACAACTTTACGGTATCGGATCAGACCGGTAACGAACTGTCGTTCGACTTCACCGAGGACTCCGGATCTGTACAGACGTTTGCAGACTTTGCCGCTGCGGTGAAAGCAGATTTCGACGCGGCGACAGACAAGAAGGGTTTCGCCCTAGATACGACGTCGGACACGAACGTCATCATTATCAGCCGAGCTGATGGTGCGGACTTTAAGGTAGACACGAATCCGTCGGTCGCCTCGGACTACACCACTAACTTCTTGATGTTGAACGACGAGCCCATTACGGCAACCCAGTCTGCCTACACGTCAAAAGATGTTTCGCCATCCAAAGGAGTTCTAAAGGAGGTGGCGGCTGCGCCAACGGGTGGTAATCGTTATGAGATCATCCTGGACGCGGGTGGCACGGACGTTGTTACGGTCACCGCCTATAACTTAGCCGGCGGCACGACTCTTGGCAATGCGTTGACCGTAATTGATACGGCATTTGATGCCTTGGTAACGGCGGGTACAGA